>Ga0181559_10002621_pt1 | contig 17798 bp, 19 predicted proteins | sample 011ome_21_FD_133752 | JGI IMG/M metagenome (GOLD analysis project Ga0181559, IMG submission 133752) | Coastal salt marsh microbial communities from the Groves Creek Marsh, Skidaway Island, Georgia - 011508AT metaG (megahit assembly) | ecosystem: Environmental > Aquatic > Marine > Intertidal...
AGCTGGCACCGGGTTCCTGCAACAAGCGCGAGAGGCTGTCCACGGCAACAGACTGCTGTTGTTGAAACAGCTGCCCAAACCATGAATGTCCGCTACTGCCTGCCGCCCTGGTATTCGCCTTTGCTGACTTCTTGCCTTGTGGTTTTTTTAAAGATTGCTGTTTACTCATGATGCCCGCTCACAGCTACAGTGGCTGAATTTCCGGCAATCAATGATCCACTATCAAGGGTTAATACGCGATGCTTGCGTCGATCTATAAGCCCCAGATCGTGGGTGGCAATCAGAACACTGGTGCCTACCTGGTTAAACTGGCCAAATAGATTCATGATTTCTGCGGACAGCTCCGGGTCAAGATTGCCGGTAGGCTCATCCGCCAGTAACAATACCGGTTTATTAACCACCGCTCTGGCAATGCCCACACGTTGCTGCTCTCCACCAGACAGGGCAATGGGATTCTGATTTTCCTTCTTCAGCAAACCCACCTTGTCCAGTGCGGCTCTTACCCGACGTGCCGCTTCACGGCTATCATACCCGGTGACCATAAGAGGTAGTGCAACGTTATCGAAAACATTGCGATCAAATAACAACTGGTGATCCTGGAATACGACGCCGATATTGCGACGAAAGAAAGGCAGCTGGCGTCTGGACAGGCGGTTCAGGTTTTTACCGTTCACGAAAACCTGGCCGGCACTGGCTTTTTCCATCTGCATGATGAGTTTTAACAAGGTGCTTTTACCGGCGCCGGAATGCCCCGTCAGGAATGCGAATTCACCTTCTTTGAGATGAAAGTCAATATTGATCAGTGCTTCATAACCACCAGGATAACGCTTACTGACACTGTCAAAGGTAATCATCAGGAATCAGCCGGAAAAGGTTAATTGATTACTCCTGGCCTTGATCAAAGAGGGCCATAACAAAGTCCCGCGCCGAAAAAGGTCGCAGGTCATCTGCACTTTCACCGATGCCAATGAAGCGTATGGGTAAACCAAAGTGCTCGGCTATGGCGAAAATCATTCCTCCCTTGGCCGTCCCGTCCAGCTTGGTCAGGGTAAGACCGGTAATATTGACGGCACGATTAAAATGCTCAGCCTGGCTTAATCCGTTCTGTCCGGTTCCGGCATCCAGCACCAGCATGACTTCGTGAGGAATGTCTTCATCGAGCTTTTTCAGCACCCGAATAACCTTCTCCAGTTCCTGCATCAGGTTATCTTTATTATGTAAACGTCCGGCAGTATCAGCAATCAACACGTCTATCTTTTTTGCCACAGCAGACTGGTAGGCATCATAAATCACTGAGGCACTGTCAGCGCCCGTGTGCTGCGCCACTACAGGCACCTGATGGCGATCACCCCAAACCTGCAGTTGTTCAACGGCCGCCGCCCGAAAGGTATCTCCGGCCGCCAGCATCACTGAATGGTTCTCATTCTGGTACTTCCTCGCCAGCTTGCCAATTGTGGTGGTCTTGCCAACACCGTTGACTCCGACCATCAGGATAACAAAAGGCTTATTGGTATCACGGGGAATTTCAAGGGGGTGTTCGCAGGGCTCAAGCAAGGCCAGCAACTTTTCCTGAAGGACCTTATACAGGGCGTTGGAATCCTGTAACTGGTTTCTTTTCAGGCTATTAGTCAGATCATCAATAATGGATGTCGTTACATCTATGCCAATATCCGCTGTCAATAACAGGCTTTCCAGCTCTTCCAGCAGATCCTGATCTATAGCCTTTTTACCGGAGAGCAGATTGGCAAGACCATCACCGAGATTACTGCGGGTTTTTCTGAGACCCGTGCGTAGCCGGTCAAACAGGGACTGGTTTACTGATTCCTGTTTAACTTCCGGGCTATTATCCGCCCGATCCTGTTTCTTTTTGCCAAATCCGAACATGGGGGGGTCTGTTGTATTGAAGGTGTTGCTGAGGCTGGCTATGCTATCAGCACTGCTCCTGCTATGCCACAGGAAATCTGGCACAATGGCCCACTCAATACTGCGCACAAAGCATAATTGTGCACAGGGAATAACCAATTCAGAGCAACGAAAATCCACTTAAATGATCAGTTATTCAAAAAAAAGCGTCCATCGAAATAAAGTTCGTATCATTGCAGGGAAATGGCGGAGCAGACAGCTATCGTTCTCAGGGGATGTGGAGACTTTAAGACCAACACCGGACCGAGTCAGGGAAACGGTTTTTAACTGGTTGCAAAATAAAATAGCCGGCGCAAGATGTCTTGATCTGTTTGCAGGAAGTGGCGCCCTGGCCTTTGAAGCCTGCTCACGTGAAGCCGCGTCAGTGACTGCCACTGATAATTCTCGAGAGGTAGTTGCAATGATCAGGGAAAATTGTCAGCTGCTGGACTGCCAGGCCATGCAAGTAATTCATGCTAACAGCATTGATTGGCTAAAAAATAATGCAGGTATTGAGCCATTTGATATCGTGTTTCTTGACCCTCCCTATAGCCTGGATCTGCTGATTGATTGTTGCCGACTGCTTGAATCCGCACGCATGGTAAAGCCAGGAAGCATTATATATCTGGAGTCAAACTCCTCACTTGAAAGTATCGAGTTACCATCCACCTGGAAATGGTTAAGAACAAAAAAAGCCGGCCAGGTATATTTTGGTGTGTGCGAACGGGTATTACTTTAATATAGACTTTTTCGGGGGCGGCTGAATCAGCAATGCTTGTTTCACACAGAATTGATCATGACAGCAAAGTTATTATTACTACCTTTGCACCCGAAGAGCTAACCCTGAAATTATTCCTCGAAACATTCAATAAATACCAGGAAGAGCTCAAATATCTGCCAGACTCTCAAAAGTACAATGAACTTGTAGATTTCAGGCCTATTACCAGCATCGATATTTCAGCGTCCGAGTTAAAACAGCTTTCAAGTCTTGCCATCAAACAGGACACTGGTGAGGCCATAACCAAGCTGGCCCTTCTGGTAGATTCAAAACCGGCTTTCACTCTGGCCAAAGTATACGAAATTATTCGCAACCTTAATCCCACATCCAAAAAACAGGTTAAGGTATTTCAGGAGTTCGAACCCGCACTGGACTGGGTCAATAACAGCGCAAAAACAACAAAACAAAACCTTGCCTGAGTATTGGACGCGACTGTTTTAGCAGCCACGGGCAAAAATTATAAAATCAGGTCTGATTAATTTTCTTTGTAAAAAGTAAATTCAATTTCTATTGTCGCATTTAAAGGTAGAGCACTTACTCCGACAGCACTTCTCGCCGGCGGCGATATCTCCAGATTATTAAACACCTGCTCCCAGGCCGTATTAAATTCTGAAAAATGTTCAAAGTCAGAGGTAAATACACGCGCAAAAGCAAGGTGCGACCAGGTAAGATTAAATTCCTCCATGAGTAACTGAAGGTTTGCCAGAATGACTTCAGTTTCCTTTCCCACACCGCCGCTGATGAGTTCCCCACTTTCATTATCGAGCGCTATCAAACCACTGCAGTAGTAATGAGGGCCAGCTTTCACTAACTGACTATATTTGAATTTCGGAGCGATTAGTTTTTTTGAAAGCAATGACTCAACCATGCTTGAAGACTCCTTTATTCTTGCGGGATAAAACTATTGTAAAAAAACCAGATTATAAAAAACCACGAACAACACAGCGGTAACACCATAACGCATCATGATCATCCAGCCCCGAAACCAGTGGTGCTCTCTTAGCATCTTTAACTCTTCCAGGGAAACTGCTTCCGGTACGATCCAGCCCACAAACAGTGCCGTAAGCAACCCGGTCACAGGAAGCATGATATTGCTGGTCAGGTAATCAAAAAGATCAAAGAAGGTTCCCTGGATACCGGCAAATGAAAGCGGTTGAAAGGCTTGTAGCTCATTCAATGAAAGCACTGAAAGGAAACCAATGACCCAGATAATCAAGCCGCTGACAATGGCTGCTTTTTTTCGTGACCAGTTATCCTTGCTTGCAAGCCAGGCTACTGGCACTTCCAACAAGGAAATTGAGGAAGTGATTGCGGCAAATGCCAGCAATACAAAAAACAGTGTGCCGAAAAACAGCCCCCCCGGCATATTGCCAAAGGCCAACGGAACAGTTTCAAAAACCAGCCCGGGCCCGCCCCCGGCATCCAGGCCAAAAGCAAACACAATGGGAAAGATTGCCAGACCCGCAAGAATCGCCACCAGCGTATCAGCACCTACCACCATAGCGGCCGAATCAGTTATGGAGTCGGATTTGGATAGGTAAGACCCATAGGCCATCAGGGTTGTGGCGCCGACACTAACGGAAAAAAACGCCTGCCCAAAAGCCTCAATTACTACCGATGACGTAATACGGCTGAAATCCGGTTTGAATAAATAATTAAGTGCAGTAACAAACTCTCCGGCAAAAACGGCATAAAAAACCATGCCAATCAAAATAATAAAAAGCAGTGGCATCATATATTTCACAGCCTTTTCAAGTCCCCCGGAAATACCACGGGCAGAAATAAAAATCGTAATACCCATAAACAGACTGTGGGCTAAAAATACGCTTATCCAGCTGCCGTTAAAGAATGAATAAATGGCTGTTGCCCCTTCAGGGGAAACACCTGAGAAACTGCCCATGACATTTGCCACGGCATAATAAATAGTCTCCCCGCCAATCATGCTGTAATAGGAAAGAATAATACTGGCGGTGAAAATGCCCATGTAACCGATAATCACCCAGTAGGGACTGGCATTGGCCTCCCGGATTATTTTTTTCAGAGCTTCAGGCGGGCAGTCCTGGCCTCTTCTTCCCAGCATGAACTCGCCGATAACCAGAGGCAGGGCAAGGAAAAATACGGCAGCAATATAGATAAAGACGAAGGCACCGCCACCATTTTCACCGGTGGTATAGGGAAAGCGCCAGATATTAGCCAGGCCAACGGAAGATCCCACTGCTGCCATTACAAACAGCCAGCGCGATGACCAATGTTCATGTTTTTCATTGCCTTGCATGTATCGAAATCTCTTTTTCTTTTTCAAAGCATGTCAATCGGCAACAATAACAGATTGCTCTTGGACGTCTACCCCCGTTAAATGATTATTGCAGGTACCTTGATGTATAATCGCGGCCTTAATTATTCCAAGAGCTGTAAAGATGAAAACAGTTGTTTATCCGGGGACATTTAATCCAATTACAAATGGTCATACTGATCTGGTGGAGCGAGCATCTGCTATTTTCGATCGGGTGATTGTTGCGGTGGGTTCCAGCAAACTCAAATCTACATTGGCGCCTCTGGAAAAAAGAGTCTGCGTAACAAAGGAAGTGCTTTCCCATATCGATAACGTCGAAGTGACCGGTTTTGAAGGTCTACTGACTGAATTTGTAAAACAACAAAATGCCAGACTCATATTACGCGGCTTACGAACCGTTGCCGACTTTGAATATGAGTTTCAACTGGTAGGAATGAATCGGGTACTGGCGCCGGATATAGAAACCATATTCCTTGCCCCGGCCGAAGAGTTTTCCTATATCTCGTCTACACTGGTCAGGGAGATTGCCGCTTATGGCGGCGATATTTCAGCGTTTGTATCGCCTCTGGTTGTGAAAGCAATGAAGGAATTTACCTGATGGCGTTGATAATTACAGATGAATGTATTAACTGCGATGTCTGTGAGCCTGAGTGCCCTAATGACGCAATCTCCATGGGAGAGCTTATCTATGTTATTGACCCCCACCTTTGCACAGAATGCGTTGGTCATTTTGAAACATCCCAGTGCGTGGAAGTCTGTCCGGTAGACTGCATTCCATTAGACCCGAATCATGAGGAAACAAAGGAAGAGCTGCTGGAAAAATACCATCGGCTGACAGATAAAAAATAATTTTTCCTGCCCTTTCGCCAGGTTAGGATTAGGGCGAGTGAAGCTGGCCTTTTCTATCTCCCAAATGACGGGTCACAATCATAAGGGTAAATATGCTCACCGGGCACTTTACGCCATGCCATGTATCTTGACGCCCTTCCGGCAAATACTGCGGGATCTTCATAAACCTGGGTTAGCCACAAGGTTTGCCCATCTTCACTCATTTTAAAGCGCTCTATCATGTGGATATCTTCACTATGATTAAAGCCATTATTCATGAATGTTGATGCCGAGAAATGGGTGGAGTCCACTACGAGTTCATCGCCTTCCCAGTGACCAATGGAATGACCATTTTTTGAATGTGGGTAATCCGCTCCCGGGTGCTCCCTGCCATCCATGTAAATTATTCTGACCATATCAAAATATTCCATTCTCAAAACAATCAGGTCCCGGCCCTGATCAATTTCCATGGGGAACGGCGCCTGCATGTAAAAAACTGCCGAAGGGGGCATACAGGTATAGGCCAGGCTGAATTCAAAATCAAAATCATACTCAGCGATTTCCTGCAGCGCTTTTTCCGTTAGCTGCAAACCGCCATAATCACCCTCAGCCAATTCACCCCCGCCAGCATCATTAATGAATAATGCATCCTCGGGAAGTTTTTCGAATAACTCAATACCGCCAGGCGTTTGTTCAAACTTTACGGTCCAGAATCCTGACATGTCAGGAGCCTCAGCGGCCATCATTGTCATGGAAGAAAGCAACAGGCTAATGAACAGCGCATACTTGGTTTGAATTACTTTTTTCATTTTTTATCCGCACAATTTATCTTTGTACTTTTTATGTCTACTTCATAACTACTTATATCGACTTAATATCTACACAGTGTGAAGGCCGCATTAATCCTGATCCACAGCCTGCCCTCTCTGTGTAGCCAACACGGAGCCATCTGCAAACGTGACACTTCGAATTCTCATATAATTTTTATCATTTCTTGCAGGCCACCCGGTTATAGTGATCTCTTCTCCTGCTGACAGAGAGTCCCTATTCCAGCCCCTGCGGCGTAAAACACTGGGCGAATTGGTTTCAGCGCGCTAGGCTTCTTCTTCGCCTTTATCATTGATAACTGTAAGTTCAAGAACGCCATGAGGGTTGGCGAAGCGAAAACTTTTTACCACGCCACTAACCGTTACTTCACCTTCAGGAACAAAATGAACAGGAAACGAATGATGCGCAAAACTGATGGAACTGCCTAAACATAAAAATAGCGCTGTGATTCCAGACAGGATGACCCTGGTTTTTTTCCTCATGATACCCCCTTTTTGATCCGGAACAGAAAATACCGGAACGGTTATTTATGGCCTGTCAGTTAAAATTGTAAACCTTGATCCATTGCCGCTTCGCTTTTTATGTTACCGTTGACAACTTGTACAGTAAACTGTTGAACGCTGCCCCTGTCGTATTTCCTTGAGGATTTTCTTGCAGGTGACACAGGGTTCTCCACCCCGACCGTAAACGGCAAGCGACTGTTTAAAATAACCTGGTTCGCCATTGCCTCCGGTAAAGTCCCGTAATGTTGTTCCGCCGACACGAATGGCCCGGGCCAGTATCTCCTTGATGGAGACTACCAGCAATTGGTACTTCAATTTTGAAATAGTCCCTGCCTGTCGCGTCGGATTGATGCCGGCCAGAAACAAAGCCTCGTTGGCATAAATATTTCCTACCCCCACCACTATGTGACTATCCATGATGAAAGACTTTATCGGTACTTTTCTTTTTCTCGAAAGCGAATAAAGATAGTCACTGCTGAAATCTTCTGTCAGGGGTTCAGGCCCCAGATTAACCAGCAGTGGGTGCTGCCTGATTTCCTTGTCAATCCAGAGAATGCTGCCGAATTTTCGCGGATCACGAAAACGAAGCACATTACCCCCCTGAATCTCAAAATCCACGTGATCGTGTTTTTCTGCGCGCAAGCCTGCTGCAACAATCCGTAAACTGCCAGACATACCCAGGTGAATCATCAGGGTGCCTGATCCTGTCTCTATCAACAGATACTTGGCACGACGCTTCACTGACAAGACATGTTGTCCTGTAAGAAGTGAGGATAATGTCACCGGAACTGGCCAACGCAATTTTTTTTCCCGCACCACAACCCGGGTAATTTCCCGCTCCAGAATATGTGGCTCAATGCCGCGACGGGTCGTTTCTACTTCTGGCAACTCTGGCATTCAGTCTTCCCCATGATTTTTTTTGGGCCAGGATAGTACTGCTCTATTTATGATATTTTGAAACCCGGTTTCACAATGCCTGGCGCACTGCTTCCTGTTCAGCTTTCTACTATATAATGCAGCTCGATTTCCTCTTTGGATTAATCTTTTAGGGTTGGAAGCTTACGTATGATTCTTGGTGTAGATACAGGTGGCACTTTCACCGATTTCGTATTGCTTGCAAGCCCGTCCCGGGAAGGCAGCAACAAAGGGTCAGAACTCAGAACCCACAAAGTGTTGTCGACCCCCGGAGCGCCGGAGCAGGCCATTCTACAGGGGATCAAGGAAATGGGTCTAGCCGGGGAGGTGCGCGATGGCAATGTGAAAATTGTTCATGGAAGTACCGTGGCAACCAATGCCGCACTGGAAGGCAAAGGCGTCAAGACAGCGTTTATCACCAACACCGGTTTCGCTGATATTCTGACTATTGGCCGCCAGACACGTCCGTACTTATACCGCTTGCAGTCTCCTGCTATTGCTGCCCCGGTGCCACAACAGCTATGCCTGGAGGCTGACGGTCGCATTGATGCTCATGGCAATGAACTCGATCCTCTCAACAAAGAAAGTCTTGACGCACTTTTGCACACCCTGCACCAGACAAAACCGGATGCAGTAGCTATATCATTACTGTTTTCCTTCCTCAATCCGTGCCATGAAAAAGCCATTGCCAGCTTTCTTGCGGATAATCTGGATTATGCCCCTTTTATTACCAGCTCCTTTGAGGTTCTGCCTGAGTATCGGGAATATGAACGCGGCATTGCCACCTGGCTTAATGCCACCCTCGGTCCACTGGTCAGGGACTATCTGCTACGCCTGAAATCAGGGACACAACCTTCCAGACTTTCTGTGATGCAGTCTTCGGGAGGGACGATTGATGCTGAACAGGCCTCACGCAAGTCAGTTAACCTGCTGTTGTCGGGTCCGGCAGGCGGTCTGGCTGCCGCCAGCTTCCTGGCCAGGCTCACAAACCAAAAGCGATTACTTACTTTTGATATGGGAGGCACATCTACTGATGTTGCTCTGCTAAATGGTGATATCAATTTAACCACAGAAGGGCGCATCGGTGACTACCCTGTGGCTGTTCCAATGGTCGATATGCACACCATTGGCGCTGGCGGCGGCTCTGTAGCGATGGTCGATGCTGGCGGCCTGTTACAGGTAGGCCCGCAATCTGCCGGCGCCACTCCGGGGCCAGCCTGCTATGGTCAGGGCGGCACCTATGCCACAGTGACAGACGCAAATCTGGTATTGGACAGAATCCGTGCAGATGCCTTTCTGGGCGGCTCAATGTCCCTTGATATTGACGCATCAAAAGCAGCCATTCGCCCGCTTGCCGAAGCCTTGTCATTGAGTATTGAAGAAACCGCGTCTGGCATTATCAGGGTTGCCAATGAACATATGGCAAGAGCGCTGAGAGTTATTTCAGTTGCCCGGGGCCATGACCCGAAAGCCTTCAGATTATGCTGCTTTGGTGGCGCCGGGGGTCTGCATATCTGCGCCCTGGCCGAAGCCATGGGTATGAATAGCGCAATGGTTCCCGTTCATGCCGGTGTATTATCCGCTATGGGAATGTTTCTGGCGCCAGTTGAACGCCAGCTTTCCCAAACACATCAGGTTTTACTTCATGAACTTGATACAGTGGTTATCGATGATATTTTCCAGAAACTGGCCACCCAGGGGCTACTGGAATTAACCGAAGAGGGCGTTTGCGCTGACAATACCCAAATGGAATATCGCGCTGACCTGCGTTATCAGGGGCAATCAGCCAGCCTGACTATTCCATGGAATAGCGCCAGTGAGACGCAAGAACAGTTTCATAGCGCCCATCAACAACGTTATGGACACCGGCTGGACAGCCCGCTGGAACTGGTTAACCTGCGCCTGAGTATCCGCGAGATTAAAGAGGCGCCAATGCTTGAAATGGTCACGCAGCCTGGCGGTGATAGTGCGATTTCCGGCAACGCCAGTATTATCGGGATTGAGCGACCTGTGCCCCTGGTACAGCGGGCAATCCTGCGTGCCGGGGAAAGCGTTTCGGGACCCGCCCTGCTGGTAGAAAGTAATGCCACCACCTGGCTTGCGCCAGCATGGCGCGCAACCTGTGACCCATTTGGCAACCTCATGCTGGAAAGAAGCCAGGACCCCGAGCGTTAATTTGATTTACAGCAGGCTGGCACGGGTAGCGCCGACCGGTATTGTAAAAAGTGCCAGGTAATTTTCATTGTTTGTGCCCGTCATATTAGTCAAAGCAGATAGCCGAACACGATTAAGTGCAGATTCAGCATGCAAATGACAAAATTCCATAATAATCCTGAAACAGGATATTGCCGTAAAACGGTTGACCTAGGTGCATTGAAGTCGCACGATAACTGGTTCCGGTTATATTCAGTCGGGATTTTCAGACGTCACTGGATAGTGACGAATTAAAACTGAAAAATTTTTGTCAAACTACTGGAAAATCATTTAGATATAGTTGACAGATAACCCATAGACAGATCAGAGATAATTGAAAGAGCAGGCCAAAATGGCAATATCAGATAGAAAAACCAGAATGCACAAATACACCTCACCTTTATTCCCGGTATTACTGGGAACATCGCTTCTGGTTATTGCCGGTTGTCAGAGCACAGCCAGTTCCAGCTCATCATCCACAAGTATGCCCAGCGCTTCATCCAGCAGCAGCTCATCACCGAGCAGGCCAAGCCCTTCCTCGAGCAGCAGTTCCAGTTCATCGCAAAGTTCGCCCAGCTCTTCATCCAGCAGCAGCGCCTCATCCAGCACCAGCGCCTCATCCAGCAGCAGCGCTTCATCCAGCAGCAGCGCTTCATCCAGCAGCACCAGTTCTTCCCCCAGTATGCCAAGTGTTTCACCTGGTATGCCGGGCTCGCCAGGCATGCCGACTATTAGTAGTAGCAGTCAGGGCAGTGCCGGACAATCGCAATCGAGCCAATCCTCTCAAAGCCAGCAAGATGGGGCTCAGGGCAGTAATTCGCCTGCTACAAACGGGGGCTTTGAATCTTTACCCCAGGTTACAGGCAGCCAGGGAACCTCTGGCAGTAATCAGACCGCTGGCGATAGCGGCCTTGAAAATGCCGGTGCTAACGGTCAGCAAAATACCAGCCAGAGCGGCTCACAAAATGGCGGTCAAACTGGTCAGGGACAACAAAGTACAGGAGGAAATGCAGGCAATAGTGGCTTCGAAGGTAATACGACGGTCGGAGCCGGTAGTTCAGCTGGTGGCGGCCAGGGCAGTGGAGATGACCCTTTTGCCGATCTTTCTGCAGGTCGCGGTCAGGTGATGACCGCTTCAGAACGTCGGGCTGCCCTTGACGCAAGACTCAACGAAGGTTTTGCTGAATTTGACGGCATGATTCTTGGTGAGCGTGAACGAGCCCAGTCCGAAGCCGACGAAGCCGGAAGTGGCGTCATGTCAGGTGGAGGATCCGGCGGTGGCGGTGGTGCTGATGGCAGCGGCGACGGCTCAGGCAACAGCAGCCCAATGGTCATTGCCTCGGCACCGGAAGGATCAACCGGTGGCGGTATTATGCCTGCCGGCAATGCCAGCCGACAGGGTGATTTTTCCAATAATAATCAGCCGGAAACTTTTCCGGTACCTGAAGATATTCCCAACGGTAACAATGATGATGTGGTTGCCAGACAATTACGTGAAGCCGCCATGACAGAGCCTGATCCCGAATTGCGTGAAAAACTTTGGGATGAATACCGGGCTTATACGGGTCTTGGTCAGTAATCAGGGTTTAATTCCGGGTGATAAATCCCAACTAATGGTGTCACACGTATTACAATCAAAACCTGTAAAATATTATGTATAGAGAAACGATGAAAGGAATCCGGTTATGTTAAGAATGTTTAAACCATTATTCTTTTTATTACTGATGGCAGGTGTGAGTGCCTGCTCTACTCAGACAGTGAAAAGCACAACTTTTACTCCAATCGAGTCAGATGATGACGGGCTTGTTGAAGAAGAATTACTGGATATAGGAATTGCCATTTTCGAGCCCGGACTGGATGATATTCCCCGCAATCGTGAAGAGCTTACATTTTCCGATGTACGCATGGCAGAAACCTACTTTGCCTCCTATAACCTTGCCGGAGCCCTTCAAAACAGTGGTAACTGGGGAGTAGTGCGGGTAGTCCCCGGTGACCTTTCCAGTAGTGATCTGGCTATCACCGGCACTATTTTACAGTCAGATGGAGAAACCATGCGCATGCAGGTCCATGTAAAAGACTCCACAGGGGCAACCTGGATCAACAAGGAGTATGAGGAGGTTGTTAGCAAGTACAGCTACGACCCCCGCATGCGGCGCAGTGAAGATGCCTTTCAGGGTCTCTTTAACAAAATTGCCAATGATCTGCTGGCCTATAAGCAACGCAATATCAGCCGCGAAGAAGTGCTTAACATACGAACAGTTTCACAGATTCAGTTTGCCCGCGATTTTGCTCCACAGATTTTTGATGATTACGTAGAGGAAGATCGCAACGGTATTCTGCAGGTCAAGCGCTTGCCCGCGCAGAATGATCCCGTCATCAACCGAATTCAGGATATCCGCGAAAGGGACTACCTCTACGTGGATGCCCTGCAGGATTACTATTCCAACTTTGTGCGCCAGATGGAAACGCCGTATACCGAATTCCGCCGCATGAGCTATGAAGAAGTCATGAAAATGGACAAACTTGCTGCCGACTCAAGACGCAACATGATCATGGGGGTGGCAGCTATCATTGGCGGTATTGCCGCCACTCAGAGTAATAATGCAGCAGCCTATTGGTCTTCACCGGTGATCCTTGCGAGTGGTGGCTGGCTGATCAAGGACGCCTTCAGCAAGGGTGATGAGCGGCAAATGCATGTGGAAGCCCTGGCTGAGCTTGGTAATTCTCTGGAAATGGAAATTGCTCCACAGACTATTGAACTGGAACAGCGCACCATCACCCTTTCTGGATCGGTTGAAGCCCAGTACGAACAATGGCGCGAGCTTCTTGCTGACATTTATGCCAATGATATTGGGGAGGCAACAAGCTCGGATTTATAGTGATTAAAATGCCGTCCTGGATCAGGGCTATTTCACTAATCAAGAGCAGCAAGCCATGGCTGATTCAGATTTTGACAAAATCACTCCTGCAGATCTCAACCTGACTGCAAAGTCTGCGCCTCCGAAAGAAGTGGATGGTGCAGCTGCATCACCTCTGGGATTTGAGGAAATTCGCCGCAGTGATGAAGAAAAAAAGAAGCAGTCAAAAATCCTTGGTGGAATCTTCTTTTTATTGCTGGTGCTGGTAGCAGGCGTTATTTTCGTGCTGCCTCGGTTGATTACGCCCCCTGACCCAACGACCAGCAGCGTGGTAGTCGTCAATGCCCCTTCCAACACCGCAGCTGCCGCAAATTCTGTAGCCCCGTTTGAAGAAGCGCAAAAACTGCGCCAGCGGGAAACCGCGCAAAACATCCTGGCTGAACTCCTCGATCTGCAGGAATCACTGGAAGAAAAAGAAGTTGAAAGCTGGGCCGAAGCAGAGATTAACAGCGTTTTTGCGCTGGCAAGCCAGGGTGATGAAGCCTATCAAAATCAGGACTTTGTTGGCGCTGCCACTTTTTACCAGCAAGGCCTGGAAAAACTCACTGCGCTTGATACCAGTCTGCCTGATGTATTCAATCGCTATCTAAGCACAGGGGAACAGGCAATTCTTAACGACGATCCTGCCCTGGCTGAAGAGTCTTTCAATATTGCCGTGTTGATAAATCCTGATAGTGCCGAAGCCGTAACTGGTTATGATCGCGCTCAAATACTTCCGCAAGTGCTTGCAGTGATCACCCGGGGCCGGCAATTTCATGACGCCGGTGAATTTGAAAATGCCCGTGGATTTTACCAGCAGGCTCTGGAGATAGACCCTGTTCATGTAGGGGCCAGGGAACTGCTTCAACAGGCGGATACTGATATTCTGGATCGCGACTTTTCGGCCGCCATGTCCCGAGGCTTTACTGCGCTGGCTTCCAATGCACCGGAAACTGCCGAAACCGCTTTCAACCAGGCGCTGGACCTGAAACCAGACTCCCCCGAAGCCAGATCAGCACTGGAACAGACTGTTGACCAGATGACACTGAGTGCGATCAATATACACCTTGACGCAGCAAGGGGATTTGAAAATCAGGAACAGTGGCAACAGGCTCTGGCTGAATATGATGCGGCGCTCTCAATTGATGCCAACGTGGTCGCTGCACGCGAAGGAAAGAGCAGGGCCAATAGTCGCAATAACCTGGATAACTACCTGGAAACCATCAACAATGATCCATTGCGTCTTGCAGAAAACGCCGTTTATGAGCAGGCCGTTGGCATACATAACGAAGCCACTAAAATTGATGGCAACTGGCCCAGATTGAACGGCCAGTTAAATACCCTGCGTAATTACCTCCAGCGTGCAACAGAGCCTGTCGAAGTCATATTGCAGTCTGACGCGCTCACTGAGGTCACCGTTTACCAGGTTGGTAATCTTGGCCAATTTTCCAGCCATACACTTAACCTTGAGCCCGGCACCTATGTCGCGGTAGGCATCAGGGAAGGATTTCGTGATGTCAGGGAAGAGTTTGTTGTTGGTTTTGATGGCAAGTCACCCGTAATCACTGTGCAGTGTGTTGAAGAAATACTGTGATCATTCTCAAGAGCTGATAGGCAAATGTCTGACGACGACAAGATCAAAAATCCTTCGAGTAACGTAACCGGTAATGGAAATCTGGAAGAACCCATCCAGCCGATTGATTTTACTCCCGTCGGTCAAACCTCAAAAAAATTCAGCTTTAAACTTAGTCCGGCCAAAATTATTCTGTCTGCTTTTTTACTTTTGTTTGCCGGTGTTGCATGGTTTGTACTGTCTGCCAAATCTGTTTACCTGGACGTAACACCGGCAACAAGTCTGATCAGTGTTCAAAGTCCACTGGCAATAAAAATCGGTCCACGCTATCTGGTTCTGGAAGGCGACCTGCCAGTTACTGTATCAGCTGAAGGCTATTACTCCCTTGATACCAATCTCACTGTAACTGACCAGCAGGCACAAACCTTTGTCATCAACATGCAGCCTTTACCGGGCTTTCTTACTTTAAACAGTGGCAACATTAATGGCGCTCAGGTTTTTATTGATGGCCAGCTTGTAGGGCAAACCCCTCTGACCAATTTCGAGCTGGCTGCAGGTGACCATATTATTTCTGTCACCCTTGATCGATACCAGCCTTTTGAAACACCCATTTTCATGGAAGGTCGACAAACAAGCCAGAGCCTGGATATTGAATTACTGCCAGCCTGGGCCGAAGTCTCTTTTAATACCAGTCCAGCCGGCGCCGTCGTTTCTATCGATGGCCAGGATCGGGGACAAACGCCTCTGGTGGCAGAAATTCTCGAAGGTGAGCATGAAATCCTGGTGAAGTTGCCTGCACACAAAGCCTGGACCCAAAGCATAGACGTTATTGCTAGACAGTCGATGACACTGCCCCTGATCGAGCTGGAACAGGCCGACGGCCTGGTGCTTTTGCAATCAACACCCAGTAATGCCAATGTCACCATGGATGGGGTGTTCCAGGGACAGACCCCGCTTGAAATTATTGTGCCTCCCGGTACCACTCATGAGCTGTCCTTTTTCCTCAATGGCTATCAGGAAACACGGCGTAGCTTTACAACTCGTCCCGAACAGGAAGTGTCTTTGCAGGTCAATCTTGACCCCATTCTCAGTTCAGTAGAAATCAGTGTTACTCCGCAAGACGCAGAACTATTCGTGAATGGCGAATTTAAGGGCAATGCCAACCAGACCATTGAGTTACTTGCTGCTACCCAACTGCTGGAAATCAAACGTGAAGGGTATGTACCCTTTGAAACCAATTTCGTTTCCCGGCCCGGCCTTGAACAAAAACTGATATCAGCCTGAAGACTCTTGAGCAGCAGCGACTGGAATCAATAAAACCCTTTATTACCAATGCTGCCGGGCAATCCATGAAATTAATTTACCCGACTAATTTCCAGATGGGAGCCTCCAGACGGGAGCCGGGGCGTCAGGCCAATGAAGTATTGCGCAATGTAAATCTGACACGTCCTTTTTATCTTTCCCTGATGGAGGTCACTAATAGCCAGTTTGCCCGATTCGACAAGGAACATTCTTCTGGCGTTATTGAAGGCAGAACATTAAGCAACAATAATCAGCCCGTGGTCAGAGTAACCTGGCATCAAGCCGCTCTTTTCTGTAACTGGTTAAGTGCCCAGGAAGACCTTGAACCTTTTTACATTGAAGAAAATGGCGTGATTAGTGGCTTTAATCCTGCCAGTACCGGTTACAGGCTGCCTACAGAAGCAGAATGGGCGTGGGCGGCCAGGGTCGATAATGATCCGAACAGTCTGCTCAAATTCCCCTGGGGACCTGAATTACCCCCGCCCGCCAATCATGGTAATTACGCTGATATCTCCGCTGGTGTTTTCCTGGGCAGAATTATTGCCAACTACAATGACGGTTACCTGGGCACGGCACCGGTAGGCAGCTTTGCGCCAAACAGCAATGGTTTTTTTGATATGGGGGGTAATGTTGCCGAGTGGGTACATGATTATTATGGCTCAAGCGGTCAGATTGGTGCTGCTCTGGAAACAGATCCTCTAGGTCCTGCAGAGGGGACCTATCATGTAATCAGGGGCTCAAGCTGGGCCCATGGCACAATTACAGAATTAAGGCTCAGCTTTCGCGACTACAATAATGAAGCCCGTGATGATGTCGGCTTCAGGGTCGCCCGCTATCTTGAGTAATCAGCAATGAAGCATTACCGGAAATTGATGACTGTTTTGATTTTTTTCAGCCTGGGTATTTATGCGGCTGAGAATAGCGATGACAGCAGTGACAACAGTGCTGAAAATGGCGCAGTGCTTGCTGAGTCAGTACCGGACGCAGAAGTGCTCACAGAAGGAATTGAAAAACCACTGGAAGAAACCATTACTGTAGCTGGTGATGAAATCATTTTAGATACGACAGATGAAAATTTTGTACCCAGCGAGCAGATTACAGAAGACTTACCCGTCGCATTTCCGGTAGACATTTGAATTTAGAAAACTGAACAAGGCATTTTTATGAAACAGCAGGGCATTATTTCCGATTTTCTCTACCAGGTCTTTGCACTAATTATTGCAGTGATTGTAGTGCATGCAGTTTATGTAGCGTTAATACGTCCCAATGCCGATTTACAAATGGATCAGCAGGCCATCATGCAGGCTGCAGATCCGGATTTTGTCTCGGAGCGTTCGTTATATGTGGTGATGAAAGACTTCGAGCAGGAGACCTGTATCATCCTGATGTTCTGGGCCATGTCCATAATCGGACTGAAGATTTACCGCAACAGAAAAGAAAACGAATTACTCAATCGTTCTCTGCTCAATCTGTCCGAAGGAATGAGTATATTACCGGAAGACGTACGTGATTATGCCAGACCGGTTCAGGCCTTGCCTGTCGAAGAAAGGCAATACCTGTTACCTCGCGCACTACTGGCTGCTCTGCAACGCTTTGGCTCGACCAGAAGCATTCCCGATGTCGCTTCTGTAATCAAGGATACCTGTAACTCTGAAGCTGATCGTCTTGAAAGCGAACTGACAATCGTGCGCTATATCGCCTGGGCTATTCCTTCGATTGGCTTCCTTGGTACTGTACGCGGAATCGGTGAAGCACTTGGCCAGGCGCACAAGGCCGCCAGCGGAGA
>Ga0181559_10002626_pt1 | contig 17787 bp, 20 predicted proteins | sample 011ome_21_FD_133752 | JGI IMG/M metagenome (GOLD analysis project Ga0181559, IMG submission 133752) | Coastal salt marsh microbial communities from the Groves Creek Marsh, Skidaway Island, Georgia - 011508AT metaG (megahit assembly) | ecosystem: Environmental > Aquatic > Marine > Intertidal...
ATGTGACAAGCGATTGAACTGTGGACTCTCAGATCGGAACAGACATAGCCAAGCTGTTAGGAAACCTAGGTAAATCAACGGGTTCCGCCCCACAAACGGCCCCAAATAGTGATGCGGGAACGGCGTTTAAGCGCGCTCTGGCAGCCTCCGAGCAGGCGCAGGCGGGTACCACTACCGGCAACCAATTGCCGGTGGCATCAGCGTCCCCCGAGGCATCGTCCGTCAACACCACCGTCGCTAGCGGTGCGGCCTCTATGGCGCCTGTGGTCGAGCAGACCACGACACACACGCCACTGCCCGGGTTCGACCTGCTGGTGGTGGGCGATCCGGCTGAACGGTCTGCCGTAGTCAAATTTGCCCAGGCCAGTGGGCTGTCACCTGCCGCTTTGGCCGAGTTGTTCCCCGTTGGTGCCAATGACGCAGCAAACCCATCGACACCGGAAGGCGCATTGTCGCACGCAGTGGCTCAGGCCATAGCGGATTGGATGGCCGTCAATCAGCCGGCTGAAAGCCTCTCAGGCGCGGGGCAAACAGACATCGCTGTCAGTGCTGATCTGTCTGAACTTTCAGATGCGACAGTTGAAAAACTGGATATTGAATTGAGTGCAGCGCTCGCTGCGCTTTTTGCAGGCGACACAGAGAATGAAGCGGCGAGTCTGCCTGACTTGGCGAAGGCGGTGGCTGCCAAAATAGAGCCAGTGATGGATCAGTGGCGCGCTCAGTTAAGCTCATCAGCAACTTCGGAGGGCGCGCTGGCGCAGGAAGGGGCGGCGATTGAACTCAAAGCACTGCAACAGGAGATCGAGAGCGCGATACGGCCCGTAGTCGCGCAATGGACGGCAGAGTATCCGGTTGCAGTGGCGTCTAGCGGTGTGTCTGAAGGTGAACTCGCTGCAAGATTGGCCGAAACGGTTATCCCGGCCATGACCGCATCGCGCCCGACCGGCGTAGCTGCATTGACGGCAGAATTGGAATCCGTGGTTTCTCGATGGCTCGAGCAGACGCCGCGGTTTGAGCGCAGCGTCGTTTCCGAGCAATGGTTGCGTGACCTCACCGGGTCAGTGATGCCAGATATGACGAAATGGATGGCTGAAGCCGCTGAGGGCCGCAACAGCGTAACCCAGCTGGCAGCCAATATGGCGCCGCAGATAGCGCAAGCCTTGCAGGCCTTGTCTGCACAGGCTGGCGCTGGTGCGCCTGAGTTGAATCGGCTCATGGCTGACACGGCGCCCGCCCCTGTTCGCGAGGCCCCGGCGCTCGCTGCGATGAGCGCCCTCCAGGCGGCCGCGCTGATGGGTACCACGCAACCAGAGTTGGCCGCCGCGAGAGCAAGCGCATTGTCGCAGCCTCAGGCAATCAGTGTCGCCATCACCGGCGCCGAGTGGGAGGGAGATCGCTCATCAGCGAGAGCACTCACCAGTGCTTTGATGCAGGTCGTGGCACCGGCAGCCAATCCCGGTTTCTCGGAGACGACCGCCGTAGCGCAGGCAACCCTGGACAGATTTGCGCTCCGCAGCGCGGGTATGCGTAGCGAGAGCATCAGTGGTCCAGCAAAGCCAGATGCCTTGGTGAGCACCGAGGGCGTCAAGACCGGCAACGTTGAAACGGTGACCGCATTGCGTGATATCGTAACGGCGAGGACCCTTGAACTGGCGCGATTGGGCGCTCAAATTGAGAAATCAGTGACCCCCGCAGGAACCTCGCCCCAGGCACCGATGGCGGGGCTGGTGCAGGGTGACAGTGCAGATACCAGTGCGGCTCGATTGGCTGGGCAAAGCGAACTGAGTTTCCGGCAGAATCTCGTCAGTGCCGATCGCGCTGGCTTGTCGGATGCGGCGCGGTTGAATCAGTTTTCGTTGAATCAGAATCCGTCGGGTCGTGAAATGGCCGGCCGCGCCCTCTCTGAAGCTTTAGGCCAGCGTTTGGCTGCCAATATCGCGGCGGGCCACTATCGGCTGACATTTAATGTGAATCCCAAGGAGCTGGGGGCTATCGACGTGGTGATGGAAATGCGTGATGGCCGCCTGGATGCCCAAATCAATACCAGCAATGCAGTGACTCGTGAATTGTTAGGCGACTCGTTGCCAAGATTGCGCGATGCGTTGCAGCAAAGCGGCATCAATCTTGCGCAGCTGCAGGTGGGCTCAGATACCCAGCAGGGCAACGCGCAGGGTCGCAACGCTGAAGAAGGCAATAAATCCGAGCCTCAGGTCGCTGACGAAAGGCTTTTAGCCGACACAGCTACGGATGTAGTATCGGAGGATATCGAGCTAGGCCTCGACCTGGATTCAGTGGATTTTTGGGCATAATAGTGAAGCGCCCTGATTAAGGATGGAATAGCACCATGGCTGACGAAGAAGTAGACGGAGGCGAAGAAGGCAAGAAGTCGCCCATTCTCGGGTATATCCTGATCGGCGTCGGTGTCGTTGTTGCACTGGCTATTACCGTACTGGCAACCATGTATTTTGTTGGGTACTTCGATCCTGACTCTGCTGAGCGCATCGAAGCGACCGTGCAGCAGCTGGAGATGGATGCAGCCGAGGCCCGGCAGCGGGCAGAAGAGCTTGCCAAAGGCCCCAGCAAGGAGACGCTCGATTCTCCGGAACTGACGCGATTTGAAAATACCTATATGGAGATTGAGCGACCCTTGGTTGCAAATATCGTTAATTCGAGAAAGGTGATGCAGATCAAAGTCGCCATCATGACCCATTACGATGATCGCGTTGTGGCGAATATGGAAAAGCATGCCTTTGCAGTGCGTTCAGAGATGCTGGACGTGATGCGCAAAATCGACGAGACCCGGCTCTCAGAGCCGAATTTCCGCGCAGACCTTGCTGAGCAACTTAAGATTGCGGTCAACTCGGTGTTGGAGAAATACGAAGACTTCGGTGGTGTAGAAGAAGTTATGTTCACTGAGTTTGTGGTTCAGTGATTTCGGTAGCTGGGTGAGAGTGCGTTATGGCAGAAGATAGCAGCAGACTTTCTGAGGAGGAGCTCAACGCGTTGACCTTCGACGAGGGTTTCGATGACGACTCTGCCTCCTTGCTCGACCCGGATAATGTGCTGGGTAACACGGTTAAACCTCATAATTTGGTGACCGAGGACACCACCATCGGCATTAATCTGGCCGCGGTGGATATGATCACTGAGCGCTTTACGCGACATCTTCGCCTCGGGCTCTTGGAGGTCCTGCGAACCAGTCCAAAGATTTACGCTGATCGCGTAAAGACCCTGCCCTTTTCTGAGTATTTGAAAGATCTGAATGCGCCGCTCTCTGTGAATACGGTCCGCTTGTCCGGACTTCGCGGCACTTCCATGGTGGTGATCGACCCTAATGTGGTGTTCGCCTCGCTCGATAATTTCTTTGGCGGCTTTGGACGCGGGATCGACGGCCTACCCCCGGGGCGGATGTTTACGCCCACTGAGACCCGCATCATTAACATCATGCTCGAGGTGATTTTTGCCTCAATTCACGAGGCTTGGTCTCCGATTATGGAGATCAACTGTGAGCACGTTGGCTCTGAGATTAACCCGGCGTTTGTTCAGATTGTCGACGAAAACGATCTGGTCATTGTGTGTCACCTCGAGGTGGAATTGTCCGGCAAGGAGCGAGGTGCAATTGACGTTGTTTATCCCTTCGCCACCTTGAAGCCCATCAGGGATGTGCTACGGGGCCGTGTTCAGGATTCCGAGGACCCATCCGTCGACCATGATGTGTGGGCGCGTGAATTGGCGGGTGCTGCGTCAGACGCCGAGCTGGAACATCGTGTTATTTTGGGCGAAATTGAGCTCACGCTCGGCGATTTCAATAACATGCAGCCGGGCGAGGTGCTGGATTTGCGTAAGTTTGATATGGCCCGTGTGCTGGTGGACGACATACCGCTTTTTGAGGCAGAGGTGGGTACCGCAAACGGCTATGCTGCTGCACGCCTGTTGCAGTCGGTGGAGTTGGCAGAGTAAGTGCGGACAGTGTCCCTTGGGTGTTGCCGGAGATGGCGCTTTACCCGGGTGAACTGCCTCAGGAGTGTTAGGAGAGACAGATGAGTGATGAAGAGGAAGTAGCTGACGTTTCCCTCGAGCAACTTGCGGAGGACTCACCTCACGCCAAGGGCTTTGATGCTATGGTCAGCGCGGACGTGCTTCAAAGCGTTCCCGTGACTCTCTCGGTTGAAGTGGGCAGGACACGCTTGAAGATTCGTGATCTTTTGAGGCTCAAGCAGGGAAGCGTCATTGAGCTGGAGCGCAACGCGGGTGAACCGCTGGACCTCCTCGTTAATAATACGGTGGTTGCGCAGGGCGAAGTGGTCCTGGTGAATGACCGTTATGGCGTCCGTCTGACACGAATCTTGCCGTCCGAAGACCGCGTCGAAAAACTCTAATCGCTGTAGTTTGCCGTGGCAGAAGAGCTGAGCTGGGTCCGTTGGGTAACGGCGCTGTTTGTCGTTGCCGTTGCCATGGCCTTCAGTTTTATTGCCCTTCGCCGCGTTCAGGGTTCCCATAGAAGCTGGTTGCCCATCAGAATTACGGGTCGTGTACGTTTGAATCGTTCCGCTGAGCTCATGCTGGTAGAAGTGGAGAATGAACGGTTCTTAATTGGCGCAACACCGGCTAATATCAGCACTATTGCAAAGCTCTCGGGTGAGACCACAGGCGCAGGTCAATCTGACGCCGAACAAGCGTCCGAGCGCTCGCTGCAGAACATCCCGACCTGACTGAATCCTGCCGTAGGGGTGGGGTCAGACACCGGGCCCATCGACGGGGGGATTATGCTCAGATACCTGGTGTTGGCGCTCATGCTGATTGCGGCCAAAGACGCCTCGGCTCAGGCGGCCATCCCGATTCTGAGTGCCATTCAGGGCCAGAGTGGAGAAACCGAGTACTCGGTGACCCTTCAGCTGCTCGGTCTGATGACCGTCCTCACGCTGTTACCGTCGATTTTGTTGATGATGACCAGCTTTACCCGCGTCATTATCGTCTTGTCTCTGCTACGGCAGGCCATGGGGACAGCGCAAACGCCACCCAACCAGATTCTGCTTGGCATCGCCCTATTTCTCACCATCTTTATCATGGCGCCGGTATTTACTCAGGTCTACGATGATGCCATTGCCCCCTACAGTAATGATGAAATAGCTCTTGAGGCAGCGATTGAGGCGGCGCAGATCCCGATGAAGGATTTTATGTTGCGTCAGACCCGGGAAAAGGATCTTCAGACCTTTGTCAGCATTTCCGACAACCCGGATATTGCGGCGCCCATGGATACCCCCCTCACCGTGTTGGTGCCGGCGTTTATCACCTCAGAACTAAAAAGCGCCTTCACCATTGGGTTCATGTTGTACATCCCCTTCATCATTATCGACATGGTGGTGGCCAGTGTGCTGATGTCGATGGGCATGATGATGCTCTCCCCGATGATCATTTCTCTGCCCTTTAAGTTATTGCTGTTTGTCATGGTTGACGGCTGGATGCTACTGATGACCTCACTGACCGGCAGCTACGTCTAGAGGTTTACGTTATGGAGACGACAGAAGTCATCAGCATCGGCAGGGAAGCAATCTGGACCGTCATCTACGTGGCCGGACCTGTACTGCTGATTGCCTTATCGGTTGGCCTGATCATCGGTGTGTTTCAGGCGGCGACCTCTATTCAGGAGATGACCCTCAGTTTTATTCCCAAGTTGGCTGCCCTGGTGGCAGCGCTTCTCATATTTGGGGATTATCAGCTGACGATACTCTCGGACATGTTCATCACGATCTTTGACATGATCCCCCAAGTCTTCACCCGATGAACCTCATCCTCGATGATGTGGTGCAAATACTGGCCACCGGGCTGATTCCCCTGTTACGGATCTCTGCACTATTACTCGCTGCGCCCCTGGTTTCCCTCAGGGTGGTTTCGGTGCGGATCCGGGTTGCCGTCGCGTTGGTGCTCACCATTTTTATCTACCCCACGCTCGAGTTGCCCGTCATTGATCCCGTGAGCGCACAGGGGCTGATGCTGATTACGCGGGAGCTCCTGGTGGGTTTGTTGTTTGCCGTTGTGCTGCAGGTGGTTAACGCGGCGCTCGTTGTGGCGGGACAAACGCTGTCAATGAGTATGGGGCTGGGGATGGCACAAACCGTTGATCCCAATATTGGCAGGGTCCCTGTGCTCGCGTCCTTTCTCGTCGTGATGTCCACGCTGATCTTTTTGTCGATTGGCGGTCATTTGATTCTCATTCAGCTTATTCTGATGAGCTTCGAAGTCATGCCCATCGGTAGCGAGATCAACTTCACCGAGACGCTGGCGAATTTTATTGAATGGACCGCCATGGTGTTTCTGGGCGGCATTCTGATTGCGTTGCCCATCATGCTGACCATGATGCTGGTCAACCTGTGTATCGGTATCGTGACCCGCGCCGCGCCAGCACTCAATATTTTTGCGGTGGGGTTTCCAGCAATGACCCTTGCGGGAATGGTGTTGTTTTTGGTGTACCTGGTGAACATTGGTCACCGCATCGAATGGCTCTGGCTAGAGGCGTTTTCCATGGCGCAGAACATGTGGGTGGTGCCCTGATGGCCGACCAGCAGGACGACAGTCAGGATAAAACAGAGGAGCCCACCGCCCGGCGTCTGAGCAAAGCCAGGGAAGAGGGTCAGGTCGCCCGCTCCACTGAAATTACAATTGCCGCCTCGGTGATCAGCGTGGCGATTTATATTTATCTGTTCGGCAACGCGCTGCTGGGGAACGTGGCCAATATCTTTGCCCAGGGTTTGGTATTCGATTCCATGGCGGTACTGGAGCCGCAAGTTGCCTTAGGAAGGCTGGGTGATGCTGCCGTTGAGGCGCTGCTGTCGATAACACCAATTTTAATTCTAACGGCGGTGGTGGTATTGGCCTGTTCAGGCCTGATTGGCGGATACAACTTCAGCTGGAAATCCTTGCAGCCCAAGGCCTCCAAATTTAACCCCATCGCCGGTTTTAAGCGGATGTTTGGACTTCAGGCTCTGGTCAACCTCGCCAAATCGCTTGCGAAGTTTTTCTTGGTGGGCGGTGTGACCTACTTTTTGATTGACGCCTCAATCACGGAGTTTGCTGAGATCTCGCTGATGGCATTGGAGCCGGGGTTGACTGCCTCGGCGGCGATACTGACCACGGCGTTTCTGGTTGCCTCCAGCACTCTGATTATTATTGCTTTGATCGATGCACCGTATCAGCTCTATCAGCACAACGAAAAAATGAAGATGTCTTTGAAAGAGGTCAAAGACGAGCGCAAAGACACCGAGGGCTCCCCCGAGGTCAAACAGCGTATCCGCCAGAAGCAGCGAGAGGTCTCGGCGGCGCGGATGCTGGAGGCCGTCGCAGAGGCCGACGTGGTCATCACCAACCCAGAGCATTTTGCGGTGGCATTGGCCTACGACCCCTCCTCCGATGATCCGCCCAAAGTGGTGGCCAAGGGCACCGATTACATTGCCGAGCGCATCCGCGAGCGGGCCGGAGAAGAAGGGGTGCCCTTATTTCAATCGCCCATTCTCGCCCGCGCCCTGTTTTTCACCACGGAACTCGATGCCTTTATTCCCGAGCCCCTGTTTGAGGCCGTGGCACAGGTAATTGCCTACATCTTTAATATCAACAGCATTAATCGGTCGAATATGACGCAATCCAAGCCAACTCCGCGGGTGCCGGATGATATGATTTTCGACTCAGACGGCCGTCAATCTCAGGTCTATGATGATCGATAACCCGGTGGGCAGATCACGGATAACTTGTGTGCGTGCAGGCTAATTGGTGAGAACAGATCCAGTGGATGACTCAGAACTCCATTCCCTACCTCACCCCGACGACGAGGGCGTGCTTGCCGCGGCCCGAGACGCGCTCATCGGAGGCGCTTCGAACGTTTTTATCGTCGGCGAGGAGGAGTTTCATGTCGATGCCTGCTTTTTGGCGTTATACCAGCAGTTAAAGCGCGAGCCGGATTTACAACTGCATCGCATGATGTCGCCCAAGGTCGACGATATCGTTGAACTGTTCAATACCGTCCTGGCTGATCTCTCGATAGATGATGCGCGCAATCATCAGGGCCAGGAGCGGCATATCATCGTGATGCCAGACTTTGGCCCTAATGCGGGGAAGGAATGGATGGCCTGTGAATCACTGGTCAACACGTTCCCCGGTGCCAACGTCGGTCTGCTGGCGTTTTCGACCATCGACAATCATGACGTTACGGCTTTGCATCAACTCTCCCTCAAGGCGCGCAACAAGTTGATGCGCCTCTCCACAATGGATCGCGAGACGATGGAGCGCTACCTGACCGAATGTCATGGGCGCGGCGTTCTCACCGACTTACTGCCCGCATTGGCAGACTCGATCTGGCGTGAGCTGGCGTTGGAGATTTTAGGTCTGACAGCGAGCGAATCAATCAGGCAAAGCGTGTCGGATTACGATGATCTGATGTCAAAACCGCCGGAAGAGGGTGCCGAAAAAGCGGCAGCGCCCGATGTCCCCGAGGAAACAGCGGAGGAGGCAGCGTCTATTCCACGGGCACCCTGGGTCAACTGGGGTGCCTTATCGGCTCGGGTGATGTCCCTGCTGACCGCCAGTGTCATTGCCTTGGTCGCCTTTTCCTTGGTGATTGGGGTGGCTGGCGCGCTCCATCCACCCATATGGAATAGCACCGAGGCACTTATTGCTCCCTGGATCGATGTGATCATGCTGTGGCTTGATCGGCTGCTGCAGCACGTGCCGCGCTAAAATTTTTGCCAAAAACGCCGATATTTCACCCGATAGGGAGAAAGTCATCATGGTAGACGAAGAAAACCCCGGCGCAGATGATGATCTGACGCTTCCCACGGAGCGCAGTAATAATAATGGCGGGACCATTCCGCCCAGTCCGGCGGGTGAGGCCGTGGCGCAGCTCAATGCCGACACCCACAGCCGTTTGGAGCGGGCGCTGGACTCTGCAAGTCAGGCCAATCAAAAAATGGAGTTTTACGCAAAGCGCCTTGCCGGCGGTGCGGCGGTGGTCGTTTTTTTGTGTGCGGTATTGCTGATGGTGGCCGGGGGCCGGCTATCCGGGCAGGTAGAAGCTTTGCAGGCGGCTACCCTGTCGATTACCAAGCGCGTGGTGAATATGAACTCTGCTTTGGACCGCATGGTTGTGCTCGAGCAGAAGCTCGCTTTGTTGGATGAAGGCCACGCGCAATTGGTTGAGGCCGTTGGGCAAGTTGATGCCGATGGTAAAACCCTCGCGGAGCGAATCGAGGTGTCGATGTCGGGCGTACAGTCCACCGTGACCGACACCGGCGAAGTGACGCGCAGTGGCGTAGAGTCCAGCCGCGCCATGGCGGCGCAGCTTGACCGGCAAGCCGAGCAATTAACGTCATTGACCCAGCGACTCTCTCAGCTCGAATCGGGACTCAGAGATGTCGCCGCGCTCAAGCGCGAGGTGGCCACGCTCATTGAGATCGAGCGGGATAATCTGACAGAGCTTTTTGAAGCGCAGTTGGCGTTGCAACAGGCACAACTGAGCAGCGAGGGGATGGACGCTGAAGAGGTCTTGGTTCCCGAAAAAACCTATCCTGAGGGCGCGATCGTCTTTCCTTTACCCGCATCACGCCAGTAAGGCGGTCTTAGGGTCTTAGACTCAGGAAGTTTCCGTCAACTCTCGGCTTTCGGACTCCTCTGCCGGAGCGGAGGCGATATCCCGCATGGCACTGTCGACGAATGACGAGCCGGCATCGATACCCATGGATACCGCGTCGATCGTTTCTCTGACGGCAGCGGCAAGCGAAGCGCGCTGCTGACTGTCCTCGCTGGCACCGAGTTCCCGGCCGAGCGCGTAGAGACGGCTGGCTTGAGAAGACGGCAGGTAAGATTCGAATTCACCCCGCAGCATCTTGATCTTCAGCGGGTTGGACGGAGGTTCATTGACCCCGGCGGCGCCATGCTCCATTCCTGTTTTGATAATCGAGCGAATATGTAACTCTAGGAGCGCCAGAAAACGTTCACGATCACCCGCGATCTGATACCGATCCTCTCCGCCATTGGCCATGGCCACCCATTCGTCCCACAGCTCTCGCCCGCTAAGGCCCCCGAATACTTTTGTTGCTTCCGCTTCGGTTTTTTTTTCGGTGGGTGCCGCAGTGAGATTCGAGAAGGCCCTGGCCTCGAGATCATTCACCCGACTGATCAAGTAAATAATCAGCACCAGAAGAACAATGCCCAGAAGCAGTGAGATGGCGATAACCGTGTTTTCAAGAGACATGACTATGGGTTCCCCCAGTGATGACGCGCTTCAACCCAGCTAATCTTCATCCTCTGATGAGCTGCCCTCTCTCAGCAGACCCAGTAACTGTATGGTCTGCGTAGTTTGCAAGTCTTCCACTACGCACTCGGCAATTTTGTCCGCTTTTTGTAAAGCCTCGTGGGCGCTGATTTCCTGAATTTGGTAATCGGCGCCGAGGTTAAACATTTGATTGGCGAGTTCCTCAGGAACCCACGACACCACCGAGCCGGAAACGCCCTGTAACTGGTTATAGCCCTCGTGCGTAATTCGTGGCGGCAGTTCTTTCCCCGCCTTCAGCGCCTCGGCCAGCTCCAGCTGGCGCTTCTCTTCAGCTTTGGCACCCTGAACAAAAATTTTATCCAGATTGAGACGCGCTCTCTGGGCAATACGTGCCGAAAATACGCGGTGCAGGCGGTCCTCTTGATCGAGTGCACCGCACTTGAGGTAATCCGCCTTTGCGTCTGCTTTCACGCGTTCGAGTTTTGATTTCTTTCCAAACATTTTCCCGCCAGTGCGTTAGAACGCGACGCGCTCTCGCAACTTCCCCACGACTTTGGTGAGTATCTGACTCACTCGGGATTCGCTAACGCCAATTATCGCGCCAATTTCTTTTAAGTTCATCTCATCGTTATAATAAAGCGAGAGTACGATTTGCTCACGCTCCGGTAAACCGGCGATTTCTCCCGCAAGCCATTCGTTTGTCTCGGCCGTCTCGACTTCGTCCTGTGGGCCGGTGTCCTCGCTAAACGGCGTTTGCCCGCTCTCTTCGAGTTCATCCAGTGATGTGGTGCGGAATTTCTGAGAGCGGCCACGCTGCTTTTGGTATTCGTCCAGCGGGGTGTCCAGTTCATGGGCAATTTCTGAGGCAGTCGGCGGTCGGCCATATTTTGCCAAAAATTGCTCCACTACCTGCTCTTCGGCTTTGAGGTGCGAACTATCGGTCCGCGACAGTGGCGACCTCTTTCTCACTTCGTCGAGTATGGCGCCCCTGATTCGTTTGCTGGCGTAGGTCCCCAGGTCGGCTCCCTGAGAGGCGTCATAGGATTTGGCCGCCTCAAGGAGGCCCACCATCCCAATTTGAACCAGCTCTTCTAGCTCTACATGGTCTGGTAATCTAGCTTTAATGTGCAATGCGGTTTTGTGGACGAGACCGATGTGCTGCAACACAGCCGCGTTCTCTCCGCTGGGTTCGGAGTTCGCTAACGTGTCAGCATATGCCTGATAGCCTTTCGACATGGCCTAGCCCTTGGCGCCTACCGATATCCTGATATCACTTGAGTTGGCGGGTTTGGTGGGCGCTTTTGTTATGACATCAACAAGCCGCTTGATGTCTGTTGCAATATCGCTCTCCGGGGCATGAAGAATCGCAGGCTGCCCCAGCCTCGCCGAGTTTAACACTACCGGGTCCTTTCGTATGCCCGTAGCGTACTCTAAAGAGAGGCCCAGGAATTGTGCCGTGACCTTGTTAATGCGCTTGTGAATGTTTTCTGATTCTCGCTCATTACTCACCTGAACCGGTGTCAACATGATGTCGGAGAGGTTGAACTCCTGTTGCAGCACCTTCACCGTGGCGTAGGCGTCTGCGATGGAAGACGGTTCATTTTGAATCAGCAGCAATTTGATGTCGCAGGCACCAAAAAGAACGGTGACGTTGTCGCTGATCCCTGCGGCCGTATCGACTACCAAGTAGTCACAGTCATCCAATGCGGACAAGGCATGGATCAAGCCCAACAGTTGCAGCCTGGTGAGTCGCGCGAGGGCCGATGAACCGCTGGAGCCCGGGACCAGTTTTACCCCGTATTCTGACTGCACCATGATTTCTTCAAGGGTTTTTTGCCCCGAGAGCACGTGTCCGTAGCTATACTCAACCCGTGCGTTGAGCAATATTTGCGCATTACTCAGCCCCAGATCACCGTCGAGTAATACGACTTTTTTACCGCGTTTAGCGAGTTCTACGGCAAGGTTAACCGAGACGGTGGTCTTACCAACGCCCCCCTTGCCACTCGTTACGCCAATAACACGCATGCGGTTGCCTCTTGCCGTAGTGTTTGCTGCCCAGCAAAGGGCAGATACCTTAAATGCCCTGACTAGCCACTATTTTAAGCTGAGTCTGCCCCGAAAGGGACATGGATTTGCTGGCCACGGCAATACAACCAGATAAAAGTGTGGCGAAGTTCTCTGCACCCTCCGAAGTACACACTCTCGGCATCACAGGCTCGTCTGCCGCTGCACCGGCAAATGCCTGCTCGGACAAGGGCGCCCACGCTGGATCCCTGTCGGTAACCATGGGGATCTCAACGGGTGAGATGGCCACAGGCGTTACGGAATCGCCGGTGTGGCTCGCCAGCGGCTCTGGTTTTTCTATGGGCCTTTGCGCCGCCGCTGCGGGGGGAGTGTCCGACGCGACCGCGTTGTCGAGCACATCTGAGAATACCACTGCCCGAAACTCCTCCGTTTCCGGTTCCAGAATGGTGGGCTGATGGGCCGCTTCGAGGGCCTTGATGCGCGCCGCCAGTGCGATTAATCCGGAGCTCACGGCGGGTGAGTGTTGAGATGCTACCTCGCCCTCTGGCGGCTCGTTCGGTGTGCTTTGAGTCACCGGTTGTGGGGCAGGGGTCAATTCGCTGGCGTCATCAATAAAGGTGTCCCACTTGATCGTGCCAGTGGGTACGGTGGGCGCAATTACATCGCGCACGGCATCAGTCAATGCATTCCCCGCTGGCGTCGTGGTTGCCGTCTCCAGCGCCACCACAATGCGATACTGGTCTTCCACTCTGAAGCTGTGAACGACCACACAGTCTGCACCGTGTCGTTGCCGCACTATCTCCATGCAGGTGCTATGGTCCTGCGCTTCTTCTACTACAAGCCGCATGGTGTATTACTCCGTTTCCCCCTCGATGGCTGCTTCGCCACCGATACTGGACTGAACTTGAATGCGTTGATCATCCGGTATCTCTGTATAGGAGAGGACCGAGAGATCGGGTACCCGCACTCTCACAAATCGCGACATCCAGCTACGAAGCGTGGGTGAAACCACCAACGTCGCTGCTGCGCCTGAATCCTGAATTTTTTCTGCTTCGCTTCTGAGGCTTTCGATCATGGAGTTAGCCAGTGTCGGATCAAGCGTAATGTGCTCGGTTTCAACACCAGCGCGACTACTCTCCAATAATTTTTCCAGATCGGGTGCCAGCGTAATCACCGTTAGCGTGCCGGTATCATCCACCAGAGGCTGGCAAATCAATCGCCCCAATTTCGGCCTGACCAGCGACGTGAGATGGCTCGCATCCTGATTTTCTTTTGCATGTGCCGTGAGCGCATCGATAACGTTGCGCATATCTTTTACCGGGACCGACTCCGCCAGCAAATTCTGTAGTACCTGTGTCACCGTAGAGAGCGGGAGCAGGTCGGGCACCAGATTGCTCACCAGTTTTGGGTAGCGGGTGGCGACTTTGTCCAGGAGCTGCTGGGTTTCATCCTGACCCAGCAATTCGCTGGCGCTCTCTCGAATGATCGCGTTGATATGAGTAGCTATTGCTGTGGGTGGGTCCACCACGGTGTAGCCCAATCCCCGCGCGAGTTCGGCCTGGGATGGCTCAATCCACAACGCATCAAGGCCAAATGCAGGTTCTGTGGTGGGTTCTCCATCAATGGGGGCCGGCATATCAGAGCTGTTAATGGCAAGCAATTTTCCTACGCGCACATCGCCGCTGCCCCGCACAACGCCGTGGAGTGAAATTTGATAAACCTCGGGTTTGAGATCCAAATTATCGCGGATTCGGATAGGCTGAATTAAAAAGCCGAGTTCGGCCGATAGCTTTTTACGAATGCCTCGGATCCGGGTGAGTAACTGTCCTCCGGACTGTGTGTTGGCAAGCGGCACCAGACCATAGCCAATATCCAGCGCGATCACCTCTACCTGATCGATATCTTCCCAGTCTAATTCGCGATTGGCGGGCTCCACCTCGGCAATCGCCTCCGCGTTCACCGCCTCGCGCTGCACCTCCTCGGCTTGTTGCCGCAGGTAAAACCCCAACCCAATGCCGGCGGCGCCCAGAGGCAAAAAGACAAAGTGCGGCATGCCGGGGATAAGACCCAGCGTGGTGACGATTCCCGACGCGATAAAGACCGCGTTGGGATTGGCAATTTGACTGGAGGCCTGCTCTGCCATGCTTTCATCGGTCGTCACGCGCGTGACCAGAATCGCAGTGGCCAACGACAACAACAGCGACGGAATCTGTGCGACGAGGCCATCACCAATCGTGAGAAGCACGTAGATGCGGCCTGCTTCGCCCAGACTAAGGTCATGTTCAGTGGTGCCAACGATTAGCCCGCCAACAACGTTGATTACCAGAATCAAAATGCCTGCGATGGCATCACCCCTGACAAATTTCGATGCACCGTCCATCGAGCCGTAAAAGTCAGATTCCTGACCCAGCTCGGCGCGACGAACTTTGGCCTCCTCTTGATCGATGATGCCGGCGTTCAAATCGGCATCGATGGCCATTTGCTTGCCGGGCATGGCATCCAAGGTAAAGCGAGCAATTACCTCAGACACGCGTCCCGCACCTTTGGTGACGACAATAAAGTTGATGATCATGAGGATTAAAAAGATGATCGCACCGACAACGTAGTTGCCTGCAATGACGAATTCGCCGAAGGATTCAATCACCGCGCCCGCGGCGTCGGTACCCGTGTGCCCCTCAACCAGCACCACTCTGGTGGAGGCCACGTTCAGGCCTAATCGCAGCAGGGTGCCAATAAGAAGTACTGATGGGAAAGAGGAAAATTCCAAGGGCCTGCGGGTATTGAGGGTGATCATCACCATCAGTAGCCCCAGCATAATGTTGAAGGTGAAGAATATGTCCAGCAAGAAGGCGGGTAGCGGCACCACCAACAGCGCCAGTATGAGCAGAACGAGTGTCGGCGCACCGACACTTTTACCGCTCAATCCCGAGAAACGGCCGGAAACCTGTCGGAAATTTGACAGTATTGCTTCCAAAATCCGTCACCTCCGCTAAAAAAGGGCCATTAGGCCACTGGTGAGGGGGTACGTCGCAATTTCTGTACCAAGTTTGGTAGCCGAGGGCGGGGCCCCTGTGACACGGTTGGTTGCGGGAGCTGAAAAACTCAATAGCAGGCGGGGTTTTCAAGGTAAAGGGTTGGGCAAATTGACCGATATTTCTGGTATCAGGGGGGTTAATTCTCCTCGCGGAGCACCAGCGGTAATTACCCAGGGTGCATGAAATTATCGAGATAGAGTGCGGCCGCGGCCGGGAGGGGCGTAGTGCGAAAATTAAACCTTGGGTGGTCCACCCTACTGATCGTCGTATTGCTCAATGGATGCGGAACAACGATGTGGTCCTCGGAGCCAGATGCCTCCTTTGTGGAGCCAATGGTAGAACGCCGGGATACTCTGACCGCCACCGGGTATGCGGTGATTGACGTGCAGCCCAGTGACATCGCCGCCCAGCGCCGCTTATTGGCAATTCGCGCTGCCAAGCTGGATGCCTATCGCGGGCTGACCGAGCAGGTTTATGGTCAGTATCTCGATTCAACAACTACCGTGGCCGACATGGTGGTGAGAAGCGACAGTTTCCGCGCACGCGTCGAAGGGGTGGTGTATGGCGCCAACCTGGTTCAGATTGAGCCACGGGGTAACGATACCTATGAAGTGACGATGTCTCTCGATAAAAGCATCGTCAACGACCTGAGGGTGCTCTACCTTGAGCGCGCGGTTTTGGCATCGAGCTCTTGAGGGTCGGTTACTATACGACTAATGATTGAGCAGAGGAGCGCCGTCGCGTGACTAGACCCTGGGGATTTCCTGCCATCACGGCGGTAGCGTGCGCATTGCTTTCGCTTTGGGGGTATGCCCAACCAGTCGCTCACGGGGTGAAGAGCGATGCCGATGCCGAGGACTACTTGTCTGCCTTTAAACAGCGTGCTTTGGATGCGGCCTTTGACTCGGGTGCCCGCGTCAAGGGCGTCGCTTATATCGATGATCAGGGTCGGCTGCACGAACGCACGATGTTCTCCACCGAGGCCGATGTCCGTGGGGTTCAGGTAGAAAGTTATCTCGAGGCAATGGGTGGCGAGGCGTCGTTGGACGCTGTTCAAGTGTCGGAGGAGGCTCGTTGCCAGCTATGGACAGGAAAGGGCTCTCAGTCGGGCGTGGTGGCTGTGCGAGTCGACGCGGGTGCTCAGCGCGAGGTGTCAGAGCGTGCCCTCAATCAGAAGCAGGAAACGCTACTGACAACGGCGTTGGAGCGATCCCTGCGAGCAGAGGGCTTTCGGGTGCTGGCCGCGATCGGGCCTAAGCCCCAGAGCTATCAGGATACGACCTATGCGCGGGCGCTGGTCGGGGATTGGTCGGACGGCCCTGCCCCGGATTTCTTGGTCGCACTGTCAGTGAGACGGCTGGCCGATGACCGGGAAAAAAAAGACTGGTACTACAATCACCCGGGATTGGCGTCAATTCGTTACGCCAGATCCTCGACCTCCAAGCCCGTTGATTTTGCGGTGAAGCTGTCCTTCTTGCAGCCTGCCGCAGAGCGACCCATGGGCGATTTTCGAGCGATGGTTGAGGCGGATGCCTACCGCGCCTTTGATTCGGGCGAGTGGATTCTGGATCAGGATGAAGACGACTTAGAGGAATGGGTAGAGGACGTGGTCGCCGAATTCACCAGCGGTACCGACTGTTTGCCCAGAGTATTTACTGTAAAACGTGATGGCCCTCAGCAATACAGCGTCGATGCGGGGCTGATGCGTGGTGTCAGGGAAGGATCGTGGCTGCTGGTCGGAGATCGCGAATTGATGGTGAACAACGTGGTGAGCGACCTTACCCTGGACACGCTACTGATGCTGAAAGTGACCCGCGCTGATGATCACCGCGCGCAAGCGGAACCCTTGCCTTCCGGAGAAGGCGCATTGGTATCCCAGGCAGAACTGCTGGGTACACTGCCTTAAGCGAGGAACAGAAAATGAAAACTATGCTCTCCCATGGTCGTGTTGCGCTCTCAGCGCTCGTCCTGATATGGCTGCCCGGTCTTGCGGCAGCACAAAGTAATACGGTGATTTCAGATAGTGATGTAGCGCGACTCAGGTCCTTCATCAGCGATGCCGAATTTTCCACCGCCTCCTCCGGGGGCTCTGCTACACCGGGCGCCGTTGTAGAGGGCGTTTATGTTGTGCGTCCGGGTGACACGCTGAGTGAAATTATGGCGGCACAGCTGGGGGATACTGGCATTAATGGTGACGTACTTCAGCGTGTGATCATCAGTAACAATAAATCGGCTTTTCGGCGCGGTAACCCGCACTGGTTGATGGCCGGCGCACACCTGCGTATGCCGACCGTTTCAGACGTGGTGGAGTATGTTGTGCCGGGGCAGGCGAACCCACGCGCCGGCCGCGGCGCCGACGAATGGGTGCGCTACCCTTAAACCGGGTGGTTCCCCTGGGGGAGAATTGATTCCATGATGCTCGGGCCGGAACTGCTCAATATGACGGTAAGGCCCACACCGATTTTC
>Ga0181559_10002631_pt1 | contig 17770 bp, 8 predicted proteins | sample 011ome_21_FD_133752 | JGI IMG/M metagenome (GOLD analysis project Ga0181559, IMG submission 133752) | Coastal salt marsh microbial communities from the Groves Creek Marsh, Skidaway Island, Georgia - 011508AT metaG (megahit assembly) | ecosystem: Environmental > Aquatic > Marine > Intertidal zone...
AGGGCGACTTAGTCAAGGAACGGTTACAGCTCGTCGAGTACTTGGTGCTTAAAACGCGCGCGCGCGTCGCGCATCTCGACATGGAAGGCGCGAATCAGGTGGTGTACTCCTTGGGCGATGCCCGTAGTCATAGTCATAGCGAAATACTATAAGTCATCGTCTTATGAGTACTAGCAGACCTCTGCTGTGCGCGCATCCTGTCGCCGCGCAAAGGTGGCTGTCGCATATAGTGCAGCCAGAGCCAGAGCCAGAGCCTCGCCGGAGCCCCCGCACCTGATCTCAGGATCGCGAAACGTCGCGAAACGACGCGAACGTCACACGACGACGACGACGACGACGACGACGACGACGGGAGCATGTTATCTCGACTACTCCGAGACGACGACGCGACGACGACGACGACGAACACGAACAATGTATCATCGCGTCGCGTCATCGTCGGTGTCGACGACGAGGGCGCGCGATCGGTGCCCGCGCGCGCGATGGTGCCTCTGGCGTCGACCGATGTGGATGACGAGTTTCCCGGGTCTGGAACGCCCGAAGATAACCGATCGGCGATGATGTGCGACGCGCGTAGGGAACATCATTATCAAAAAATACCTACGATGCGTCGGGAGATGAGCGCGGCAGAACTCAACCGGGCTACGATGTTCTCGCGGTCGTTGGGCACCGACGAAGACGACGACGAAGTCAACGAGACGCCGCCGCTTGTGGGAACGCCCGAAGATAACCGAGCGGCGATCATGTTCGAGCGTGAAGAACACTCGCAAAGAGTACCTCACATGGTGAAGCGCGTGATGAGTGCGGCGGAACTCAATCGCGCGACATTATTTTCCCGGTCGTTCGCGATGGGCGACGTAGACGAAAAGGTGCCAAGCCTCGCGCATTCGCCGACGAGGACCGCCCGTAAGCCGCCTGTTTCAAGACTAGGTTTATCCAGTGCGCGACGACGCATTCCCGTTGCTAATAAAAACAGTGGAAATCGTCCGCTTGGTATGGCGCGATCGTACGCGTCAGAGGCTGATTTGGGCCACTTGCGCGCCGAACACGAGCACGGCCCGATACGGTTTGGGAAGGGTGTAGCTTTGATGTTGATTGACTTGCAGCCCGTATATTGGTCGCTTGCGCCCGAAATCAAAAGAGCGTTTCCCGATTTGCCGGCCAACGTTAGTAAGCTTCTCAAATGTGCGCGAGAAAATGACGCGCGAGTCGTTCACGTCAAAGCGTCGTATTCTCAAGACGCGTGCCCATGGCTTCAGCAATTCAAGCGTTTGAATCCTGGACGTCGGGCGTATGAAATTGATCCAGACGTCGTAGAAGATTTTGCTACTCCGATAGAGGGCGAAATTATCGTGAATAAAGACACTTTTGGTGCATTCATACACGCCCCTGAATTGGCGCCTGAGTTGAAAGCCGCTGGAGTGCACACCATCGTCGTCGCCGGGTTGATTACGTCAGTGTGCGTGCAACACTCAATCTTCGGTGCATTTAATGCTGGTTTCCGAGTTGCTTGCGCACATGATGCCTGTGGCGATCGAAGTCGTGCTCGCCACGATGCTGCACTCATGCTTTATGGAGACTACATGTACGAAGTCGTAGACACCAGCGCTTTGGTGAAGGAGTCCGCGATGGCTCAAATAATGGAGGACTCATCTTCCATTGCGGTAACTCCCGCAGCTCGTGTTATGGATGGTACGATTCGTGCTGATACGTCATCTCCCGTGAGCAGTATAGGCGTATCGATGAGTCAGTTGAATCTCACGGACTACGTCAAGGAGAAGCGTGCGACGATGGATCAAGTCAGCGTATCACCAATGTCCATCTTCTCTGCTTTGACATACGCGTCATAACCTGCTATGACCGCTCGCGCTCACGACACGTTGTTGTAATCTTTGTGATTGTGTTGTTGTTGTTGTTGTGAAAGTAATAATGTTGTAAGAAAACGTAAAATACTGTATGAGTTACACTTCAATAAGCAACGTTTAATTATCCTTGCCGGCTGAACCGCGACGCCAGTGTCTCGATCCAGGCGCCTCTACTGGTGATGAAGATGATGAAGCACCTTTGTCCTCTAAGAGTACTTCACGAACTCGACCTCTTTCTGGCCAATCGTCGTCGTCGTCGTTTGAAATGATTTTGACGATGGGAGCTCGCATCGAGTGCTTTTCAGCTCCAAAATAATTGGGGCTGTAGAAAATTGAAGTACACAGGGCGATGAATTCAAATACGCAAAACACTGGCGTGAGTACAATCGTCATGACGAACAATATGCTGTACAAAATCAATCCCGGAGAGCCTCTCGCGAGGTCAATAGCGGAAGCACTCTTGTAAAAGCCGATGGCATATTTGAACGTGACGCACGCCGTGATAAAGCCCACGACGCACGAAACAGCAAAAGTGTCCACTCCGCTTCGATGCAAAAACCAAGGAGAAAACGCTGTGAGGACTGGCGCAATCGTTGAAAACCCAGCGCTCACGCATGCGAGCGATAGTGAGGCCCGATGCGTATGATCAAGCGCGGCTTCGTCGCGCATCAACACCAACGCGCTGTGATGATCCCTCGCCCGAACTTTGAATAATTTCCAAATGTTCGCCACAATGGGCACGTGTACGCCCGCATCGAGCCATGAAAATTTGACTCCATTGTTTGAACATCGAAGCGCGAAAGACGTGAGTTCAAACCCATCGTGTACGTCCATGTTCCCAAAACCGACGGCAAGTTCGAGCTCGTTGGGAACGACCAAGTATGTGTTCGGAATTGGAGCGACAACCCGCGAATGACGCGCATACATCACACGCAACGCTCCATACGACTCTCCCGCGCGAATACATTCCGCCATGGCAGGAATCCACTGGAATACATTCTCAACGCCATCAACAAAGGAATTAGCCGTGCGCGTGATGCCGGGGAGGACTGCTCCTTGAGCGAGCCGACGCACATGAGTCTCGCCCCGTCCCGACAACGCAGCCAACCGAGTCTCGCGGGCGCAGTGTGCTAACACTGCGTCAACCGCGCGCACGTTCAATAGTGCGTCGGACCCCATGTGCACTACCCAATCTCCCCAGCTCGCCGTGCTGGCTCGCGTAGCGTATTCGAGCAAAGTGCTCGAGCTATTCACGCTGTTGTACATATCAACCGGCACCACCAACTCACTCACCCCGGTAGCGGACACACCTAATTCTTTCATAGTGACTACTTCAACTTCCCATAGCGGGCTAGGTATGGAGCGTGATAGAATATCCACTGCTACGTCCACTGCCCGCTTCACAGCGACTGGCTTGGTGTCTCGCGCGACGTGGAAGCGAAAGTAAATCTTCCCTCCAAGCTCCTCGAGCAATTTACCACGCTCAGGAAATTGCTCAAGCCACACGGGTGGCCAGGTAAGATATCCGCTAACGTGCGCCACGCACGAGGGTATAGCTACAAAGCTCGCGCAACTAATAAATAACCAAACGACATTTTCCAACGCATTCAGCTCAATTACTGCCTCTTGGAACGGATTGATCAACGCCCCTAGTGCGGTGATGATGATGAATGCGAAATTCAATATCATAAACGTCACGTATAAACCAAACAATCGAATGAGCAAGGGGAACGTCACTGGTTTGTACGCGCGACGTTCAGCTTTACGCCGCAGCGCAATCACCGTCGACTTCTTGCCTCGTCCCGCCCCACCTAAACGTCGACTTTGTCGCTTCGTTCCACTACTCTTTTGACGCCGCGCCGATGATGACGTCGTCGCGCCCGTGTTTCGCAATAACGGTGCTGTGCTAACATCTTGACGATTCCCACGCGATCTTCCGAGCTCGGCGTCGCCCAATCCTTCGCCGTCGCTCTCATCCGCGCTCGCGTCTCCCGCGCGCCCAACGCCACTGTCCTCGTCATAGTCGTCGTATTCGTCATAGTATTCATCGCCGTCGTCGTCGTCATCGAAGTCTTCGATATCCGTTACGTATTCATCACTCACACTCGCTTCCTCGCCCTCGTTCGCCGCGGTGTCGGCGCGCGCGCGTTGTCGTCCTAAGAATCCACCGTCATCTAACGCGCGCGTCAGCGCGTCGGGGTCATCCCCGGGTTCGCGTTCCCCCGCCGTGGCGCCGTGTTCGGGCACGACAGCCTTCCACGACGCATCGCGCTGGGATAACATCTCTCGCGCGACGCCACGCGACGCGCGCACGACGACGTGTGACGCGCGCGCGCGCAATCGCGCCTCGGCCAACACCAATCGATGGGCAGACAAAAGCCAGGTGTGTGTGTGTGTGTGTATGGGTATGGGTAAACAGTATAACATCCTAGACCCTAACGTCGCCGGCGACGCCCCCCCAATTTTTTTTCAATCGTCTCGCGCGCGACGAACCGCCGAGCGTGCCAACGGCTGGGCGCGACAGCGCGTCGTCGTCGCCGTGATGGGCGCGCGACCGCCGTGGGTGTCGGACGTCGACGCCGAGGCGAGGTTTGCAAAGTATGCGTGCACGCAGGAGGAGGTCGATGCGCGACGACGGGCGAGGACGAGCGCACACGCGAGTGCGGTGCGGCGCGAGAGATATGCGCAGTTTGACGACACCGTTGACGAGGGTGAGGTGTGCGGAAACGACGGGAGCGATGAAGACGACGAGGATGAACTGAGGACGAGAACAACGACGACGACGAAGACGAAGAAGACGACGAAGACGACGGTGGATGGGGATGGACGTGGTGCGCGCGCGGTGGCGTTTGATTTGGACATGGCGCTGTTTTGGGCGCGAAGGCGCGCTGCTGCGGCGCGCGAGCGGGAATCTTTGAAGGAAACAACAATGACGACGAAGACGACGACGAAAAATAATCGTGTCGCTCCGCACAATGACATTGATGTTGATGTTGATGATGCGCATTTTAGCCACGCGCGGGAGGTTGAAGAGTTGAGGCAGAGGTTGAGGCAGGAACGAAGCGCGCGCGCCCGTCTAACCGATAAACTCGAACAAAAAGTCGCCGAGATAGAACGATTACGCTCGATAGTAGCCAAGCTCAAGCTCGATAGCGAAAAACAAGAACAACAAGAAAAGCTGCTGCGATATCCAGGACAACGCGAACGAATGCGCCTGGCGAAAATTAGAGAAAACCAGTTGACTGGCGATGGCGAGCGCGAAAGTGAAAATTTACCATCATACGCAGCGATGCGACGAGAGACAACCAACGCGAAGAAAACCGCATGGTTTGTCAGAACAAGATAGTAAAAGTGTATAGCTCATTAATACAAACCATATTACAGGTTTCAGCATAAAAACGTGTTCCTAGTGAATGTTTCATTCATATTAGTATTTTATCGCAAAAGAGGACGTGGAAACCGTCGCTTACTTTTGCATCAACGCCGCCGCGCGCATAGTTAAAATGTCGGCGTCGATTGAGTCACGAACGATGAAGCGCCAGATACGCACTTCACGTTGTTGACCGTAACGACGGATGCGCCCAATCGCTTGCGTTTCGCTCGCGATGTATTCATAGGCGGTCGTTGTGAGAAGAGGGTGGACGAAGATGGCGTGGTTCGCCGTCGTCAAGTTGGCCCCAGACGCAGACTCGTCGCGGCTGAGAAGCAAGAGCACGCGAGCATCGCCAGTCTTGAGGTCTTCCTTTTGGAATTCGTCAAGCGCGGCAGTTTGCTGGTGCACAGAGCCCTTCAACTTGAGCGTTTTAATGTTGGCATCGTTCAAAGCCGCGCTGACTTGCTGCATCAAATCAGGGAATTGAACAAAGACCAAAACGCGTTCGTCGGTGGGGAGAGACTTGATGTGCGCGACGAGATCGATGATCTTCGAGCCGTGCACACCAATACCGCCATCGAATTGCTTGCTAGCCTTACCCTTGGCGGTGACGACTTCAGTACCAAGAGACTCAGCGGTAACCACAGAGGCGTCGCGAGTGGCGCAGTCGCAGCCAATCACACCACACTCTTGGTTCTCGGCATTCGACTTCAAGCAATCCAAGCAACCAATGTGACCGCAAGTGGACAAAACACCAGCTTGCTTCTTCGTACACTTTGACTTGGCACCTGTCTTGGTTTGCTCGCACACTTGGCAAGTGATGGCCTCATCAACCTTAGCTTGTTGCAAGTCACGAACAGACATGAAGAAACGCAACGAGCGAACACGTCCGACAAGCTCCTTTTGCAACTTGCGCAAACCATGCGTGTGTTCACGCAATTCCCAGAGTTTGTCATCGACGGAGCTGTTCTTGTCCTTCTTAGACATGGCTGACTTTGCGGTGTTCATGGTGGAGCTCGGTGTGGCGTTCGCATCCTTGATCTCCTTCCATTGAACCTTTGTCAAATCTTCCTCCTTGCGTTCACCGTCGTCATAGTACATCATCGCCTTTTGCTTGAACTGACCACTGTAGCCGCGAATTTCACCTTCAATCCACTTCTTGGAGTCGGTGCATTGGATAGCCACACGACTGCCGACAGGCGGACGTTGTTGGAACAAGTGGCTGGCTTTGTTAGCCTTGGCAACAGTTTGCTCTTCGAGAATGGAACGGAGAAGTTCATTCGCTGTCGGATCACCGATACCATCCGTGACGACACCTTGCTCCCAGCGAACGAAGGGCGAATTTTGGAATTCTTCCTTGTCGAATCCGTCCATTTGAGACACGTAAGCAGCCATAGCACGAGCCTTCAAGACGGCCAACGCGAGTTCGTTCAGGCACTCTTCACGCTGGCTCGTACGAACGTTGACGATGTCTTGGCAGGTGCGAAGCGCAGTGCCGGCTTCATCATCCAATTCAAAGTGAGACACGCGCTTGAGAAGTGCTTCTTCGGCAGAAGACGAGTTTCCGAGGACAGCAGCAAGACGAGCGTCACGGTCGCCTTCAGCACCACCGCGCTTCTTCTTCTTCGCCTTCATGTCCATCGATTGCAAGTAGTGATCAAGCTCAAGGTAGATGGCGCGCTCCGCTGGTCGCAGCTGAACATCCATAACATCCTCCTTGAACTTGATTTCATCGATTTCAGCAATGTTTTGGCGAACGAAGCGGTTCAAAAAGCCTTGCGCGACTTCCCAGCGGCGTTTGTGCCACTGACCCGTCGGCTTTTCTTTGAAGAACTGGAAAGTTTCCACCTTGGTGATCTCAGACTTGCTGAAACGCGGCGTCTCGTCAGTGCCAAGGTTGATCCCGAGCAAAGCAGCCGTGCCCTTGATGTCAGCAAACTCACCAACAGGCGGCGTACCAGACAAGCACCAACGGGATTCAGCCTGAAGGCCCATGACAACGCACTTGTCGGAAGGCTTCAAGTACGTGAATTCATCGACGATGACGCGGCGCCAGTGGAAGAGTTCGACGGGGACAGACTTAATATCACGCCAGTCGTACTGCGCTTGCGCGCTCTCCAAACCCCAGTGATCCTTGTCACCATCGATTTCACGACTTTCAGTGCGCTTCACCACGCGCTTACGCTTCGGCGTCGCCTTTTCACGAACGAAATCTTCGCTCACGCTGGCGTCGTCTTCCTCGTCCCAGTCAGAGATGTCGTCGTCAGTTTCAAAGTCGCTGTCTTCAGCGTAAGACTTACGCGGGGTGTTGCGAGCAGACGTGCGACCACTCGGAGAATTGATCGGCGTCTTCTTCGTCGGGGTTTTCTTCGTCGGGGTCTTCTTCGTTGGCGTCTTCTTCGTTGGCGTCGCCTTGGGCTTCGTGGGCGTCACCGGCACGCTCACGGACTTGGCATTGATGGTCTTTTGATCATTCTCCTTGTCAAGAGCACCTTGCTTTTCGTTGTGCATGGCTTCGATGAACTGGAAACCTTCACCACCCGCCTTAACCGTGGCTTCGATGAGCTTCGCACCCTTCAAACGCTTCGGAGCGGCGGCGACGGCGACATCGCTGAGCTTGGCGTCTCCGCGTCGAACGTGCTTGGCAACTTCAGCGATACCCATATCCTTGTTCGTTAAACGCTTGACTTGTTCTTCGAGACTAGACACAGTGTCCTTGTACACGCTCGCGAAATGACGGCCTTGGCTGGTAGACTTCGGATCAGGTAACGACGGTCGGCCCGCAAGTTGCGCGAGGCGCTCAAAGTAGAGAGAAGAACGGAACAACGTCGTCGCGACGATCACGACATCGGCCTCCATGACGTCGCGAGCGGTCAATGATGCAATATCAGACATGGTTTTGAGGACAACAGTCTTCAAAGCACCGCGAGCGCTGAACTTTTCAACCTCTCTCGGCCATTGTCGGAGCAACTGCGAAGGAGCAATGACGAGTGTTGCCTTGGTGGGAATCGCGGCGACAGGCGCAGCAACCTTGGCTTGTTGCGGCGTCGGAAACTTGAGCTGGTTGGCTAAGATGACACCGATAGAAATGGCAGTTTTCCCGTAGCCAACTTGATCGGCAACGATACCACCGCGAATGACCTTAGAAACTTGCGCCATACCATCCATGCGAAGACCCAGAGCCGGAAGGACATTTTCACAGACTTCCTCTTCAACAAACGGCACGGTTGTCGTTTCTTGAGCAACCATCCATCCAAGAGAGCGCAACTGTTCTGGGCGAAGCGGGTACTTCTTGCTCCAGTTCGGCGGCTGTGCGACTTGCTTGTCATGTCGGTTAGACTTCAACTCAAACTCACCAGACGTGTCAACTGGGCGGTCGTCGTGGCGCACAATTCTCCATGACAACTCAGGAGCGTCGCACTTGATACCTCGCACGCCCGCCGGGGCAACGAGCGACAGTGCTCGGTGCACAAGAGTAGCAGGGTTAGCGGCAATCATCAAGTTACCGAGCATCTTCTCTCTGGTCCACTGCACGACGAAGGGTGCCGGACGGCACTTGAGCGCTTGCTCATACTTTGCCGCTTGCTGAGGATCTTCGCGAGCTTGGATCTTTTGGGATCCCACCTGACGACTCCATTGAAGCGTCGGCGGAGCAGGAGCGCAACGAGGGCATGCGAAGTCCGCGCACGTTACGCCGTGATCTTTTTCACTCATCTTGTTCCAATCTTCGACAACCTTCGGCAAATCCATGCGCGACGTGAACCATTCAAGTCGTTGAAAGGTGGCGTGAGACTTGTCCAAACGCAACGTCGTGTAGTCATTTTGAGGCCAGAAAGCGGCGTCGACGTCAGCCAAAGGAACAGTGCATCGCATAATAGCTACAGCTTTAGCGCAAGTGTCCTTGCCTTGAGAAGGCACTGCGTTCAACGGAGGCGTCAACACGACCGCGCCTTGAGCCGCAGCGGGAGTGAGCGCGACCTTGTTGGTGACTGGAGTCCAAGTACCGAAGGTCAAGCACTTCAACGTTTGCTCAACGCGCTCGCTCGGGCGCCACGGCACAATCTTCGTTTCATAAGCCATCACATTACCGAAATCGTCCAATCGTTCCGTTTGAACTTCTTCACCCACATCCGCAGTTGCAACGCGATCTTCGCCATACATCAAACGACGGTGGTTGTCGGCAAACACAAAGTAATCGCAGTCGCCACGCTGGTTACGGCGAGGATCCAAGAAGAAGTACATGTCACGACCGTTCTTTTCACCACCTAAGCGCTTGTGCAGAGAGCTTTGGGCGGCGTCACACTTGTCATACAATTGATACGTACCGCTGACGTCGCGGTCGAGTTGCTTTGCATCCTTCGCATTGACTTGAACCTTGTACTGAGTCCAGCGCTTTTGCGCCCAAGTATGCGCAGTTGTCACGCCTTCTCTCGTGCTTTCCGTTTGCATACCGAGCTTGATTTGCCAAGAGTCATCGAGTTCACCCTGGCCACGCACAGTGATGTCAAAGCTTGCTCGCTCAGGCGTAAAGACTTCCCAAGAACCATCCAAGACGCTTTTTGCCGTGGCGTCGAGCTGCATGCGCATCAAAGGGCGAAGGAACATTTCGTGCGGCATACCCTTCTTGATAGACGGGTCGACGTGCACGAGCCATTCAGCAGTCTTACCAGAGATACGCAATTCGAATCGAACTTGATCTTCCGAAGCGCAAGCATAGAAGACACGCCACACGTTGGTGCGCTTCATGCCACGAAACAACAAATCAGCGTTGCTGATTGTCTTCATCGCTTCCATCCACACAGTCCAGTCTTCGTTAATCACACTCGAAGGTTTGGTAAACTTGGAAATTTCTTTGGACATGTCGAGTTTCATGTGCATCGGGAGAGAGTTCTTGAGCTGCTCCTTGAAGTCTTCCGGCAACATGCGCTTGACGACGTGCTTGGCATAGTTGTGCTCTGGGCGACCGCAGCACTTGACACAACAAGTATGCGCGCAGTCACCGCAAAGGACCAACTCATCACTCGGAGTTGTTCCAGTTTCACCTTCACACACGCACAGACGAGCAGATCTGCTCGCCTTGTCAAGAAGTTCCTTCATCGCAATGGGCTTCATGCCGAGATCAAGCGGGCGCTTGACCAACTTGTCTTGACCAACAATTTCAGCTTTCGCCGCAGCCGCCGCTTGCACCACAGTCAACCCCTTTGCCTGCATCGTAGTGGCGGCACTGTCTGAAGAACGTTCTTCAAGAACCAACGCACGGCGAGCCGTCTTCGGTTTGGATTCAGCCAACTCGGTTGTCATGAGCGTCATGGCAGCCAACATACAGGCGCCAACAACAGTCGTCGTCATCGCGTTACCAGCCAAATCACTCATTTGGTTCTCGGTCTCACGAGTCAACAACAAATCATCGACGGGAATACCTTGCAAACTCAAAGCTTCGATACCAACCAACGGGCCTCCACGGTTGGTGACGAAGGGCACCATTGAAGGCGTCAAGCACGGGCAGATACCAGGCGCGACGCTCCCAGTCGTACGATCAACGTTTTGAGAAAGGTTCCAAACCAAAGTCTTGTGCATGGAATCAATGTTGTTCATTGCGAGACGCAAGTAATCAATATCCATCAAGTCGAGCACGCGATCCGTTTGCGCCTTACCCCAGTCGTTCCACGCAAAGTCTGGCAGAGTGCAGCCGCCATCCCAGTGCGTGAACGGTCGTCGTTGGCCCAAGCCTTCTTCCAAACGAGCGCGTTGGTGACGAGATTCGCATCGTCCCCAGTCAGTGTTCGCACGAGTCGAATCTTCACCAGGACGCGCCAACATGCGTCGACCTTCGTGGACGCGAGGATCGTCGCTATCAAAGAGGAACGCTTCAAGCGTCGCCGAAGCTGGGCGCTCGAGCGACTTGACAAGTTGCTTCCATTGTTCAACGAGCGTTTCATCATCAGCCTTGCACGCGAACAAGTAAACACGAGTGCGCGTGTGCGGAATGTAGAAACGTTTGGTATCCACGCGCATGAACTGCGCGTGGTAACCCTCAGAGTTGAACTTCTTCGCGACTTCTTCCCACGGAGCGTTGCATACGTTTTCCAAGATGATAATTTTCGGCTGACTCTTGCGAATCCAGTTCATCATCCCACGGAACGTTTGACCAGACTCTCCTTGCGCTTCCAAGCCCTTACGCTCGTTGTTCAAGTTGGAGTAATCAACGCAAGACGTACCAGCAACGAGCATGTCAACATCGTGCGGCACCGGCACTTCAGCGCCGTACGCAGTCGTCGCCTTGTCGCCTCCCAACTCGCGAATATCACGGAAAAGGATCGGCGGAGCAAAGTTACGTTCGATGTACGCTTGCTTGAAAGGCTCGATCTCGCATGAGAACACGTGGTCAACCTTCAACCGGTTGCCGAAGAGCAACTCGGTGGCGTCGGCAATCTTGTCCAACGCGAGCAGAGGAGACTCCGTACCAGAGCACATGGTTGCCACGCGAAGCGGGCGAGTCATGGTGTTTAAGAACGTCTCCATACCCGGAACACGAGACACGAGGTCCGTGAACATGCCAGGGATATCCGCAATCACTGGCAAGTTCTCCGCGAGCTGCACCTTGGAGTACCCGCTCCCGGCGCTCACGCCTTCGCTACCCGTATCTCCCCCCTTACGCTTACGCGGAGTACCACCAGATCTATTTCAAGCGCAACAAAATGTAAATGGTTAGTTTCGTATCTTTTATGTCGTTCAAAGTCAAGCAACTCTCGCGAGTAAGCGTCAAGGGTGCGCGAGTTGATCGTCGGCGAGAATCGTCGCCGGTGCCCTTTCGAGGTGCAAAGATACGCGATTCCGCAATCAAGAACAAAATCCTATCCAAAACCACCAAGCAACGCATGAAATCGTGAAATCATGCAACACAAACAATATTTCACGGTATAAGACTATACGTACCTCTGACTCATCGGCGTCGTCGGCGCCGAGCGCACTCGCGCCTTGTGCGTCTTTTTCGGAGTCGTCGCCTTGCTCCCCGGGAGATCTGTGAGAAAGTCTTCATCTTCCCCGTCGAATGCATCTTCCTCGTCTTCGTTCTTGATTGCCATCTTCTTCATCTTCATATTAGCCGCCGTAGCCGTCGCACGCTTGGGCGTCCCTCGCATACCCGGAGAGTTTGGCGCCGACGCGGTGACGTCGCTCCGCGACGCGCTCGCCTTCATCGTCTTTGCCTTCACTGGCGTCGACTTGGCGCTCCCGCGTCCTTCCTTTGGTGCCTTACCAGCCATGACTCTCGAGTGCTTAAGAACAAATGTATCGTTATCGTTCTTTACCTCGCCTCGTTCGATCGTTCAACGCCTTCACGCGCGCGCGATCGGGAAATCACACCGTCGCAGGGGGACGTTGGATTGCAATCACGATGGCGACTCGATCGATCGCTGCTCGTGTCGTTCACCGACTGCGCGGTGTCGATCGCGCCTTGCTTCGCCTCGATATGGATGCGAGAATTTCCTAGCAATCCACCACGCGCGCTTGGGTGTTCGCGCGTACGTCGCGTCGTCGTCCTCACGCACGTCGCGTGCACGACTGTGTCGACACACTTCACCATCGACAGCTGCGCGGTGTCGGAAAACGAAACGCGCGGGAAAACCAATCGGTGTAGATAAGATGGATGGGATACATAGTGAAGCGTTGAGATACACCATATATAGATATATGAGACCACACATATCTCGATGTACACGTAGTATATCATGATACTCCAATATATGAAGACCACCATGCATGTATGCGTGACTGACGTCGTCGTCGTCGTCGTCGTCGTCGTGTGGTTGATGGATGTCGTGCACGCACACTACGTGTACGTAGACGACGACGGAGCGAGGCGCCCGTGGGCGTCGTCATCGGTGCCACACACACACACACACACGCGCGCGCGCGTGCGTGTTGTGCGCGTTGTGCGGCATCGATGACGACGCGTGCGATGAGCGTCGCGCAGAGGACGACGAGGACGAGGACGAGGACAAGGTGTTTATCGTCGACTTCATCGGCATGGACTGTACCGACATCGACTGCTTCATCTTTTCTGCCCGCGCGCGAACGTCGACGACGACGGGGTGTGACGCGCGTTGTGCGAGTAGATGCGCGTGAAGACGAGCAATATTCGATGACGATGTCTTCGTCTTCATCCGTCGCGGTTGATGGCGGGTTGTCGAGACGATGGGTGGTGACGAGCGGCGCGGCGCTCGCGGCGACGTTGGCGACGCGCGCTCGAGACGCGCGAGCGGATACGATAACGACGAATAGCGCCGCACGAGAGTTCAAGCAGACATTTCCCACGTTGTTTCGACCGTTCATTGGTCAAGGCACGAAAGTCACGGTGAAGCGAGAATTGGTGCCGGATAAGCTTTGGGCGTTGGAGCAAAACATTGAGCTCGGGCCGCTCGAAACGACGATACGATGCGTTGTGGCGAGATTGGATGATGGCTCATTGTGGGTGCACGCCCCGCTCGCGCCCACTCGAGAATTCTTCGAAATGGTGGAATCGTGCGCGAGCGCGAGCTCGCCGAGCGCAGTGAAGTACGTCGTCGTGCCTACGTATGCGTTGGAACACAAGATATTCACCAAGGACGCGCTCAAACGATGGAGCGACGCGTCGCTGTACGCCGCGCCCGGGCAGTTTTCATTCCCATTTTCTGACATTGGAGACGACGTAGTATTTGGCAAGAACGTGGATTACGTTTTAGAAGGGAATGACTTAGACCCGCGCGCGAAGGTTGTGCCGTGGACGAACGAAATCGCGTTTGAAACGCTTGAGGCTGGAACGTTTGACGTCGGGAGGAAATCGCAAACAATATACGAGACAGCCTTCTTCCACAAGGCTACGAAGACCTTAATCGTCACTGACGCCGTAGCGCGCGTGCCACTTGAACCACCAGCGGCAAATTCTGTGGATAAGCTCTTGGTCGTGTCTCAGAGGTCGACTGCCGATCCGATTCCCGAGGACACCCCCGAGGCGCGGCAGATTGGCTTTGAGAAGACGGCGTTGTTGGTGAATTATTTTTTCCCAGAACACGAAGAGCTCGATCCGGCTAATCCCGGCACAGTGGTATGGACCGATGGATGGCACGATAATTTCAAAGCATTAGCGGGACGATTAATTGTCCCACCCGTAGTGCGCACGCTATTATACGCGCAGAATCCTCCGCGCGTTCGAGTGTGGGTGGACGCCGTGTCGTCGCGCTGGGATTTCACCTCCATCGTACCCGCGCATTGGGAAGCACCGATCGCATCTTCACCTGAAGATTTTCGACGGGCGTTTAGATTTTTAGAAGACCCTTCGCTTGATGCGTTTCCCGAGAACGATCTCGCGCGTGGATTAGCTCCTATCGCCAAGCTCGTCATTAAATAAACACGGACGGTTACAAACACAAAAACAGTTGGTCATTACACAGCAATTCGTACAACAATCATGTCACCTAGTGGTGCTTCGTGCGTTCATCGCTTCGAATCTTCTGCTCCCAAAGCGTTAAAGGGTGATCGCCTTCGTACTTTTGCACCGTGTCGTACACCGAATTCGAAAACGTCGGCTGCGGACTCGTCCCGTCTTGCATTCGATGCCACCACGAATACGACTCGGTGTTTGGTAACACGCGCGTCAACGAATACCCCGTGGCCACGCCGAACGCGATCAATGCGGTGTTCAAACCGAGGGTGGAATGTCTCACGGCGTGTGTGCTGCTCATGCTCGTCGTCGGTCGTCCTCAGTCGTCGTGCGTGCGTCGTGCGTGCGCGCGCAAATGTGTGACGTCGCGTGGCGCCTCGTCAGCATTTTTTCGACACAGTTACGACGACGAACGACGACTGACGGTGGCGTTCTCGCCGCACACGCACGCGCGCGCGCCTCGGACGCGAGCGACAGGATCGGTTTGCAATGACCTTCACCGCGCTCGCGTCGTGCGCGTGGACGCGGACGCGATGCGACGCGCGGTCGTGCACGTCGTCAGGAATGGGGAGAAGGCGCGCGCCGCCGCCGGTTAGTTGTGGACGACGCGGTGCGTCGATCGTGATGACGGCATCGCTCGCGAACGATCGCACGCCGATTGAAAAGTTATTTACTCTCGTCACCGAAGACGTCGTCGTCGATCATGAGCGACAGGTAACGGTGAAAGTGGTACGCCCGAGGGATGAGGACGAGGTGGTTGAATACTACGTCGAGCGCATGATGATCGACGCTGATCCTTATTGGGCAGTTTTATGGCCATCGGCGCGTGCTGTATCGCGATATATTGCACGTGCGCCGGCGTTGGTGCGAGACAAGGCTGTGTGTGATTTAGGCGCGGGATTAGGACTCGCTGGGCTGGCGGCATGCGCGTGCGGCGCAAAGAAGGTGGCATTATACGACAGAGAACGACTCGCAATGGAGTGCGCGCTGTTATCTATTGAGGCAAATGGTTTCGGCGACCGCGTGCATGTCGATGAGTTTGATTGGAACGTCATACGCGCAGATCAGGAGAAATTTGACACGTTGCTTGCATGCGACGTGCTTTACGAGGAAGCAGCCGTTGGGCCAGTCGCTGAGCTTGTGCCGCGACTCGTCAAACAAGGCGGTGGTCGTTTCTTGCTCGGAGATCCGCCACTACGCGCGCCACAAAACCGTGCGAGATTCAAATCCATACTTTGCGACCAATATGGTGCATTTTTGATGCGCGAATTATCTGTCACGGAAGTGACGGAGAGCGGCGAAGATGACGAGCTCGTTTTTATAGATTTCAAACTATGACATTCTTGATGCAACCTAATACTGCTAGTAGTACTTCTAGATATTTGTTTATTGTACGTTCACCGCCAAATTGCAGTCACTGCGCCAAGTGCGATTGTTTTACCACCCGAGCGAAGCGTTACGCGACTCAACGTCGGCGATACGCTTGTAGGTTCAACGCACACAGACTTTGACGTCTTAATTCGTAGAATCGCACTTTGGTCGCGCGTGATACACCGTGGGTTTTCCTTGATGATATTTCCAGTCAGCGTGTCAACCTGTGCGACGAGAGCGTCAACCGTGGCATCACACGCGAGCATGTGTGAATGCAGCACAACTTTGGATCCGCGAAGAATTGGAATGCGCAAAACATCAGTCGTGAGCACGCGTACTTCAATCTCTGTCGTTGACGCTATCGAGTGCGATTCATGGCACAAGACACTGCCGACTTGCAGGTACTGCGGGTCCAAGTTGCTGAAACCAACATCAACAGACGTTCCCACTGGCGCAAAGTCGACTGCTAAACCATCAATTTCAATGCACTTGACTGTCGCCGTGACGTTTGCTGGAGCTATGATAACTTTTTGTCCTCTGCTCAAGCTCCCCGCCTCAATTTTTCCTCCACACGCTGCACTTCCTAGTGAGCGTATGTCGGTAATAATGTCCGCGATGGGCATACGAAGAGGTTTTGGTTCACCGCGTGATGGAAGTCGTATCGCCCGCAGCGCTTCGATGAGCGCTGGTCCTTTATACCAAGACGTAAGCGCTTCAGGCGAATCACTCCGATCAGGCGCGATGTTCGCTCCATCTATACCCGATACCGGTATGAATATCAATTGCTCATTGGTGAATCCCACGTCGTCCACGAGGAAGTGCGTGAGAACGTCGACGATGTGCTGAAAGCGTTCTCTGTCATACGACACGCAATCCATCTTGTTCACGACGACGAGTAGCGTACTCAATCCCAAAGATTTTGCCAACCGAGCGTGCTCACGTGTTTGTCCGCTATGCCCTGCCGCAGCATCGAAACCATTCTCAAAACCACCAATGGCGCCATCGATGACAAGCACGCCCGCGTCGGCTTGCGCAGCGCCTGAAATCGCGCTTGGCACAAAGTCACGGTGACCAGGAGCGTCCAAAACCACGAGCTGTCGATCATCATCCAAGACACACCGTTTAACACTCACGTCTATCGTCACACCCCGTTCACGTTCTTCTGGACGACTATCCATGACCCACGCCCAAGCGAACGACGCCTTGCCGCTCGCCTTGGAGTCACGCGCATTCTTGTGCACAACTCGATCATCTATAGCTTTTAGAGCGTGCAAAAGCCGTCCACTGAGCGTCGATTTCCCCGCATCAACGTGTCCTAGAATAACCACGTGTATATCCCCAGAATTCGATGCGTACGCCGCACATTCTTCTCGCGACGCCTCGTACGAGCGAAACGTCGACAACGCATCCTCCCCGCCCACACGAACCTTCGCCGCCAACTCCTCCGCCAGTGCCGCGCTCGCCGTCGCGCCCTCACGCGTCTCGACATGATTCACATCTCGCGCTCCACTAACCGCACCCTTACGACCTCTAGCACTCATCGTCGCCTGATCTGGTGACAACGTATCAAACGCGAACGCGCGTTTCGCCTCGACGGCTCCGCCCGGCGCCGCGGGGCGCATCATCGTCGTCGTCGTCGTCGCTCCTACGCCTCGTCGCGCGTCACGTTCACCCGCGATTGGTTTTTCTCTCGGCGCGTGTCCCATCACGCGCGACGTCTTCGTCGTCGTCGTCATCGTC
>Ga0181559_10002644_pt1 | contig 17720 bp, 15 predicted proteins | sample 011ome_21_FD_133752 | JGI IMG/M metagenome (GOLD analysis project Ga0181559, IMG submission 133752) | Coastal salt marsh microbial communities from the Groves Creek Marsh, Skidaway Island, Georgia - 011508AT metaG (megahit assembly) | ecosystem: Environmental > Aquatic > Marine > Intertidal...
AGAGCATGGATATAGCCATGCCCGAGGCTTTTTTCTCGCAACTGGCATGGTCCAGCAGGAAACTGTCAAAATCAGCCATGACGGTTTCCAGCCATGCACTGGAGGTGACCTGCTTTAATGTGAAATCCATTTCTCTTGCTTAAGCAGATTGCGGACTGGGCGAGGGCAGAGAGGTAAATGTATGCAGCAGGGCCTGCCAACTGCGGCGTTTGCCTTCCAGTTCAATTTTTAAAAGACGGTAACGCTGGCGCAGACTTTCCACATCCATATCATGAAATTTCTCATGCAGGTCGGAGGATAACTGCGCGGATTTTGCCTGGTACCAGTGTTGCTTGAGTTCGGCCCAATGGTTCAGGGTTTCTACCAGCTGGTTATATTCAAGCTCGAGTTTTTCACGCCAGGAAGGTGAGTCGATAACTTTTTCACAAGTGATCAGGGCATGGTTGTATTGCACCTGTAAGCGCTTGAGTTCCTGTCGGTATACAGAACACTGGCGTAAGTTATAGGTAAGACCTATCCAGGAGCAGAACTTGATCAACCATTTGGTGGGATCCCAGTGATACCACTTGATGCCATTGCGATAGTCCCAGGCGAAGGTGTGATGGTAGTTGTGGTAACCCTCGCCAAAGGTAAACAGTGAAATAAACCAGTTATCACGAGCGGTTTGTTGTGGGTCATAGTCCCGACTGCCCCAGATATGTGCTGCTGAGTTGATCAGGTAGGTGAAGTGTTGACTCAGTACCAGGCGCAGAAAACCAGCCAGCAGCACACTGGCCCAGATATCACCATGAACAAAGCCCACAAGAACCGGCACAGCCACGTTCATTAATAGCAGTAACGTGAGATAGTGTTTGCGCTGCCAGGACAGAACAGGGTCTGCCAGCAGATCCTTCACGTTGCTGGTGTCTTCTTTGGTGCTGTCAAAATCGCGAATCATCCATTCAAAATGGGAATACCAGAAGCCTTTTCCGGCGGAATAGGGATCTTTGTCATTATCATCCACATAAAGATGATGACGACGATGATCCGAGGCCCAGGTAATACAGTCATTCTGCAGGGCACAGGCACCGCCAAGGGCAAACATAAACTTCAGGATGGGATGGGCTTTATAAGCCTTGTGTGACCAAAGCCGGTGATAGCCAGCAGTGATAGACATCTCACAAAAAATTAATAGGGCCAGGCACCAGCCCCATTCATAAAGATCATAGCCATAATTTATGCCATACCAGGGTACGAGCGTAAGCACGACCAGAATGGGCAGCCCAAGGACGGCAAGGTTTAACCAGCGAATGGGCGGTTTGGGACTAGAGGACGTCATGGTGATATTTTCTTCTGTAATGTGATGTGCAACTGTTTATGGATGAAATTATTGCAGAATAAGGCGCTGAATAAAACCAGCGCCGGGAATTGCAGGTTTGAGTGTCTGTAGTAAGGGTCTTGCGGATCAGCTAAAATCCTGAACAACTTGAGTTTTAGCGGATCTGGGTGGATTTTTGATGAGTAATGCAGGCAATGGGAACGGTGGTGGCAATAATGGCAGCAACGATGTATTGATAGAAATTCAAACCCGCCTGGAATTTCAGGATCTCACCATTGCAGAGCTCAATGACGTGATAACTGACCAGCAAAAACAGCTTGATCGGCTATCACGCCGGCTGGAAATGTTGGGGGATAACCTGAAAGTTCTCGAGGCGTCTGTTGAGACGGAGCAGGACGACGAAAAACCCCCGCACTATTAGTCACCACTATTAGCCACCAATATTAGCGAACAATCAGAAACCTGAATGTTCGCTAAATAAGTTGCAGGGCTTAAGCTTTATTTCTCGGCGTCGACTTCCTCAGCCTGCAAACCTTTGTCACCTTCGGTAACAGCAAAATTCACGCGCTGACCTTCGCGCAGAATCCGGTGTCCATCTCCCACAATAGAGCGGAAGTGTACAAAAATATCGTCTCCGCTATCCCGTGTGATAAAGCCAAATCCCTTGCTGGCACTGAACCATTTAACGCTCCCGGTTTCCCGGGGTCCGCTACTTATAACTACAGGTTTGCTATCCGTTTTGACCTTTCTCTGTTTTTTACGAGAGGAGGATTTTCTGGAGGAGGTGCCGCCTTGATTGAGGCCTTCTGCGGAACAAACCCAAAAACTGGTAAAACAGCCTGCCAACAGGGCAACAGCAAATACGGTCAGTGGCTCAGGGAAAAAATTGTATAAGCCGATGAAAAAAGAGATAGCAGCAAGTACTATCGCTACGATTATTGAAGCAATGATAATTTTGATGTTCATGATTAACTCTTTTCGAAAAAGAAGGTTTTCTTTTTTTATTATTAATGTTTATTTTATTTTTAACTTGTTGCACGGTGGTGGTGACAAGAGATTAAGCAATGGTAAATGAAAATTACAACAACCACGCAGTGCAGCAAGCTACGGATGGTAACACTTTCGAGAGAGATTTTTAAAGGGGCTGAGTGCTCAAGTTAATGAGAAACATCTCAAAGCGGAATAGGGATTCCGCCGGCACGCACATCAATGTCTGTATTCCCGTCTTTCTCGCCAAAATCGCGTTCCGGGATATCACAATCCTTAAGGATGGTGTTCATGCGGCTGCGATCACGCTGAAATAAATCCAGATCATATTTGGTCGAAACATCGCGCCAGGCTGCGGCATATTCACAATGGAAGCTTTTCTGGTCCGGGCGCCAGTTGCCAATGCCGCGATCACGTTTATCGCGATGGCTGTCCCGGCTCACAGGAATCAGATTTAAAGGGTCGTTGGCGAACTGCATGCGTTTCTCATCATCCCACTGAAAGCCATTGGCGGCGTTGGCATAGGCAAGCGGAATGATGTGATCTATTTCCAGACGCGCAGCGCGGGAAAATTCTTCGCCGCTATAGGGATCTGTCCACCTGCCTTCACGAATTTCACATTGGCGCGGATTGGTCCAGCTTACAGGAACCTCGCTGGTGGCCTGCAGGATCTGGGTGCGAACATTTTGACAGCTACTTACCAGCATCCAGTGGGGCCAGTCATCTTCCAGGTAAAACAGATCCTGATTGCGGTTTGAAAGCTGCGGACGGCGTGACATTATGTCGTTGCGCGAAGGCGCCATGCGGCAGCCTGACTGGTGGCAATGATAATTTCCGAAGAAATCCCAGTGACCGCCATTACGATCGAAGTTCTTGTCCAGATGCGCTTGCAGGGGTGACCACGGCAGGCTGATTAAAAAGCCGGGTAAAAGCAGCAAGACAATTTTTTTCAGGTTCGGCATGTTGCTCTCCTGATGAATAGTTCGAAATTCAGTTTTATGCCCATTCGCGGTCAAGGTCTCATCTGAACCGATGCGCCAGCCTCATTGATACCAGTTTGAACCGCAAACACCACATTATCTCAAATCACAGTGACTTTAACCTGGTCACCTGATCCTGTAACTGATTCAGGGTTGTTTCGGCATTAGACAGCTTTTCCTTTTCTCTGGCAACTACGTCAGCCGGAGCGTTATCGACAAATTTGGCATTGCCCAGTTTGCCGGAAAGCCTGCCAATTTCCTTGTTGAGCTTGTCCTGTTCGCGCCCCAGACGCGCCATTTCAGCATCTACATCGATGAGACCGGCCATAGGCACGAGAACTTCCATCTCGCCTACCACTTGCATGGAGGAAGGGGGTGCCTGCTGCGGATCATCGAGCCAGCTTACTGATTCCAGCTTCGCCAGCTTGATAAGAAATTGCTGGTTACTGGCCAGATTTTTACGATCCTGTTCGGTACCGCTGGTCAGAAGGACATTGATATTAGTGGCGGGTGAAATATTCATCTCGCCGCGGATATTCCTGATAGCAACGATAACGCCCTTGATCCACTCCACTTCCCGGTCGACACTTTCATCAATAATGCTGTCATCGGCCTCCGGGAAGGGCTGTTGCATGATAGTTGGACCTTCAATACCCAGCAGGGGAACGGCTTTCTGCCATATCTCCTCGGTTATAAAAGGCATTAATGGGTGCAACATGCGCAGACTGCTTTCAAGAACATGGAGCAAGGTATAACGGGTGGCATTTTTCTGGGCGTCGGAGGCATTATCATCCCACAGTACCGGTTTGGAGAGCTCAAGATACCAATCACAGTACTCATTCCAGAAAAAGTCGTAGATGGCCTGGGACACCAGATCAAAGCGGTAATCCGCAATGCCACTTTCAACCTGTTTCAGAGTTTGCTGCAAGCGTGACCTGATCCAGATATCCACCTGGGAATAATCTTTCTCGCTGTCCGGTTCGCTGATTTGCTGGTCTTCAACATTCATGAGCACATAACGTGCTGCATTCCAGATTTTGTTACAAAAATTCCGGTAGCCTTCGATACGGCCCATGTCAAAATTAATGTCTCTTCCGGTCGAAGCCAGGGAATAGAAAGTGTAGCGCAGGGCGTCGGTACCAAAGGCAGGAATGCCTTCAGGAAACTCCTTGCGGGTTTTTTTGGCAATTTTTTCAGCGTCCTTGGGGCGCATTAGTCCCTGGGTACGTTTTGTTACCAGGCTCTCTGCGTCAATACCATCAATCAGGTCAATGGGATCTAGTACATTGCCTTTTGACTTGGACATTTTCTGACCTTCGCCATCGCGGATCAGGCCATGAATATAGACTTTCTGAAAGGGAATCTGATCCCTGAATTTCAGGGTCATCATGATCATGCGGGCCACCCAGAAAAAGATGATGTCAAAAGCTGTCACCAGCACATTGGTCGGGTGGAAGGTCTTCAATTCTTCTGTGTCTTGTGGCCAGCCAAGAGTAGAAAAGGTCCAAAGTGCTGACGAGAACCAGGTATCAAGAACATCTTCATCTTGTGTCAGGGGCAGGTCAGCTGCCAGACTATATTTTTCGCGCACGTGGTCTTCACTGCGGCCAACAAAAATATTGCCCTGCTCATCGAACCAGGCCGGAATGCGATGTCCCCACCAGAGCTGGCGACTGATACACCAGTCCTGCAGGTCACGCATCCAGGAAAAATAAGTGTTCTCCCAGTTTTTCGGGACGAATTCGATATCCCCGTTTTCTACCGCTTCAATGGCGGGTTTAGCCAGGCTTTCCACCGCTACATACCACTGATTGGTTAGATAGGGCTCAATGATCACACCGCTGCGATCACCTCGCGGCACCTTCAGCTTATGATCTTCGATTTTGTCCAGCAGGCCTGCGCTTTCCATATCCCTGACGATCTGCTTGCGGGCATCGAAACGATCCAGGCCGCGGTAGGCTTGTGGTGCGTTTTCGTTAATGGCGGCATCGACAGTGAGGATATTAATAACGGGCAGGTCATGACGTTTACCGACTTCGTAGTCATTAAAGTCATGGGCCGGGGTTATCTTCACGCAGCCGGTACCAAATTCCGGGTCAACATAATCATCGGCAATAATAGGTATTTCCCGATCGCACAATGGAAGCTGCACGGTTTTGCCTATCAATGAAGCAAAGCGTTCATCTTCAGGGTGCACAGCCAGGGCGGTATCGCCAAGCATGGTTTCCGGGCGGGTAGTGGCAATAGTGATATAGGGCTTGCCGTCAGCAGTGGTCGCACCATTGGCCAGCGGATAACGGAAGTACCAGAAGTAACCATTTTCTTCTTCCGAGATTACTTCCAGATCAGAAATCGCGGTATGTAGTTTCGGGTCCCAGTTCACCAGGCGATTGCCACGGTAAATAATGTCTTCGTCATAAAGCCGAATAAACACTTCTTCAACAGCCTCGGACAGGCCTTCATCCATGGTGAAGCGTTCTCTACTCCAGTCAATTGATGAGCCAAGTCTGCGTAACTGGCGCGTAATATTGTCACCGGATTCGGCTTTCCATTCCCAGACTTTTTCAACAAATTTTTCCCGGCCCAGATCATGGCGAGTTAAACCGTCTGCCTGTAATTGACGTTCGACCACCATCTGCGTGGCTATGCCGGCATGATCTGTCCCTACCTGCCAGAGCGTGTTACAGCCCTTCATACGGTGATAGCGAATCAGGGCATCCATGATGGCGTTATTAAAGCCATGCCCCATATGCAGGCTACCCGTCACATTGGGAAGAGGTATGGCAATGCTGTAGGCAGGACCCTGGCCGGAAGGCTTGAAATAGCCATTTTCTTCCCAGTTCTGGTACCAGGTTTTTTCTATTTCGGAAGGTTGGTAGGTTTTGTCCATTGGATGCTGCCTAGTCGCTTATGGTTGAGTATGAGTGGCGGTTGGAAAGCGGCGCATTATAGCCTGTCATACTAATATATCCCAATGCAGCAGCAGCGTGGGTATGAATTAATTTTGAATGTTTTACAGCAGTGTAATGGAAGGTATTGGCTATTCCGGCATGCCAGTTTCAATACCGAGAGATTCCAGATTCATGCTCACGCCATAATAATTGGCCAGAGCAACCTGATGATCAAAATCCGCTTGCCAGCGTTTCAGTTCTGCCTGGGCAACAGCTTGCTCGCGCAGGTTGAGCTGGAAAAAATCGCTGAGCCCGGTTTCAAAACGTCTTGCTTCAGCGTCTGCCAGCTGTCTTGCGGCATCCAGTTCCAGTTCAGCGATGTCTTTCATTTCCCGGGTAGCATCCACATTGATCAGTGCTATTTCCAGTTCAGCGCGGGTCTGGTTAATAAACTGCCTGATGCGAAAATCAATACCCGTCATTCTGGCTCGTGCGGCACTGGCCTTGCCGCGCGCTGCATTGGTTGCCAGTGGGATACTGAAACTGATGTCAGCGACATTTTCGCCGGCGCGTAATGCGGTGATACCGCTACCAAAATCCTTGGAGTTATAAAACCTGAGGTCAACCCGGGGTTTAGCCTGGTTTTCAGCCAGTAACACATCAAGCTGTTCCTGCTGACGCGCAAGTCGGGTACTGGCGATTACCGGGTCAAGCTCCACAACCCGGTCAAGAATGCTATCCATATTACTGGTGTCGCCAATGTTTTCCGGCGGCATTTCCAGGCCTTCGAAAAAGACAGGTAATTTCGGAGAGCCATCGGCATTGCGCAAATACACGGATAGCTTGTAGGCAGAGGCATCCACCAGGCGTTGGGCATCCACTACCAGGCCGCGGCGCTGCAGCACAGCCAGCTCGTTATCGACCCCAAGAATTTCAGCGGCATTGCCACTTTCTACACTGCGTTGCACGGCGATGGCTCGATTCTGGGCAATCTCCAGCAGTTCGCTATAGTCGCCGAGCAAGTGTTCAGCCTGTAACCATTGCGCATAGGTGATATAGGCATCCTGAAGAATGCCGATAACATCTCTTTGCAGATTGTAGCGTTCACGCAAGACATCAACTTCAGCTCTGGCAGTGCCGTAACGAAATTCATCGATATTCCGGTCGCGCCACAATGAAACTGACACGCCAATTTTGGTTTCGCCATCACTGGTAGTGGCCAGATCGTTTTCATAAGTAGGGAAGCTGCCATTGGATCGGCTATAGCCGCCAAAGATACTTGCACCAAAAGACGGAAAACGTTTTTTGTACATGGTATCCAGGCTGTTACCGTCATAGAAGCCGCTAAGCCGGTTTTTATACGACCCTTCAATAACCGGATCAAAGGCTCCCTGGGCAGCCTGCAGCATGGAATCCTTGGCTCTTATTTCCGCTCGGGCAGCCATGATGAGGGGATAGTGCATTTGAACACTGTCGAACACCTCATATATTTGTGTGGCTGCAGCAAGGCTGTTATTACTGTCATCAACTTGTGCAAACGTACCTATTGGTAGCAGCAGCAACAGCAGGCTCGGTGCGGGCAGTATTTTTTTCAAATTTATAAACATCATTCGCCGGAATTAATCGCGCTATTGACGGGGGGGAAATTATTTAACAGACGCCAGAATTCAAAACCAAGTGATACCGTATCCAGCAGAATCCAGCCTCGAACATTGGCGCCCAAGCGAATATAACTTTCCGGTGGCCAATGACAATCGATCATGTTCTGGCCAAAGTCGGGACCATTGTTGCCAAGGCAATCATGTGCTGTGCGCGACTCTTTCGCCAGCACGCGAAAGGTTCCGTTTGCCCTGGCGCTGGGCTCAACAAAGACCACTTCACCGGGAAAGGTGCCTATGGCATGGTTTGGGATGCCACTAAACTGAAAAGCCGGCCAGCCTTCAAATTCAAGGCGAACCTGCCGACCGGGTGTCACCAGACCAATATCCCTGCCGTCAATATATATTTCCGCTGCACGTTCAGCATTGGCAGGCATAAAGGTAGCGAGCGGCGCGCCAGCACTGACTATTGTCGCCAGATCACCGGCTTCCACATGAATAATAGTGCCATCTCTGGGGGCAGAGATAAGTTGGCTGCCCTGACGCGAAAGGTTTGTTTTCGCCGCATTCAGACTGGCGGCAGCATCCTGTTCGCTGGCTCTTAATTCCTGGACCTTGATGCGTGCCTGTTCATATTCATAGCGCGATGCCAGGCCTTCATTAAACAGGGTTTCCTTTCTTTCATAATCGATTCTGGCAGTATTCACTGCTTCAGTGGTCGCTTCATATTTAAGTTCGGCGGCCGCTAACTGTGCCTCGAGCCGGGACACCAGATTGTTATCAACATCCTGGATAAGCACGATGGGATCGCCTTCCTTGACCGAATTGCCATCGTTTACATACCACTGTGCTATGCGACCGGCGACTACGGCGTTAATAGATTGCACACGATCACGGGGGTTCATCGTAGTCACTACTCCTGTGCCCGAGGTAGTTTGCACCCACGGGGTATAAGTCAGGGTCAGCGCGACTACCAGCAAGCCAGTGATCAGAGTCCAGGCAATAACACGCAACGGAACCGGTGTTCTTATGCGGTTCAGACATGACAAATGACCCAGGTATTTTGAGTCCAGAGATTTTTGGAAAGTAAATTTCTGGGGCTGTACATTTGTGTGCTTACCATCATTCATAATTTAGCTCCCTGATTCCAGATCAAGTGTGCGAGTAAACAGCGAAATATCATCACGCCGTGTAAAATACACCACTGTAGTATTAATGGTTTGCAGATACTTAATGTAATCCTGCAAGATTTCGTTGTTGACGAGATCTACAATTTGATCAAGCACCACGATAGCCGGGTCGGCCAGAGTGACTGCGGCCAGCTTCAGACGCAAGCATTGTTCCAGACTCATAGGCCATCCGTCGGCGCTGACCAGAGTATCCAGTCCGTTGGGAAATTTATCTATCATGGCGTCCAGTCCAACCAGCTCCAGTGCGTTGCGGATTTTAAGTTGCTGCGCCTCGGGATTTGAAAACATCAGATAGTGACGAATACTGCCTGGAATCACGGTTGCTCGATCTACGACCTTGATATCCTTTCGTAACTCAAAGGGATTAAGTTCATGGGTCGACATATGACCATAATACACTTCGCCACGAATCGGAAAGATATTGCCGATAATGGAACTCTTGAAAAGATCCCGTAAGCGCTGGCTTTCGCTCCAGCTGCGCAGAATTTCGCCAGGAGCTACGGTTATATCCAGGGTCACCATATCCTGAGTTTTGTTGTCACCATAGCCGGCATTATCGAACTTTATTTCCCTGGTTTCCTGGTGCAAATGATTGTCGTCAATGATTGTGATTGATTCCTGGGGAAGTTGTTCGAAGCGACTGATTTCCTCGACAGCGGCACAGATGTCATAAAAATATCCCAGATAACCTGCGAGCTGCGGAAGTCCGGCAAATATTGCCATCATGATCAATTCTGCGGCGACTAACTGACCCAGCGTTAGCTCTCCCTGTATAACCAGCCAGCCACCCATGCCGAGAAAGGCGGCACTGGCCAGAGCATTAATAAAAAGAAAGCTCAGGAGTTGCTTGTAGGTATAAGCAAAATGTTTTTCCTGCTCATCCACATGGTGATTAACGACCTCGTTAAATTCTTCAAGAATGTACTCAATGTTGCCGGTGGCCTTGAAATCGCGCAGGCTGATGCTCAGCGTTTGCAACCAGTCTGCGGTTTCATACTTGGCTTCTGACAGTAAAAAGCCGGTTTGAATGGCTTTCCAGCCCCACATTTTCCAGACGATGAGAAGCAGAAACACCAGAACCATGGCGAACAGGAAAAAATACAAGTGATAAAGAGAGACCACGATAAACCCGATGATGGCCTGCAGGACCAGGGAAAAGCCGTTGGTAATAATATTGGGGACATTTTTCTTCAGTGTCATGATGTCAAAAAAACGATTGAACAATGCCAGACTTTTTCTTTCATCAGTGCCGGATTCTCGAGCAGCAATCGCTCCCAATGCCATTTCCGACGCTATACGAATAAAAATTCTGCGATTAAACAGTTCCATGATGTAAGCACGAAAGGCATAAAGAATGCCTGAAAACAGCAGCAAGCCGAACAGCAGCATGGAAATAACAACAATAGCTCTGACCAGCCCAATATTGGCGATGGTATCAATCAGCGTCTGTACGGAAATTGGAATGGCCAGCGTTAACAGACTGAGCGCGAGGCTGTAGATTACTACCAGTTTGTAAAAGCGCTGTTCCGGGCCAAGCAGGCGAAAAAACATCGCTCTGAATTCGGTTGCTCCAGGCAAGGCATGGTCATGGGAACTCATTAATACAACTCCTCAAATACGAAAACAGGCGGCACTATAGTGAGAAATATTTTAGTAATAAAACGATTCTATGATAGGTTTATCCTTTCACTCGGATTTTTCCTGCCAGTGTGTTATTAACGGGTATAAATGCCTTAAAGGGCGTGATGTTTGAGTTCGAACCCTTTTTGCTTGTAACTGTTCCAATGCTCTCGCAAATTACTTTTCGCGGCTTCTGCATTGGGAACAATTTCAGCAATTCTTTCAAACTGGTCATGAAACGCGGGAATTTCCTCGCTCAGGTTTATTAATAGCGTGGCACTGACGTCACATGCTGTGCCAAAGCCGATAAATACCGGTATTTCCTCATCGGCATCAAGATCTTCATCCACACCGACAATGGCATGGGGAATAAAGCTATCCGGCTTGAAGCTCCAGAGTAAATCATCCATATCCTGGGCGGTTTTTTCGGAGTCCGTATGGATATAAATCTTCATTCCCTGACTCATGGCTTTTTCGCACAGGCGACAGGTAAAAGCCATCCGGTCTTCCTGGGCGGGTTGCTGGAGAAGGTAAAAATCGACTTGGGTCATGGGCACAGTCTATTAACTTTGTGAAAATCCAACGGTTATGAAGAATCAGTTATTCAGCAGGTACTCTACCAGTAATGGCACCGGGCGGCCGGTAGCGCCCTTATCCTTGCCTTGTAACCAGGCTGTGCCGGCGATATCAAGGTGAGCCCAGGGATATTTCTTGGTAAATCGGGACAGGAAGCAGGCCGCAGTAATGCTGCCGGCCTTGGCGCCACCGATATTGGCAATATCGGCAAAATTGCTGTCCAGCTGAGACTGGTATTCATCCCAGATTGGCAGGCGCCATACCGGGTCATTGATGTCCAGGCCGGTCTGGTAAAGTTTGTCAGCCAATTCATCGTTGTTACTCATCACGCCACTGACTACAGAGCCAAGGGCGACAATTACGGCGCCAGTCAGGGTGGCTATATCGATAACAGATTTGGGCTTATACCTTTCCACATAGGTGAGGGCATCACACAAAACCAGCCTGCCTTCGGCATCAGTGTTGAGTACTTCAATAGTCTGGCCTGACATGCTGGTTACGATGTCACCAGGTTTGGTGGCGCGACCACTGGGCATGTTTTCAGCACTGGCGATTACGCCGATAACATTAATTTTCGGTTTCAGGGCGCACAGTGCAGCCATGGTGCCGAGAACGCTGGCAGCACCGCACATATCAAATTTCATTTCATCCATGCCGGCACCCGGTTTTAGACTGATACCACCGGTATCGAAAGTGATGCCTTTACCCACTATCACATTGGGCCTGGTTTTTTCGCTGGTACCGTTATATTCCATAATGATCAGAGCGGAGTTTTCATCGCTGCCATTACCGACTGAAAGCAGGGAGCCCATGCCAAGTCGGCGCATCTGGGCTTCTGACAACACTTTGGTTTTTAAACCTTTGTTGCGTTTGGCAAGCAACTGGGCCTGTTCACCCAGGTAAGTTGGCGTACATATATTTCCAGGAAGATTACCCATTTCACGAGTCAGCGCCATGCCAGCGGCTACTGCAGAACCGGTATCAAGTGATTTCCTGAGTTTGGTGCGTTGGGTTTTATCCACCAGATAGAGATCAACTTTTTTAAGTTCGGGCTTGCTGCCTTTCTTGGACTTGGTCTGGGTATAACGATAGACACTATTCTGCAGGATCTGGGCGAGCAATTGACCGCACTTCTCGGTACCAGCATTCTTCACCGGTAGATTGATCAGGGTATCAAGGGCGTCACTTAGTGCATATTTTTTCAGCCCCTGTGCCACGCTGTTGATAATCGTGATAAATTTTTTCAGATCAAGCTCACCTTTTTTGCCCAGACCCACCAGAAGCAGGCGTTTCGCCCGCACCCCTTCCGGGTTATGAATGAGCAGGGTTTGGCCGAGAGTGCCACTAATATCGCCTGCTTCTATGATATTTCCGAGAGCCCGGTGCGTCAGCTTGTTCACCTCTGCAGTCACTTCGGGTAATGCCTTGTTCTGGTAAACCCCAAGGATCATGCAGGAAGTGGTAATGTTCTGGAGTGCAGCAGTCTTGATTGTGAAATTCATAAATGTTCCGTGTTTGTGAAAATGTGAGGAAGACGGTGAATGTGAAATTTTACTCTGGCCACAGTCATATATCAAAACACGGCTACCAGGTGACAATAGGACTGTGCTGTTCAAAATTGTGGACAGACAGGCAATCATACAGGTGGCTGAGCCCGAAGCGATACTCTAGAATCAACTTATGATTATTTCACGCTATCTGACACGGCAGATTCTCCAGGTAACAGCGGCAACGACGTTCATATTACTGGCCGTCGTTGTGTTGGGACGATTTCTAAAATACCTGGGGCAGGCTTCCCAGGGAGAAATCGACCCCGCAATTCTGGCCCTGCTGATGACATACCGTATTCCTGAATTTATTCAGCTGATACTGCCACTGGCGCTGTTGCTCAGCATATTGTTGGCCTATGGCCGAATGTATGCCGACAACGAGATGACGGTGTTGTCTGCCTGTGGTTTGAGCACGCGCCGCTTGCTGGGAATGACTTTTATTTCATCAACACTGGTAGCGCTTGGCGTTGCCATACTTTGTTTCATGCTCACGCCAATGGGGCTGGTGAACACCGACAAATTGCTGGAAGCGCAAAAAGAATTGAATGAATTCGATGTCATGGTGCCAGGCTTGTTTCAGAATATTTCCCGGGGACGGCGCACTACCTATACAGAAGACATCGTTGATGAGCAGATGCAGAATGTATTTATGCATGAAAGCGAAACCGGGCGGATAACCGTGGCCAGTAGCGCCATTCCGACAGAGGACCAAGACGGCGGGCGCTTCGTGCTTTTTACAGAAGGTTCTATTTCAGAGACCACCGCCGGCCCCAGTGATATGCAGCTGACACGGTTTGCAGAAATGGGTGTGAGGATTCCACCGCGGGAAATAACGATTGACGTTGCCGTCGCCGAGCGTGCAATGACGACAAGCGCACTTTGGAATTCCGGGGAAGCCTCACATGCTGCTGAACTGCAATGGCGAATTTCGCTGGTACTGATCATACCTATACTTACTCTGATGGCGGTACCTCTGAGCAGGGTCAGTCCACGGCAGGGGAGATTCGCAAAAATGGTGCCAGCAGTATTTCTTTACATACTTTATTTTGGCCTTTTGCTGGTGAGCAGGGACCTGTTGGCCGCCGGGGATATTCCTGCGTTTCTGGGATTATGGTGGGTGCATGGCCTGTTTGGCTTGCTGGGCTGGTTATTGTTTTCGGGCAGGTTGAGTGGATTGGCAATTCCCGGGTTTTTAACCAGATGATAAAAATAGACCGTTATATAAAAAACCAGGTGCTGTTAGCCATGTTGGTAGTACTGTTTGTGCTGGCAGGGCTTGATCTGGTATTTGCTCTGGTGGATGAAATCGGTGAAACCGATGCAAATTATTCCAGTGGCGATGCTATTCGTTATGTGCTGTTTGTATTTCCCCGCCATATCTATGAACTGTTACCCATGACAGCGTTGATTGGTTCTCTTATTGGTCTTGGTATTCTGGCTTCGGCCAATGAACTGGTGATATTGCAGGCCTCCGGCGTCAAGGTACTGCGCATAGTGTGGGCGGTAATGAAACCAGCCATTATTGTAATGGCAGTGGGTTTACTGTTAGGTGAATTTATAGCCCCTAAACTGGAGTTGCAGGGAGAGCTTGATCGGGCACTAGCGCGCGGAGAACAGGTTGCCCTTTCCCGTTATGGGCACTGGCAACGAGACAGAAATGAGTTTATGCATTTCAATGCCATTGATCCCGATGGGGTGCTGCATGGCATCAGTATCTATTCCTTTACTGAGCAGCAGACGCTGGCATCTCTGGTGAGCGCTGAAAGTGCACGCTTTCAGGATGAATCAGATGGCTACTGGCTACTGGATAATGGCTCAGAAATTAACTACAGCAATACTCAGGGCGAGGCTGGTTCACAGGTCGATCTATTTACTGAGAAAGTCTGGGACGTAAATCTTAACCCCGATCTGTTAAAGGTACTGATTATTGACCCGGATAAAATGTCGATATCAGATCTTTATCGCTATGCCCGCCGTTTTGAAAACCAGGGGCAGGATGGCAGTGCTTATTTTCTCTCGTTTTGGAAAAAGGTGATGCAGCCTCTGACTACTGCCGCATTGGTGATTGTTGCAGTGTCTTTTATTTTTGGCCCCTTACGCTCTGCCACTATGGGCTCAAAGGTCTTTACAGCAATCTGTTTTGGTATCGTTTTTTACCTGGTGCAGAACCTGCTAAGTACAGTTAGCCTCGTATACCAGCTAAATCCTCTTTTTGCGGTTACCTGCCCGATTGTTTTTTGTCTTTTGCTGGGAGCAGCTTTACTCAGGCGAGCGGGCTAATAACTGTAATTTACAAGTTACAAGTCGCAAGTTACAAGTCGCAAGTTACAAGTCACAAGTTACAAGTCACAAGAAAAAGTTGTAGGCCGTCATCCGACGCGCCGACTTTGGCTTCAGTTTAAGGAAAAAGGGGACCGGCTTTTTTTGGCGGGATTATTTCTTTTCCATTAGCGGGACGCTGACGAGTTTGGTGTTGGAGATCTTGTCATGGAGCGTCTCTTTTTCGGAATTAAACAGCATCATCCAGTAGCCAATTCCCAATAGCAGCCACGAAACGATTGCCATGGCAAAACGCATCACTGACTGCGCTGCCGTAACAGCTTGGCCTTGTTTGTTTACTACCCTTATTCGCCAAGCTTGCATGCCGAGAGTTTGGCCGCTGTGGGTCCAGAACCAGCCATAGAAAGCCCAGGCACTGATAATCATGGCAGCAAAGGTGATGTTCTTATAAAGGGGGTCCAGTACCACGGCTTCTCCTTCCAGAGTGCGCGCATTTTCGACCCCGAAAAAGGAAAGAATAATAAATGTCACCACCATCCATATAGCAATCACGAGGATGCTGTCATAGGCCATGGCGGCCAGGATTCGCCATAAGGGGGCGGGCTTATTGTTAATTACTGGAGTTTGTTGTGTCATTACCGGGGATTCCGTAAACCACTACTTGTTTATATTTTATTTTATTCATTGTTGGCGTTGAGTCTGCGCTTTTCCGTGTAGATGCCAATCAAATTGCCGCCAAACATGATCAGCGCGCCGAGGATGACGAATACATCCATGCTTTCCTGATAAAGCAGCCAGCCCATGATACCTGCCAGTGGCAGGCGTAAGAAGTCCATGGGGATGACGACCATGGCATCGGCATAGGAAAATGCCCGGGCAAAGCAATAGTGTGCAGTGATCGCAACAATTCCCATCACTATCATCCATAACCATTCTCTGGTATCTGGAACTACCCAGATGGCAAAGGTTGGAATCACGGTAAGCATGAACTGAATGACGGTGACATAAAAAATTATGTTCAGAGGAGAATTATTAACCACCAGTTTCTTGGTCAGTACATTGGCCAGCGCAAAGCAAACCGCACTAAAAATAACGATGAACATGGCCGGGTCCGGATTGCGAAAGCCCGGCCTGAGTATTGTCAGCACCCCGATAATACCCAGCACCAGAGTAAGCACGCGAAAGCGGTTTATTTTTTCGCCCAGCAGCACGCTGGCAATAATCACGGACCAGACCGGTCCTGAAAACTCCAGCGCGAATACCTCTGCCATTGGAATGGAGGCAAGTCCAAAAATCCAGGCGTATTGGGCTATAAGATGTGAGATGCTTCTGACCAGATGAGTGCCAGGCTGTGCGGTTTTCAGCTGTTTCCAGCCACTTCCCTGCAACAGGCCGCAAATCAGTACAAAGCCAACCGCATTGCGCACGGTAATCATTTGCAGGGTTGAAATTGTACCCGATAATTCCCGGGCCGCGATGGCGAGCATCAGCAGTGAGCTTAGTGTTCCCAGCATCCAGAAAGCGGCGAGTATTACGGGTGAACGAATAGCGGTAGACAAAATGATTGGCTTCAGTAGGATGCAGGGATCATGATTAATGAGCTATGTATTGTACTCCAGCGACTATTTTTATTAATCTTTTTTTATATAAGGCATAAACCGTACAGGAAACCCCGTGGATATCAGTTCATATTTACAACGCATAGGCTTTAGCGGCACTGCAGATAATTCCCTGGCAACTCTTGAACAGATACACCAGCTGCATCCTCGTGCTATTGCCTTTGAAAATATCAATTCATTTGTTGCCGAAAGGGTCAGCCTGCAAGCGAATGATGTATTTGAGAAGCTGGTGAACCAGGGCAGGGGTGGTTATTGTTTTGAGCAAAATCTGATTCTGGCAGGGATATTAAAAGCACTGGGATTTCAGGTTACTGAACATGCCGCCAGGGTGCTCTGGCGATCGCCGGAAAAAACAGAAATGGCGCGCACCCACATGCTGCTCAAGGTAGATATCGCGGAACAATCCTGGATCGCTGATGTGGGCTTTGGTGGTCTTACCATGACAGCCCCATTGCGACTGGATCCGGGGGCAATTCAGCACACCCCCAATGAGACTTTCAGAATACACCAGGAGGGCGATGAATTTACTATTGCTGTCAGTCTCAATGGTGGGTGGAAACAAATGTATGTGTTTGATCTGCTTCCCCAGTATCCAATAGATTTTGAGATGGCCAATCATTATGTGGCGACACATCCGCAGTCACATTTTGTGAATAATCTGGTCATGGCCAGGGTTGATAATGAATGTCGGCATGCGCTGGAGAACAGAACCTATAACCGCTACCTGCTAAAGGGCGGAACAGGTGATAGCGGTGACCCAGAGCAAGAGATTGAAAAGCGAAGTCAGCAGATTGAAGATTTCGATGAACTGCTTGAACTGCTAAATAATACTTTTATGGTGGCGCTAAACGAAAATGTTGATGTTTCGGCGCTGCAAAAACGCTGGGAAAATTTGCCTTAAATGTCTGCAATTCCGCGCAAGGACTTGACATTAAAGGCTAAATCACCAAAACTGCGCGCCATGAATAGAGCGATAACAATTATCAAAGGCATTATTATCCAGCGCTAAACGCGGGTTGGATCTTTGATTATTTGTCAGCAATAAATTGAAGAACATTAAATAAACCCGCCACCAGGCGGGTTTTTTCGTTTTAGCTCATGGCCAAAATAC
>Ga0181559_10002650_pt1 | contig 17697 bp, 10 predicted proteins | sample 011ome_21_FD_133752 | JGI IMG/M metagenome (GOLD analysis project Ga0181559, IMG submission 133752) | Coastal salt marsh microbial communities from the Groves Creek Marsh, Skidaway Island, Georgia - 011508AT metaG (megahit assembly) | ecosystem: Environmental > Aquatic > Marine > Intertidal...
ATGGGGAAGAAGAAGAAGCTCTCCGGCGCGGCGAAGAGGAAGAAGAAAAAGGAGACGGAAAAGGCGATCGCAGAGGCTGAGGCGGATTTGGAGAGATTGAAGCTTGGACCGACAAAGTTGTGGACGGGTTTGGTGACGCATCACAGGGATATTTTTGTATCGCATGTGCTTCCGAAATTGAACACGACAGATCGGTTTTTGTTTTCGAAGGCGAATATTGAGCATTTCGATTTACTCAAATACGCGGGTGTAGACGTATCGAAATTACGTTGGTATATTTCCGAATGCTCATCCATTTCGACGTTGGAATTGGCGTGGAATAATTTCGAATGGGGAGGGAAACTTGACGATGGAACCGTGGCAGATCAAGCCTGGTTTTGCTCTCAAGTTGCTCAAACAAATGAACTCGAGTTGCTCAAGTGGGTCAGAGAAGTGAAAAAGTGCGAGTGGGGTGAATGTACGATTAATAAAGCAGCATACGTAGGTAATCTCGAGATGTTGAAGTACTGCTTTGCTAACGGTTGTCCGTATGATGAAACGACGGCATGTCGTGTCGCTGCTGGAAAAGGGCACATCGACTGCCTTCGCTTTCTTTTCGCCAAGGTGAAACCTTCGCGAGAAACGGAAAAGGATGCTGCACAAGCGGCGGCAATAGAAGGTCAACTGGACATCTTGAAATATTTCGTCGAAGAAAGAAAGATATCTGATGCTATGAAGACCGAATGCGTGTTACGATCTGTATTCGACGATCATCTTGATTGCGTCAAATACATGGTCGAAGAGGCGAAAGCACCTCTTGACGACTGGCGACACATCGCTCAGGCGCGATATTTTAAGCAAACCGAGTGCTTACACTACTTGCGAGAAAAAGGGTGTAAAGAACCAACAGACGCGCAGTACACTGAACTGACTAACCATTACAGTGCGAACGAGGTATAGCGAAGCAGCGAGCGTGAAGATAATTAGATTGTGAAACACACACACAGAGAGAGAGAGAGAGAGAGACGCCTTTATCCTTTTCAAGCCACGCGTTTGAAGTTGTTTTTTCCTTTTTTGCGTGAACACTTACTTCCCTTTTTCTGCACAAATATATCTTCTCTCTCTCTCTCCTAAACCCGCGCGCTCGCAGCACGCGAAGCGAAAACATCAACACAAACACGCAGAGTCACACGCGCAGTTCGTCTCCTTCTTCGTCGTCGTTAACATGGAGGACGCGTTCGCGCGTTCGATCGGCGAGGTAAACTTGTTATATTATTTCCTCACCTTGGTTTTTTGGATTATCGATCGAGAGGTTTTCGAACGCGCGCGCGGTTTTTTTCTATGCGCGTCTTCTTCTTCTTCTTCTATTCTCTGAACGAGTCTCGCTGACCGGTATTCTTCTCTCGTTTCTCTCGTTTCTCTCTCTTTCTCTCTCTCTCTCTCTCGCATCAGGTGCTGGACTACCACCAGGTGGACGCGAACAGAGGTTTATCGGAAAAGACGAACCAAATCGATAAACTTCGCCTGAGGTTTGGCGCGAACGAGATGCCGGAGGAAAAAGGGCAAAATTTTATAAAGTTAATTTTGAAGCAATTCGACGATTTACTGGTGAAGATATTAATCGTCGCCGCGATCGTGAGTTTTGTATTAGCCGCGGTGGATGGAGACGGGGAGTTGGCGTTCGTGGAGCCGACGGTGATTGTGTTGATTTTAATCGCCAACGCGACGGTTGGAGTGGTTACGGAGACGAACGCGGAGAAGGCGATTGAGGAGTTGAAGGCGTACCAGGCGGATTTAGCGACGGTTTTGAGAGATGGGCGATTGAGAGTGGTAAAAGCGAGCGAGTTAGTGCCTGGGGATATTATCGAAGTCGCGGTTGGAGCGAAAGTACCGGCGGATTGTAGGATTATTGGAATTTTGAGCTCGACGCTGAGAGTGGATCAGGCGATTTTGACCGGCGAGAGCGGTAGCGTGGAGAAGGAGGCAGGACACATAGACGATAGCGAACGGGCGAGAAGAGCGGTGGTTCAAGATAAGACGTGCTTACTGTTCAGTGGGACGGTAGTGAGCGTTGGGAGAGCGAGGGCGGTCGTCGTCGGGACTGGTTTGAACACGGCGATTGGGAAAATTCGAGACGCGATGAAAAACCACGGCGGAGACGACGAGGAAGAGATGACGCCTTTGAAGAAAAAGTTGGACGAGTTCGGGAGATTGTTGAGTAAAGTGATCGCGGTCGTATGTATTTTGGTCTGGGTGGTCAACATTGGACATTTTGGCGACCCTTTGTACGGCGGTTGGTTTCGGGGAATGGTGTATTATTTGAAAATCGCGGTGGCGTTGGCCGTCGCTGCTATTCCTGAAGGTTTACCAGCCGTGGTGACGACGTGCTTGGCGTTAGGAACGAGAAAAATGGCAAAGAGACACGCGATCGTGAGATCGTTACCGTCGGTGGAGACTTTAGGGTGCACGACGGTGGTGTGTTCAGACAAGACGGGGACCTTGACGACGAACGCGATGTGCGTGCAAAAGATGTGTGTGGTGGATCGCACGAAGCAAAGAAGTAGTAGCAATAGTAGTAACGGTGGTAGTGGTGCAGGGAGTGGGAGTAGTAACGCGCCCTTATTGAGAGAGTTTGACGTGGAAGGTAACTCGTACGCGCCGGACGGATTGATTCTCGAAGCGTCCAACGGAGTCATTTCTCCGAGACAACAGCGGTTTAACTCCATCAACAAAGACGTGGTGAAACACCCGGCGGATTTACCGTCGGTGTTGCACTTATCCATATGCGCTTCCTTGTGTAACGATTCTACGTTGACGTTCGATTTGAACAAGAGAGAATACGCGAAAATTGGTGAATCGACCGAAGTTGCGTTGCGAGTTCTTTCCGAAAAGATTGGTCTCCCCGGTTTCGACGCCATGCCATCGGCGCTGACAAAGCTGTCCGAGCAAGAACGCGCGTCGTATTGCGCCGCGTATTGGGCCGGACAATTCAAACGTGTAGCGCAAATGGACTTCACTCGAGACCGAAAAATGATGAGTACCTTGTGCTCTCGAAAAGGGACGAACATTTTGTTTTCCAAAGGCGCTCCAGAGGCGGTGTTGGAAAAATGCTCCAACGCTCTCACCAACGGCAAAGGCGCGGCGGAACCGATGAACGATCAAGTTCGCAAAGACTTAAACGACGTCCTCGCGAAGTACGCGAAAACTAGTCTGCGCGTTTTAGCATTAGCCATGCGTCCAATGCCTGCGAAACAAACGCAAATCTCCGCGGAGGATGAAAACGATTTGACGTTCCTAGGTTTCGTCGGCATTGCGGACCCGCCGCGAGCGGAAGTTGCTCGCGCGATTGCCACATGCAGAGGCGCGGGTATTCGCGTCATCATGGTCACTGGGGATAATAAAACAACTGCAGAGTCTATTGGCGCGCAAATTGGCCTCGTCGAAGCGGACGCGTTCGGCGAACCGATCGTTCCAGAAGGTGCGAGTTTACAAGGCGTAGACTTTGAAGAGTTGAAATCGGAACGAGAAAAATCAGAAGCGGCGACGCGATTGACCATTTTCAGTCGCGTGGAACCCTCGCACAAGGCAAAGTTAGTAGAGTTGTTGAAGAATCAAAGGCACGTCGTCGCCATGACTGGCGATGGCGTCAACGATGCCCCAGCTTTGAAAAGAGCCGACATCGGCATCTCCATGGGTTCCGGCACCGCGGTGGCGAAACACGCGAGCGATATGGTTCTCGCCGATGATAACTTTGCCTCCATTGTTTCTGCCGTCGCCGAAGGTCGAGCAATTTATGACAACACGAAAGCGTTCATTCGATACATGGTTTCCTCGAATATTGGTGAAGTCGTGTGCATCTTCATCGCCGCGGCGTTGGGCATGCCGGAGACGTTGTGCCCGGTGCAACTCTTGTGGGTGAACTTAGTCACGGACGGCTTACCCGCCACCGCGCTCGGGTTCAACAAACCTGATCGCGACATCATGCGACAACGCCCGAGATCCCCTACGGAACCTATCGTTGACTCGTGGCTCTTCGTTCGGTACTTGATTGTCGGCGTGTACGTCGGCATCGTCACCGTCGTCGCCTTTGCCTGGTGGTTCATGTACTTTGAAAACGGTCCACTCCTCTCTTGGAGCGATTTGACCTCGTTCGAACAGTGCGTCGAAGGTGCCCACGATTACTCGTGTCAAATATTCAAAGACCGCCGCCCTTCGACCATGTCCATGACTGTCCTCGTCACAGTTGAAATGTTCAACGCCTTGAACGCTTTATCGGAAAACTCCAGTTTATTGAAACACCCTCCGTGGTCTAACAAATGGCTCCTAGGTGCCATCTTCATCTCCATGGCTTTACACGCGATGATTTTATACGTTCCGTGGATGAACATCACCTTCAGCGTGAGCTACTTATCCTGGCAAGAATGGAAAGCGGTTTTATGGCTCTCCTTCCCGGTCATCATCTGCGAAGAAATTCTGAAAGCGTTGACGAGAAAGTTTAAAAAGCGAGCGCGCTTCTGGCGCTTTGGTCGCAAAAGCAGTTTGCTTCCCTCCTCGAGACGGGATCATAGCGGTGGGAATAGCATTAGCGGGAGTAGCCCGAAATTCCACAATCAGCTTTCACCGCACACCATGTGATAGAATGCGAGCGAAAAGAGAGATTTGCGCGTTGATGATGTTTTGGATTTTTTAATACTTATTTTTTAGTTGTTGTTGTGAAACTCAACCAATTTGTCACAAGGTACGCGCTCAAACAGAAAGCCGCGATAATCGCGCGCACCACGCGATCATAAAACATTTTTATCCCTCTCCTCTCTCTCCTCTCTCTCTCTTTCCTTCCCTCCGATGCCGCAAAAGCGACTCTCCATCTGTTTCGTCTCCGACTTCTTCCTCCCTCACGTCGGTGGCGTCGAATTACACATCGCGCACCTCGCCTCGGAACTCGCGCGACGAGGTCACAAAGTGTGCGTGTTCACGCACTCGTACAACGACACCGGTGATGTCGATAATAATAATAATAAGAATAAAAGCGACAAGGAGGTGTATTCTGGCATCAGGTACCTGAGATCCGGCGTGAAAGTCTATTACGTGCCGAGACTGACCATCGGCCAAACCAACTGTTGTTTCCCTACGATTTTTGGCACTTTGAAAATTTTCCGAATAGCGTGCGTCCGGGAAGGGGTGAACGTGGTGCACGCGCATCAAGGCGGGACGCTCTCTCACGAGTGCATGCTGCACGCGAAGACGTTAAAAATACCTTGCTGCGTGTTTACGGACCACTCTTTGTTTGGGATGAACGACGACGTGGCGAGCATTCATAGCAATAAGGTGTTGCGGATGACGCTCGGGGAGGCGGATCGGGCGGTGTGCGTGACGAAGGCGGCGAAGGAAAATACGTGTTTGAGAGGTGGAATGAACGTCGTGCCAGTGCGTAGGGGTGGGAGATGGATGAAAAAAAGGAAAGGAAGAGAAGAGGAGGAAGAAGAGTATGCGTACGAGTTGCGCGGGTTTGATCCGAGGAAGATTGAGGTGATTCCAAACGCCGTGGACGGCGAGGCGTTTTATCCTCCTTCTCGTGCGATGGAGAAAAGAACGGATGTTAGATCTGGTAGTAGTAAAAGTAGTGGTAGTAAAAGTAGTAGTGGTAGTGGTGGTAGCGCTAAAAGAAGCGTCAAGAAAGAGGTCACCATCGTCGTCTGTTCGCGTTTGACGTACCGCAAAGGCATCCACCTTCTCGCGAAACTCATTCCGTTGACGTTGAAAGGAAACAAAAACGTGCGTTTCATAATCGCAGGATCAGGACCGATGGAACCGCATTTACGCGAGGTGTGCGAGAAAACGCACAAGAAAGAATGCCGCGGAAAAGTAGAATTCTTAGGCGACGCGAAACACGAGGACGTGCCGAATATTTTACGCAGAGGGGATATTTTCTTGAATTGTTCGTTGACCGAGGCGTTTTGTACGGCTATCGTCGAAGCCGCGAGTTGCGGGTTGTTGGTGGTTGCGACAGGCGTCGGCGGCGTTCCAGAAGTGTTACCAGGTCTCACGATGGTCGCTCCTCCGTCGCCATCGCCGCTTGCAGAGGCGAAAACGGGAAGGAGAAGAAAACTCGCGACGGGGAAACCGAAAGAAATACCGTCGTCTTTTTTAGCCCCGCCGACGGTTTCAGGTTTGTTCGAGCAGCTCGAAAAAGCCATAGCGCTCGTCGCGAACGGCGACATAGGAGATCGCGAGCGAGAGGCTATCAGCGATCAAATATTACAAACGTATTCCTGGTCCACCGTCGCGAAAACGACCGAAAATTTGTACTTGGACGTGCTCCTCGAAAAAGAAAAGAAGAAGACTTCAAGCGAGAGCAAAACGACACACAGAGCGCGCTGGGAGCAAAACGCGAAAAAGCGAAAGACGAACGAAGACGACGACACTTTCGCCGACCGCGTGATTGAAAAGTGCACCCACCAAGGCGTCGTCTTCGGCCCTCTCTTGTGTTGCGTCGCGGCGCTCGTGAAACTCTATTTGAAAGCGCTCGAACTCCTAGATCCGGACGAGAACATTCGAGAGAGATCGACTTTTATTCGCGAAAAGACTTTGGATTCGAATCAAGCCGTTGGTATTTCTAATGGTGGAAGAAATGGTGGTAACGACAGCGCGGACGATATCGGTCGGTTTCTCACCGAAAAGTGGAAGGAGGAGAAGAAGAAGAAGAAGAAGAAGTGAAAGACTCCAGCGCTTGGTTGTAATTTTCCTTTTTTTTGTTTTTCGAAATCGCACACGCACAACTAAATTTCTTCATTTTTTCTCATCGCGCGCGACCGTAAAATAAAAAAAGATGGAAGAAACGAATCGGAGAGCGTCGACGAGGAGGAAGAAGGCGCCGTCGCGACCGAAGCGAGGACGAAGAAGCTCCGCGGCGCTCGCCTCGTTCGTCTCGTCTTTCTTCCTCTTTTTGTTCTTCTTAAAATGCGTCGTCGTCGTCGACGTCCCGAGCAAAAACGCACTTTTTTTCGCGGAGGCGTTGGAATTCGATCTCGTTCACCGCGGGGACTCGGAGTACGACGACATGAAGTGCGTGTCGGAGGAGCACAACGAGCGCGCGATAGTATTATTTTCGTTTAAATCAATAGATAAGGTGAAACTTTCGATTAAACTGTTCGATCCGAACGAGAAAGTGGTGAAGCAGTTTGAGGACGTTTCGGAGGGCGATTATGGATTCACCGCGGAGGTTGGCGGGGATTACAAGGCGTGCTTTTTTGCGGCGCACATATCGGCGGAGGATCGCATGAAGCACCGGGTGAGTTTGGAGTGGAAGTCTGGAGTCGCGGCGACAACGTGGGGGAAGATTGCGAAGCAAACGGACGTTGACGTGTTTACGAAGTCGTTGCGCAGGTTGGAGGCGGATTTAATCGAAGTGCACGAGACGATGTTGGAGTTGAGGAAATTGGAGGCGGATATGCGAGATAAGAACGAGGCGACGAATTCCAGAGTCGTTTGGATGGGACTGATTAGTTTGTTCGTTTGCGTTGGTTTGGCGTTTTGGCAGATTTTCTATCTGAAGGCGTTCTTCAAGAGGAAGAAAGTTTTGTGATGAGAGGATTATTATCTAAATGTATCTATTCATCTATTCATCTATCTATTTACCTAAATGCTGCTAAAATCGTGTTTGATTACGTTCTGTCCTCCTTTTATTTAAAAGGTGTAATCGAACAAGCGAAACCATTTCGACCAACGGCGATTGATTTCTCTTTTCGTCGCGCGGCTCAAATCCGCCGCAAAGGCGTTCTTCTTGAAGTTCTGCAACGCTGCGGATCCGATGTACGCTTTCGCTTTCTTTTCTGCGTCGCTCCCTTTGTACTTTTCCTTTTTGTTGTTCAACTCAAACTTGTTGTAAATCTTCTCCAGAGTTTCCAGAGGCCTTTCGTCCAACTCGGCAAAAGGTATTTCCATCACGCGCGTCGGGGAGATGTCCTTCACGTCCTTCTCGTACGCGTCGTGTAAAATCTCCCCTTGTCTAAAAATAAACTCCTCGATCTCCTGTCTATTTCTCGGTGCTTGTAAGAAACAGGACCAGTAATACTTGTCGGCCATGTTCGCCGCGCTTTGAAAGGTTTCATACGGGTGGCGATGGCACACTAAAAATTGCGCTTTCGGGAACATGCGCGCTAAAAGTTTGATCCGAGCCATGTGCACGGGCGATTTCAACACCAATCTTCTTCTTCTTCCCTTCCCTCTTTTTTTCTTCTCTGCGGCGTACGTGACTTTTTGCACGAAATACCAAAAAGAATCTCGCCAAATTCGAGCGTCTTCCAGTTTGCACGGATACTCCTCGTCTTCGCCGTCCAAGCGATAAAACGGTCGAAACGTTTCTTCTAATCTCGGAAACATCAAAGGCGCGTACGGCGACGCCAAGCAACTGGACAATTGGTTCGTGGCAACTTCATCTTCTTGCGGAGTATCGTGCGCCAATCGCATGTTATCCATTGGTCTCGTGTCGTCCATGATCGCCTTTAACATTTCCCTCACTCGTTTCGGAAACAACAAAAACGAGCTCGGAAACCCGACGTCGAACGTCGTGCACGTGTAAAACGAATCCTCGTCTAGAGTTAAGAGATTGTGCAAATGCGTCGTTCCGGTTCTCGGATGACCGACAATAATGATCGGATCGTCACCAACGCGCGTCTTAGAAATCGCGCGACCGTACAACACCATCTCGATGCACGCGAAGAGCGCGTTGAAAAATGACATCGCCGTCAGAAAAACCAGCCGCGGGAAATATCGAACGTATTCGATGTCCGCATAATATTTCCGAACCAACCGAAACCACTGCGGGAAAGTCATCCCGCTCAAAGGGTGGTTCTTCACGCTCGAGAAATCTCTCGGACGCCACGGAATGTGCGCTCTTTCTGCCATTCTCTCTCTCTCTTAAAAAAATGTTCAGTTATTCTGAGAAAACGTGTGTTTGCACTTCTCGCACTCGTAAAAAACCGTCTGCCCTTCGTCCGCGCTTCTCAGCTGCATGGTATAAAACCTCAACACTTGATTCGGACACTTCGGACACGGCTCGTCCACCGTCGCTCTCTCTCTTTCCACTTCGTCGTCGTGTCGTTCGCTCCCAATCTTCGTCCCGTCCGGGTTCCGAGGTTCGATGTTGAATTTGTACAAAAAACTGGCGGCGTTCGAGGACGTTTTCGTCGTTTTCGCGTCGTTGAACACCTTTTCCGTGGAGTGCGACTTGTTGCAGCTCGAGCACGCGATCGTCGGAGACGCGGCGAGTAAGCGCATCGCGTATCCGCATCGCTCGCACGGTGCCGTCATTGTTTTTTTTGTCGTTTGTGGTCTTCTCTCTCTCTCTGTGTCTCTCCCTCTGTGTCTCCTCCTCTCCCTAATAACAAACACGAGAAGAGAGCAAAACGCGTTTGACTCCGAGAGAAACAACACAAACACGCTCTCGTTCGACGCAAAATAAAAAATTTTGAAGAAGAAGAACAAGAAGAAGAAGAAGAAGTTCTCTCTCTTCTGCGTTCCGTTTCGTTCGTGAATGCACCTCTCGGAGGAGCATTTTTCGCACTCGTTAAACTCGTATTTGAAAAAGAAAAAAAACGCAACAAAACAGTAAGAAAAATTGGCACGAGAGCGTGTGCGCGAGAGAAAGAGCAAACGCGCGCGAACGACGTGAACGACGACGACGTGGAAGAGAGAGAGAGAGAGACGCCGAAGAAGAAAAGAGACGCAGCGCGTTCTTTAACTTTCTTTACTTTTTTGGCGCCGTCGTGGTAACCTTTTTGAAAAAGCGCCCGGAAGTAAAAGCGCGAGAGCACACGAAAGGGAGATCTCGCGCGGAGAGAATTTTTGGGATTGCGTTTTGTTGTTGTTGTTGTTGTTTGTTGCGAGGGAAAGAGAGTGAAGAGAGAGTATTGAAGAGAACCACCACTACCTACCCATCAAATGTCTGCGAGCGGAGCGGCCGCCGCGGGCGGTAGCGGTGGTGGCGAGAACGCGAATAATAACGCGGGAACAACAGCGAATGGGAAGCCGTCGCCAATTCGTGGAAGTGGAGGAGGTGGTGGTGGTGGCGGAAGCGGGACGAAGATTTCGCTGTCGCACATCACGAAACCGTCTTCGTCTTCGATGATTCCTCCGCCGACGTACGTCACGGCGTCGTCGTCTATGAACAACAGCAAAGGGAAAGCGACGACAACGGCGGCGATTGGGAAGAGCGTTTTGCCTTCCGGAGGCGCGATGAACGCCGAGGATTTCGTGCTTCTCGCGAAGCAGAAGCAAAAGGAGCAACAGCAACAGCAACAGCAACAGCAACAGCAACAGCAACAGCAACCGGTAAGAGTGTTTGGCTCGGATGCTTCGCATAAGCCGGCGTTTGGGAAGTCTCCCACGCCTCCTCCTCCTCCAGTGCCTCCCGCTCCCGCTCCCGCTCCGGCTCCGGCTGCTCCGGCTGTGAGTAATCCTCCTCCCGCGAGTACCGGACAGAAGAAGGCGAACGTGTGGACGCGTCCGGTGGGAAATCCCCCGGCGAACGGAGTGCCTTCTCCTGCAAAAGCGGCGCCAGCGGCAGTGGCACCACCGCCAGTGAGCAATGGTAATGCGACCAGCAATAATAATAAGAATACCGGAGCTCAGAATACTGGGAATGTTATTAAATCAAGCGTAGCGACTCAAACGAGCGCATCGATGATCGCAAAGAACAATACTACTACTAATAATAATCAACAACACCAAACAGTAGGGAGTAACGTAAGCAAGGGTACGCCGTCGCCCGTGGCTAAAAAACACCAGCAGCAACCTCAACAACAACAACAAAAAGAGAAAGCGAAATCACCTCTCGTTGAAGCGGCGAAATCGCCGAAAGATCCTCAACCAACGGGTACGGCGACAACAAAAGATGCTACGGTAAGCGCTGGTCCGGAGAATACAACGCCGGCGACGATTACGTCCGTGACGAACAAATCGGTGCCTGCGAAATTGTCGAGTGGGGCTGCTGTTGGTGGTAGTCAATCTAACGCTACAAATGCTACAACAACAACAACAACGACAAATACTACCACTACAACGAAGAATACGAAAGTGATTCCAACGCAACCTCTCGCTAGGGGACGGGCCTCACCACCGGCGGATGCGATCTACACCGAAAACGAGTCGCTTCTTACCTCTCCGGGGCCACCGGAAGTGCAAAATAATACAGACGCGAAGAAGAGCAGCACTACCGCAACGACGAAAGCGGCAGCGGCGGTTGCTGAGAAAGAAAGTGCGGCAGCGGCACCTGTAGCAGCACCAGCTGTGAATACGGCGACAGCAGGGCCTGTGAAAGAGTACCGAGGTAAAATTTCGTGTCCTGCGTGTGCGAAAGATTTCGATGGCTCTTCCAAGTTGCGCTTACACGTGATCAAGTGTCGCGTCGCGCACACTGGTGGCTTTAAGGTGGGTTTACTTACCGACGATAAAATCAACACGTTAGTGGCAGACAAACTTCGCGAGGCTCTGCAGGTCGGTAAGGATGTGGCGCAACAGAGGAAAAAGGACGCGGCGTCTGCGGAAAGAACTCCTTCGAAAGCGATGACTGAAGCCACGGACGACGACAGCGATTCGGAAGAACCAAAAATGTTCCAGCCTTCTAAAAAGCAATTAGATGAGAAAGGTAAAGACGGCGGCGATGGAAAGAACAATGCGGCATCAGGTAAAGAGAGGAGCACTTTGCAAGGTATCGAAGAAACGTTACTCGGTGATGGAGATAGCGACTCAGATGACCGAGATTTTGTCGCGCACGCAGCTGACGTAGCCTTGCGAAAGAAGAAGATGCCTTCAAAATATCGCGGCGGTTCGAGCGTTCGCGTCACTCCGGACGATGCGCTCGCGGAGAGATTACTTCGCGACGATGTAAATTTTCCTCCAGCGGAGACAAATTCGACTAGAAGAGACGGTAATCGAGGTGCTGGTGCGAAGAGTGCTAACAAATTAGACGATTTCGAAAGTGACGACGAGCAACGAGCTGCCGTTCGTACGCAGAAACCGAATGATAAAGTGCCGGAAGCTTTGAGATGCACTCGAACAAACGGCGTGTGGCGCTGTTCAAAAGAAAAGGTTGCCGGCGCGATGTTCTGCGAAAAGCATTTGCCAAAACCCGCGAAATCGAAGGCTGCAAAAGGGAAGTCTGGGCTTGGGAAAGAAACTGTTGATGATATCGAACCCGAGAAGGAGGATTTGTTGACGGAAGATGACGAGGAGGAGGATGAAGAAGAAACGGTGGTGCCGGACAAGAAAGATACAAGCTTTCGAGGACGGAAGCCGCACCTTCTCGTGTCTGGAGATGCGGTGAAAAAACCAGTCTCCCTATCTGGAAAAGCGCTCGATTGTCCGCACTGTGGGAAGCATTTCGAGAAGAATTCCCCGGGAAGATCTTCACACATTCGCTCGTGTGAAGCCAAAACTCGAAAAGCTGGTGGTAAAATTCGAAATTCAGTTTCACTTTCACCGACCCCAGTAAAATCTGTCGCAAAGTCAAAGAAAGCTGTGGCGGCGCCTGCTCCGGCTCCATCTCCTCCCCCATCATCGAAAGCTGCCCCTGCGAGTGAGTTCACGTGCAGGAAATGCGGCAAAGTCTGCGGAGGTCGGGGTCCTCTTACGATGCACGAGCGGTCTTGTAAAGGCGTCTCGAGTGATAAAGCTCCCGCTTCGAGCGCATCTATTTGCGAGAAATGCGGCAAAGTGTGCGGAGGACAGCGTCAACTGACGATGCACGCGCGAGCGTGTAAGGGCGACTCGGGCGTCTCAGAGCCACCAGTCGCAGAGCCTCCAGTTGCCTCTTCTCGGAAGAAACGAGGGCGACCTGCGGATGTGCCCGCGACTGCAGAGGTACCAGCAAAAGTCCCCAAACCGACGATGAAATACAAGAGTAATGCTGGAAAGCCGGATTGGATGTGCCGTGCCCGGGGAGGAAACTGGATCTGTCATGAAACTAAAGCTCCTGGCGATGACAACTATTGCAAGAAGCATGCACACATGAGAAAAGGCTCAAAGAGAAAAGGCGCGAGCGCACCGGCAACTGAACCAGCAGCAGCGAAAAAAGCGAAGAAGACGAGCGTTCGAATTAGTTTTCAAACCAAGTTTTGTGGATATTGCATTCATGAGAAGTTCCAAGAAAGGGACGACTTGGTGGCGCATTTGAAGACGAGACATGGCATTACCGACGTCGTGGTATCGAATCTTCCAGTCGAAGGGGTGCCACTAATGCCCAAATACGACCCTGACGCTGCACCGGAGATGCGTTCTCCGTCACCGTCGCCCGTGCCTGAACCTCTTCCTCCGGCTCGTATTGCAGCTGTGGAATCCGCTCCAGTCTTGTTTCAGCAAGCACCCGTCGAGGATGCACCGCGCGCTGTGGGAGACTTTACGTGCAAGAAATGTGGTAAAGTGTGTAGGAGTAAAGGCCCATTTACGATGCACGTGAGAAGTTGCAAAGGTACTAACGCCGCGTCCAATGCGAGCAAGCCTGCACCCGCAGCAACAAAAGCAGAAGCACCGGTTGGCAAAGTCGGAACCAGACGACAGCAGCTGAAGGAACCGCCTTCCTCGGACGTTGGAGTAGCCTCGCCGTCGGTTCCAAGAAAAGACGTTGCGGTCGTTAGCATGGAACGAAACGAGCGCAGCTCTTCTTTGGTGTTGGCTGTAGCCAACAACACGTCTAGCGGCGGCGCCGTTGCTGCCGTGGCGGATTCGGCAGAAATCGCAAAGCTTCTTGAAATTGTGAATGCCCAAAACGCGCGCATTCAGCAGCAAGATATTGCAATAAAAAAGCTCGCCGACCAGTGCTTGCTCATGTCTCAGAATATCAAAACTGGATGGTTACCTCCATTCGATCCGACAGCGGAAATAAAGCGGATCAAGGCCCCTGGTGCGAACCCGGGATATAACCCGATTATTCAATTCGGACGCTTGTTGTGGCTCACCGGTATAGTCTCTCGAGAACTGTCCAACGACGCGGGAGAACAAACGCTCTCTGCTTTGCAGAATATGAAGTTTATGCTCACGCAAGCCGGAACTGATTTGAAACACTTGTTGAGAGTCACGTTACACGTGAGCGACATTCGAGTCATGGAGAAGACGGCGAGTGCGTGGAAAGAGTTTTTCATTAAAAGGAACGGCATGAAGGAAGAGGACTTACCGGTGCGACTAACGACGCAGTCGGTGTTGAAGGATCCAAAGTTTTTAGTCGAAGTGCACGCCGAAGCGGTAGTGCCGGAGAAGAAAGACGATATGAAAAGCGCGGCTGACGGTGCCAGAGCAGCTCTTGGAAACGCCTAAAGAGAAGAACAAGAAGGAGAAGTTGTACAAACTGAGAAACACTACCGTATATACGAGAAAAACATAAAAGCGATGTATAAAATAGAAAAAGAGAGAGAGAAAGGAACGAACACGACGTAAATTAAAGTAATAATAAGTCACAACACACACACGAATCCAAGTTAATCCAAAGTTTTAGTTTTAGCACTTCTTTACGCTTCAACTTCTTCTTCTTCGTACTCTTCTTCGTACTCTTCTTCTTCCTCTTCTTCCTCTTCCTCCTCTGCGGCCGACTGTCTCTCGCGTTTATTCTTCATCTTCTTTTCCTGTTCGTACCTCTTATTCACCTCATCTTTAGTCACTCTCGGCACAATATACATAGTCATCGCGTTTCCTTCCATCCCGGGTTGCTTTTCTAAAGTTCCGTACTCTTCGATGTCTTCCACAAATCGATCGAACATCTCTCTCCCGATGTGTCGGAAATCATTCTCCCGCCCGCGAAACTGGCAAATCACTTTCACCTTGTCACCGTTGCTCAAAAACTTCTGCGAAGATCTCAATCGAACGTCGTAATCGTGCGTATCAATGTTATATCGCATTTTCACCTCCTTCAACTCCACTTGCGTCAATTTTGCCTGTCGTTTCTTCTCGCGGTCTTTCTTCTCTTTTTCGTATTTGTACTTGGAATAGTCCATGAACTTCGCCACGGGAGGGTCGGCTTCCGGACTAACGATGACCAAATCCAAACCTAACTCCTCGCCTTTTTCCAGCGCTTCTTCCGTGCTCATAACCCCGAGCATTTCCTTCTCCGGGCCTAAAACGCGCAATTCCTCGAAATCCAAAAGTTGCTCGTTCCTCAACGGGCCTTGGTTCGGGTTTCGCCACGGACCGCGATTGCGCCCGCGACCGCCGCCTGAACGCCGACCGCCGCCTCGCCCACGACCACCTCGCCCACGACCGCCTCGCCCCATCGCGTGAACGACTTGCAGTTCCCCTCTACCTCTTCTCGGGATGGACTCGTCGTTCACTTCCTCTGCGGCGGCGGCGGCGGCGAGCGCTACCGAACATCTCGAAGAAGGTGAAGAAGAAGGAGAAGAAGAAGAGGAAGAGGTTACTTTCATCATCATCATTCGCCCAATTTCCAATCGGCAGCTCTCCACGACGTCGGACGAGCACAACGCGTCTGCGTTTCCTTCCTCCGCGCATCCTCTCGCCGTCACTTTCCCCCCTCGTTCGGCGCCGTTCGTTCCGCTCGCGTTTCGATGGTGTTGGTGTTGGTGTTGCTGCTGCTGATGATGATGACGACGCAGAAGGAAAGCTGCTCTTTTTTGATGCGTCTTCCCGACGGAAGAAGAAGCATTAGTAGTAGCAGCAGCTGCAGCAGCGGTGGTGATGGTTGCAAACATCGCGATTCTCTCTCTTCTCTCTCTCTCTCTCTATATATATATATATGTGTAAAGGCTGTTGTCGCTTCAAAGGCGGTGGGGGACGACGGGGGCGCAAACCTTCTTTTTGTCGATGTAGTGGATAGGAGGAAGGTTCCGGTTTTTCGAGTTTTTGAACGTTTAGGGTTTATATGAAACCCTAAAAAAGAAAAAAAAATGAGCACATGCTTCTGCTTTTTTTTTCTCCAGAAGAAAAAGAAAAAGAAAACGACGACGATTGCGCGCTTCTCCCTCGTCCGCCGACTACTCGCAGTTGGAGCGGCGACTTCCAGAAAAAGAGGAGGAGAAGGACGGCGAGACGCGTCTGCTTGCATCCTCGCGCAGAATAATAATAACACCTCGAGCAACAAAACGCATCTCTTCTGTCTTTCCCCCGGGAAGCAAAAAAGCATCATCGCGTCCGTAACGACCTCTTCCAGTTGTTTATCGGGAGGAGTGGTATTATTCGAAGAAAGAAGAGCGCGGCATCAACATCGTCGACATCATCAACGAAGGGGAGGAGAAGGAGGAATACGAACGCCGCGAAGAAGAGAGATGGGGTGCTGCTGCTCCAAAAACGACGCGAAGGAAGAAGAGCCGCCGGATGAAGTTGTTGCTCCGAGGAAAGGCATACTCAAACCAACCTCGAACTTTGCGAAGAAGAAGGAGGAAGGAGGAGCTCTGAAAAAGAAAGGGTGGAGAGACCCGATCGATGCGAAAAAAGTGCTCTCGTTTTGGTTCACGGAAGAGGCGTATTTCGCGGAGGAGAAGACGCGCGCGCTGATGCGCACGAGGGAGTATTCGTCGAAGATGAGCAGCGAGTTGTGGTACTCCGGGTCGAAAGAAGCGGACGAGAAGTGCAAGCAACATTTGCGCGCTGAAGTTGTCGTCGCGCAGAAGGAAAAGTTGACGGAAGCGCAACTGGCGAAGAACGCGTTTTCGAGCGCGACGACGCGGTTGGACGCGATATTCGCGAGAGTTATTTTGTTGGACCAAATCAGCAGGAACGTGTTTCGAGGGACGGAGAAAGCGTTCGCAGGGGACGAGTGCGCGTTGCGGTACGCGAAATTTATCGTTCGCGAAGAGCTGGGAGACGATTTACCTCCCGCCGCGCTTGGATTTATCGTCAGTCCGTTTTTACACTCTGAGCTGGTCGAGGACCACGTGTTGGCGGAGAAGTTTTGTAGGAAAATGATAGACAAGAACGGCGCGAACACGCCGCTGGAGTGGACGTTGAAATACGTTTTAGGACACAAAGAAGTGCTAGAAATGTTCGGTCGATACCCGCACAGGAACGAAATATTAGGAAGAGAGACGACGGCGGAAGAGGCGCAGTGGTTGGTTTCCGCGCAAGTCCCCGGCTGGGCGAAGAGTCAAAAGAAAAAGTAAAGCGGCAGTTCCCTCATAGAAGAGATTTTACGCATCGATGTTAACGAAAGTCGTCTCGCGCGATTACTTCACGTTCGTTGACGATGGTATTAATGCTTGATGGTAGTGTATAATATACGTGTTTTATATTTATAATCTAATGATACAACTTGGATTCGTTTCCGTTTCTTCTTCTTTAAAAGCCCGGTTTCTTGTTCGACCCGGTCGCTAAATCCTTCAACCCCATGGCGAGCATTCCAAACGCACTCGCGGTCATCGCCAACGGAATCGCGACCGAGGAGATCATATCCGTCGTACCTTTCAAGTGCACGTGTTTGTGTTGCTGCTGGTAAAACTGTTTTGTTCGCGCGCGGCGGCGTGAATTGAAAAGAGAGAGAAGAGAGAGAGTGAGTGATACAGAAATCAGATCGTTTTCCCTAAAAAGAAGACAGGAGCCAAAATTTTCTTCCCCGTGGGAGTGAGGATAAAAAGAAAAAAATCCCAAAGAGGAGAAAGATAACCGCGCCGCCGCGCGCTTTTGTCGTTGTTGTTGTCGTCGTCGTCGTCGTCGGTTCTAGTCCTTCGTCGTTCTCTTACCTTTTGCGCTTTGAGCACGTTTTCAAACTTTGACATGATTGAG
>Ga0181559_10002656_pt1 | contig 17685 bp, 11 predicted proteins | sample 011ome_21_FD_133752 | JGI IMG/M metagenome (GOLD analysis project Ga0181559, IMG submission 133752) | Coastal salt marsh microbial communities from the Groves Creek Marsh, Skidaway Island, Georgia - 011508AT metaG (megahit assembly) | ecosystem: Environmental > Aquatic > Marine > Intertidal...
CGCAACGCCGAGCCCCAGCGCCGAGCCCCAACGCCGAGCCCCAACGCCGAGCCCCAGCGCCGAGCCCCAACGCCGAGCCCCAGCGCCGAGCAGCGTGCTTGCACGCTGCGTGCGGCTGGGTGATCTATTTCCGTCGAATTCCAAACTTGGCATTCGCACAGCACCAAGCCGCAACGCCGAGCCCCAGCGCCGAGCCCCAGCGCCGAGCCCCAGCGCCGAGCCCCAACGCCGAGCCCCAGCGCCGAGCCCCAGCGCCGAGCAGCGTGCTTGCACGCTGCGTGTGGCTGGGTGATCTATTTCCGTCGAATTCCCAACTTGGCATGCCCACAGCGCCAGGCCGCGTGTGGCTGAAATTGTCAAAATTAATTGAGTTTTATTGAAATTCGCCCGTTCACAGCGCAAGCAGCGTGCGTAAACGCTTTATGCAAAAAATGCAAGCACAAGCACCAAACACGCGTGTGCTCACGCTACCGGCGCGCCCCACGCTGGCAGCGCGCCGTCCCGGGGCTGGCGGCGGCGGTTGAGCTTGTGGGTGTCGGTGCGCGTGTCCGCGCGCGGCATGTCGACGCCGCCGAGCTTGCGCGTGAGTCGGTCGTGCGCAATGTCCGCAAGCGTGCGCGGCCCCTTGACGGAGACGTGCTTGGCGGCCGCCGCCCGTGTGAGGCCGTGCGCGGGTTTGGCGGCGGACGGCGCGAGCATGCACGCGCCCAGGACCATGAGGAACGCAAAGATTCGCTGCATATCGTACCCATAATCAAACGGTACATATATACACCAGCACGTGCTCTCAAAGTGAACGACATGTGCGCGGTCGGCAGGAAGCTGATTCAGTTTCCGGACAAGTGCGGCGTTGTCGATTACTTTGTTCGGCCGCGTGACGAAACGCAAGAGTACGACTATCCTGAAATCGTCGTCAGATTTCGTTCTGAATTTTTCGGCAACCCTGAGTTTGAAGCAAGCTGTGACGCATGCGGGCCTGCTTGGCTCGAATTCGGCGGCGGTATTTGGTTTGTTATCAAAGCACCCGGTGCCGGAAACTGGTGCGCGGAGTGCAACGTCATGCAGGCTCAGCCCTGCGTTCAGTCCAGGTGTGCGCCTTGCGATAATGAACATTGGGAAAATACACGATTGTGGATGCATTTTACGAGTGGCGCGAGTTGATAGAGCACAGCAGGGGCTACGATGCACGCGACGATCAAGACTACGATTCCGACCGAGGATACAACTGGGAAAGTCGCTCATGGGATAGCGATGCTACTTACATTCGCTGGCGAGGCTGCCACATGCAGGATGAGTTTAGACCAATCTGTGTATCCACGGGTGCGACAGGCGCGCCAGCACATGCGGCGAATTTAGGACTGCAAAAGACAGTGTAGTGTGCGGCAGACAGCCGGTGCAGCTTGGGTGCAAGTGTGAAACTGCGACGGCTCGGTTTTTTGACGCCGCTTGGTACCAAGGTACGGAGGAGAAAGCACTACACGAGATGTGCATTCACGCAGCCGTAGCTTGGTGCGCGCCATTGATTTACGAGGGCTGGCTCCTGAGAGAGAACGCGACTGGGGGCTGCGTTAATAAGGCCACGACGAAGCAGGGAGAGCGTACAGGACCGCCGAGTGCACACCCGTGCAACTGCGTGCTACTGGCGCGTCGCTGCGGCAGATCCGTGCATTTCAAGAGCAGGAAGTAAAAAGGAAACGCATATAGATAGACGCCTGGCACGGCGCACGGGCGTGGATGGAGTTTCCAGCGGCCTGGGACTCGATCCCAGTGCGGCATGGCGCACAGGTTGCCGCGGGCGGCGGCAGCACGCTGCCGGCGGCGGCGCCCAATGCGCGCAAGCGCGCGCGGTGCCAGGACACGCGGCCCGCGGACGCCGCCGCGCGCGAGACCAACGCACAAGACATTTCGACCGTGATCGGAGACGCGAAGTCACAGAACATGGGGGCGCTGAAGCGCTCTGTCGCCGCCGAGCTCGAGTGTGAAAAGGCCCACGAGCTGGTGCTGCAGAACATTGACAAGGGCTGCGACGAGGCGAGCGGACGCGCCATGCGCCTCGTGAACAAGGTCTCGCAGAACCTGTCGCGCCTGATCACGATGAGCAGCTACCGCGACGTTTTTGCCAACACCGGCGCCGACGCGCACGAGCTTGCGCTCAACCTGCGCCCGCTGTCCAAGGCGTTCGAGGACAGCATGCTGCGCCAGCCAATGCACACCGGCGAGCGCCCGTGCTCGCGCGGGGAGCAGTGCGAGTGCATGTTTCTCGATCACACGTGTCCGTTTGTCGGCGTCGAGCTGGTGCTGCCGTGGGAGGCGCACACGGGCTCCGGCTCCGGCGAGCGTTTTTGCCTGCCGTGTCTGCGCGCGACGACGCTCGTGCTGTACCTCGACCTGCTGCACAACGGCGCCGACTGCGCGGGACTCGTGCAGCGCTACTACAACGAGCACTCCAAGCCCGGCGAGTACGGGCTGCACGCCATGCTCGTCGCGTCGCCCGGGGGCCCGGTGCGCAACCTGCCGATGCCCATTGTGCGGCACAAGCGCAGCAACTACCATGTGCACAAGCTCAACGGCGTCATCTACGCGCGGCAGGTCAACGTGGATTTTTGTTGAGCCCCTCGTGGCACCCGGCATTCACGTGCACCGCAGAGTCGAAGCTCATTCAGGAGGCCAAGCGCAAGAACACGCTACCGAGCTCCTGCGCCAAGACCGCGGGCGCGGTTTCCGGCATATGCCTATTCCATGGCACGCGCGCGCTGAGCGTCGCCGTGCTGTGCCACGAGGGGCGTCCGTCGACGCCCGGCGCCCAGCACTCGGGCTCGTTTGCCGACATTGTCGCCGAGCACGAGGAACGCGTGCGCCACAACGACGACCGTGCGCGCACCGCGCTGCGCAGCATGATCCCCTCTGGTTTCCTGCATGAGTGGCATGGCGTCGACCTCCGCTGCATGCCGGAGCTGGACGTCTCGCTGTGCCCAGACATAGGCTCCGAGATCATCATGGCGACGCTGCCGGCCAAGGCGCGCGAGGATACGTTTGTGGCGTTTCTGCGCGGGAGCATACCAGTGCTGAACAACTACAAGAAAATCCACCGCGATATCCGCTGGCCGCGCGAGCACGCGGCGAGCCTGGCGCGGCTGCTGCGCGTGTGCACGGCGACGCTGCTCTCGCTCTTCCCGTCGCGCCAGTGCAAGGACGTCACCTTTGAGCTGCGCGTGCGCTTTTTCGGCGAGCTGCGCGCGCTGCTCCTTGGCACCCACGACGCGCGCGCGACGTTTATCGCGGAGCACAAGAGCACCGTGCGCCTGTGCCTCGTCGAGTACGCCATGTTCTGCATGCGCGACATGCCGATGCTCTCGCGCATGCCGCACGCACGCCACCCGCTGCACGTCACGCACTTTCGCGCCGCGCAGAATATGGGCCAGCACTTTCGCGTCGAGCTCAACAGCATGTACTCGCGCGGCGGCGACATGCCGCAGGACGCGCTGTGGCAACACGCAACGGAGCGCGCGCAAGTGCTGTACGACCGCTACGTCCGCGTGTGCAAGAGCTGCGAGCGCTCGTCGCGGACGGTCGCCCCCTTGCACGACGCCCACAAGAGCGATGCACACCCGCAGCCCACCCAGCGCGTCGCGCTGCACCGCGCGTTCAAAGACTACGGCGCGCTGTTTTTGCAAATGCCGATCGTGGGCTCGTTCAACGTTGCGGAAATGTACATGCGCCGCTCCGGCATCCCGCTCGAGTACATTTCGCTGCTCTGGGACTGCCGAAACTGTCTGCGGATGTATCCGCTCCCCGCGAGCGTCATGCACAGCCAGTACACTGCGCTCTTCCGCATGTTCAACGGCAACCAGACGCTGATGCACAATTGCAGCCACCTGCTCGTGTGCACCTTTTGCCTCACGCAAAACGTCACAACGTCGTTTCGGTACGACAGCATCAACAACGTGCACATCTGCAACCGCTGTGAAGTGCAAACCGCAACCGTCGACGTCGATCTCATCGGCCGCATCCTCTACGTCAAGGGCATCCCGCTCGTGTTCTGCTCCCGTTGTTGCAAGATCGTCGTGTGGAGCGGCACCGGCGTCGAGCTCACGTGCGCGGACCACTCCGTCCACACTGGCTACATTTCGTGCGAAAAGCTGCACATTTTTTGGAAGGATGATATGAACCTCTCCACTGTGGACAGCTTCGTGCGGAATTGCTCTTTCGGGCAGTTTATTATGCGGCGCATCGACAAAACCTCCGAACCCCGCCCGTTCCTGCGACTCAACCCCGACCTGTCGGTGCAGGAAGTGCTTAGTGCCCCAACCACCTCCTGCTCACTCTGCCGGTCATCGAACATTTTTTCAAAAAACGTGCTCCTGGACGTCAAGGCCTGCTCCTTGGTCACGATACAGACGTGCTATCGCCACAGCCTCGAAAAACAACTCGAGCGCTTCGCGCTGCACACCATGTACGACTTTGTACGTTTACACCAAACCAACCCAAAATAAAGACCACGTCTTGCCCTACACCATTGCCTTCGCACAAAACCCATTGCCTTCGCACAAAACCCATTGCCTTCGCACAAAACCCATTGCCTTCACACAAACCCCCCAACAAGCATTCGCTCTATCAGACGACCCTTTTTCTTCGTCGTCTTGCGAGGCGCCTTTGCGCCTGCGCCAGAGTTGAGCAAAGGCTCTACTGCATGCAAACTATCGTCACTGGCGCACTGCGACGCCCCTGCGTGCATATTCACGCTCGCTGTGGTCTTCTTCTTCGCTGGCGACAGTGCCGGAAGCGTGCTCTCTTCCCGCCGCCGCTTCGTCACCCTGGCGGCCTCGTGTTCGACCTCTGTCGGCACTCCTGGGTTCGCGCCCTGTGCATCCAGACCCTTCTTTTTCGTCTTCCTGAGCGGAGTACCTTTCGTGGTGCACTTCGCATCCGACGCCGTCGGTACCTCGACCGCGCTGCCGCCCTCGGGCGTCTGAGCCTCGGCATCGGGCGTTCCGAGCACTGGGGGGAAAACCGGACCCTGCTCCGTGCTGCCGCCCTTGGGCGTCTGAGCCTTGGCATCGGGCGTTTCTGACGCTGGAAGGGATGTCAGAGGCTCCACCAAGCTCGCCCCGTCAAGGATGCCGCAGCCCGTCGACGATGCCCCTGCGTGCACTGAGCATTCGCCGCCAAACCACCCCTCGTCGTCAAAGCACTCCTTGTACCAGCTGTTGTCCTCGTCCTCCATCGGGTTTCCACCCTGCATGATAAACTTGATAATGTTTTCCTCCTTTTCCTCCTCCTCCTCCTCCCTAGTTTTCAGAGGCATGCAGGAAGCTCCCGGTGCTGCGTTCCCTCCGCTCTCCTTGCTTTGCTGCATGTCGTCATACCTCTCCTCGTCACCGATGTCACTCTCTTGCTCGGGCATGCCCATGAAGTGGAAGGCGCTCAGAGGTTCTCCTTGGTCTGCTTGAGCACTTGTTGCGCCGTCGTAGGGTCTCTGTGCACTGGCCCTGGCTGCAAGTCGCCCCCCTAGCCTCTGCTCTAGCTTGGATCTGAACTCCGTCAAGTCAGAGCTTGGCGTCGTGTTCTCTTTCGGCATCTCGAAGTTGGATGTGAAGAACTTCCTGTCCAATGCCCTGCCAAAGATGTTCGCCATCTGCTGTGTTCGATCGACTTGGATGCTCGGGCGTGGAAGCTCTGGCCTCATTTTCTCGACGCCTTCCCTTCTGCAGAGGCGTACGACGCGCACGTTGAAGCCAAGGACGGCCCAGAAGACGGCAAGCTTGCACATCGGTTTCTCCATCTCCACGCTCCGCTTTGACCCAAAGCTTCCCTCTTCGTAGTTGAACTCCCCTGGATTGAACAAGGCGTTGTCCAACTGCAAATGCGTGTCGCCACTGGCTTGCACGATGACGCCAGGAGCAGTTTGCCCGTCCACGTACATCACGTGCGGGTCGATCGGCAGCACGGGGGGCTGTTCCGTGGTATCCTGGACGTACTGGGCAGCTTCTTGATGCAAGCGCTTGATGTGGTGCTCAGAGCTCGGAATAAGCTCGTGCATACTCGCGCAGCATGCCGGGGACAAGCCCAGTTGCAGCTTGAAGGCGACTGCGTACCCGCAGTGCTGCGCGGCGATCTCCTGCATCTGCTTTTCCATAAGCGCGCGGCACCACTCCACCTTCGCTGTATAATTAAGCCGAGGGTCGAAGAGAAAGTGATGATCAGGCTTGCGCCCGCGCGTGCTTTTCACCCGTGCCCCATTGGTCGGTGACATGCCGGGAGCGTGGCAGCGTGGCGCGGGGGGTGTGAAAATCGAGGTGTCGAATGGGATGGCTTAAATAAACCTGAGTCGAAATTTTCCCAAAATAGATTCTTTATTTTTGCGGGCAAGTACACACGCGGCGGTCACGCGGGTGTAAGGCGTTAGCGTCATGGTGCTGTGGCGGCCTCGGTGCACGGGGCAAGCTCGTGTGCGAGGTGCGCCTTCAGGACAAGACAGCCCGCTGTTTTGTGAGGCAGCGGCATGCTTGCCACGCGCGCGTGAGCTTCCGTGCTCCCGACCCACTGCAGCACGCACCGCACGTGCCCAAACGCAAGCGCGTTGATGCTGGCTTGCATGTTTTGCAGCGCCGCATACCGCGCGTGCGGGCTCGCGTCCGTGCGCTCAGTGTCAAACCCGTCGTAAATAAGAAGCACCGGACGCGCGGTGGTTGCATCCGACGCATTGTCAATGGTCATCTGCCCGAGCAGCACCACGTCACTGTTGGTGGACACCGACTCTTCGGACGAGGCCGCAGGCTTGTAGTACTGTACGCCTGCGCATTCACCGTCCGCGTTGTACATGCTGACGCCAATCAGCGTGCGGTTGGGTTTCTGCGACAAAAGTACAAACATGTCGAGCACTGTGCTTGGACGCCATGTGCACATGCACTCGGTGCTATCCGCGTGCACGTTGGTGCTTGTGGATGGCAGCCTTTTCAGGTAGCGCGTGCACGCAGCCACCACCGCGGCCGTTTCAGCGCAGAGGCGCTCGCTTGCGCTCACGAGCCCCATCTGCTGGATCGCGTACACGGTCATGCCGAGACCCATGTCTGCTGCCCAGGGTCTGCCGGAGCCAAAAGTATACGTCTTTATTTCCGCACACCACTGGGCAGCGCGGCAGGCATGCAGACGAGAGTGAGTTCTACAGCGGTTTTTCCGACACGACGCGAGAGAACGCGGGGTGCAGGCTGTATACGGCGAGGGCCTCGAGGGTGCACAGGGCGCGCGTCGGCACGTTGACGTACAACGTGTACGCGACCTTGTCGATGCTCGAGTACTGACGCAGGCCGACGAAGACGCCGTGGCGCACCGTGCAGCCGCGCACGAGCGCGCCGACGGGCAGCTCGTGCAGCAGCATGCCGTGGAGCACGGGGGCGTGCACCGAAGCACTGTCGCCGTCAAGAAAGCTCTGCATCGAGACATAGCCCGCGTCCTGCACACATACGCGCACGTGCGCGCCCAGCAGCTTCCAGACGTGCGGGTGCAGGACGTCGAGGAGCACCTCGGCGCCGACGCCAACAACGCACCGTGTGGCCTGCAGGTTGGAAAGAGGCATGAACATGCTGTCAGTGCACGCGAAATCGCGCACAACGTCCTCGCGGTCAACCTCGCACTCATGCTTGTCGTTGTACTTGCGCGCGGCGTCCCACATGCGCGCAACGGCGTTTTCGCTGTGCGCGTCGTCGTGCTTGCGCGCCACGTTCCTGGCCATGCTTTCGAGCAAAGACTCGTGCGTCTTGTCGTCGTCCTCGCACGCCTCCGGCGCGCACTCGCGGAACGCGAGGTACGCCATCGCGTCGCCGTTGAACCCCTCCCCGCCGCTCCACGCGCGTAGCACTGCGTACACGGGCAGTCCCGGGACAATGTCCAGACGCACGAGGACGCCCTCGCGGGCAAAGTCCTTGCACCAGCCGACGCGCGCGTGCGCCTGCTGCGCCAGGAGGGTCTGCAGGCACGTCGCAGACACCTCGGACACGACGCCGCCGCCCATGCGCGCGCGCAGCTCGTGCTCGGAGGCCAGCGCAAGGTCTGCGAACACGGGCGCCTCCGACTCGTCCGCGCGGGCTTGTGCAATGCGCAGCCGGTGCACGCCGCCGCCAGGCGCGTACCGCACGGCAGCCCACTGGAAGCGCTTGGCGCCGTGCTTGCGGCACACCAAGCGCAGGGGCACCCACGCCTGCGGGCGCAGGGGCGGGATCGGCGCGGTCGCGTCGGTGCAGCACTTGTATATGTCAAAGTCCAGCGTCCTGGAGCTGAGCGTCTGCCGCATGTGCATCTCACGGTTGACAACCAAGCAATCCTCGATGCAGAAGCCCTCCAGTACGCCGACGATGCTCTCGGGCTTGTTGTCACGCACCGCCTCCTCGGGCAGCGGGCGCGTCATGGTCGTGACGCGGTGGGGCGGGAGGTGCGGCGTGAGGTCGTAGACCGTGAGCGCTTGCTTCTCGGCGTCCGGCGTGCCGGTGATCATGGTCGTATACGGGTACACGCTCGCGGGCACGCGGTGTGCAATGTACTCGGCGGCGAGGTGCACAAACACGCGGCGCAGAGCCGTCTGGTTGATCTTGGAGCCACACACCGCGCGCGCCCAGAGCATCATGCGAAAGTCGACGCCGAACCGGTACTTGCGCCCGCCCTCGGGGACGCACACAAAAATCGGCGTCTTGTACACCGAGCGCGACGTGCGCATGTGCTGGCGCGCGCGCGGCGTGTGCCCGTCGACAAAGGAGGTGCCGTGGTCGTCGCTGTCCGCCGCCACGCTCGCGTCCGCGCACTGGCACCCGAACGCTGCGAGCACGCCGTTGACCGACTGGTAGCCGGTGCCGCTCGGCGGGCCCTGGAAGCCGGGGTACGGCATCTCGCGCCCGAGGTACCGCTGCACCATGATCTCAATGAACTCGGCCTTTTCAATGTTGCACGTCGCCTTGAGCGTCTGCCCGTACTTGGCCCACAGGTTGTTCGCGATGGCACGCGCCACCTGCCTCGCCGCCGTTGCGGCCGACACCGTGGCCTCGCGCACACCGCCGCGGCTGTCGCCCTGCACGAGGAAGGCAAGCGCGCTGCCGTCGACGTTGTCGTCAGACCCGCTGACCGACGTCAGGTACGCGCCGCTCTGGTGCAGCACGCGCCCGCGCCCGCCTTCGAGAAACAGCACGTCCCAGCTGCGCCGCTCGCGCACGCTCTCGTGGTCGCTGAAGCCGGCACCCTCGAGCCACGCGCGCGCGCGGTCCCTGACACGCCCGTCGGGGTACTGGTGCGCCCCGGTCTGGTCGTTGAACACCCGTTCGAGCTCGCACGCATCGAGCTCGGGCACGCCAAAGTAGTCGGCAAAGAGCATGAGCAGCAGCCAGTACCCCCAGTCAAACGTCTGCTCCATGAGCATGCGCAGCCCCTGCGGCATCGTGACGGGCGGGCACGGGTCGAAGCGCCACGTGCGCAGGGCGCACACGCAGATCTCCTGGTAAGTGCGCGCGCGGCTGCGCGGGTCGCTGAGCGCATGCATGCTTGCAAGCTCCGCGCTCATGGCCACCAGGCGCGAGCGCACAATGTCCTTCTGCCGGTTCTCGATCGAGATGTCGACGAGGCCCCCGAAAAAGTCGTCGAGCGCGAGCACGGCCGTCGAGTACATGACAAAGAGCTCGTTCTCAAAGAGCGCCGCGCTGCGCCCGGCAAGGCCGTAGAACTGGATCGTGCTCAACACGGTGGTCACGCCGTGCACGTCGAGGCTGAGGGCGCGCGCCGCATCGGCGTACTTTTCGTTCTTGCTGCCCTCGGAAAACTTGGAGCGCCGCCCCATCTGCTGGCACAGCGTGCTGCGCTCGGGGGCCTCGTGGTCGTGGCTCATGCTCGTGTCGGCGCCCGCGGCGACGGGGTGCGCGACCGCGTTGAACTGGTCCTCGTAGTCGTTTGCACCGCACTGGTTGCTGGCCACGAGCATGACCTTGGGGAAAACGCACTGCGTCTGCGTGACGCCCTCGAGCATGCCGTCCGCGTTCTGCGTCACTGTCGTGCGCGTCGCGCCGCCCTGGTGCCCCGTGTTGCGGAAGACCATGCCCGACAGAAGCCTGTGCATGTTTTTCTGCCCGCCCTGGCTGCTCTGGTCGTACGCCTGCAGCTCGCTTGCAATGATGATCTGCGAGAGCTCGGTCGGCTCGGACTTGACGTTGCCGTCGCTGTCGATCGTCCGCGAGTACTTGTACTGCAAGCCCTGCTCCGACGAATCGCGGAAGTCGTCCGGCGGCAGCCACTTGTACACCATTGCGTGCGGCTGCTTGTACGTGTTCGGGTCGATCGAGTTGGCAAACATCTGCGCCGTGTGGTCCGCACCGGTGCCGCGCCGCTTGCGCTTCACGTTGCGCATGTCGACGTTGCCGGCGTCGTCTTCGTCGCCGCGCTTGCGCTTGCCCGACACGGGGTACCACAGATTGCCCCCAAAGTTTTGAATCCAGTTGACCCCGCCGATCCCGTTGGTCGCCACGCCAATCGCCTTGTACGCGTACGACAGCTGCGTGAGCACGTCCGAGATCAGCAGGCACCAGTACAGGTCCAGGTTCTCCGGCTTGAGCGGCGAGACCATCTGGTTGAGCCCGAGCAGCGCGTTCACGTCCTTGTACGCGCCGTACAGCGTGCCGCGGTCGGCCTCCAAATCCATGCCCGCGTCCTTGTGCACGCGCCGTGCTTCGTCGAGCCACTTGTGCACGCTCTCGGCCGTGCACGTGCGAAACTCGCTCCCGGGCCACGTCTGGTCGCCGACCTCGCACAGCGTCGCGACGCGCGGGCACGCGCCCCCGCTCTCGCCCGTCTTCGACTTGGCCACGGTGAGGCCGTACGCAAACGCCGTATTGCACAGGTACTCGTCGAGCGCGCGGACGCGCTCCTCCTCGGTCTTCAGGTTGTACACCATGCTCATGTTCATGAGGTACACGCAGCGCGAGCGCTCGTTGAAGAGCACGTTCTGGTTCTGGCGGTGCCGCTCGAGCAGCATGCGGCGGAAGTCGGCCTTGGTCAGGATCCGGTGCAGCCAGTTTTCGCTGATGTCGCCGGCGCCGGCGACGCCCTGCCGGATCGCGTCGACGCTCTGGTCGCGCATCATCAACATCGCCAGCATCGTCGTCTTCGGCAGCGGCAGGCCCTGGTTGAGGTTTACAAACTGCGCAAAGGGCTTCAGCGGGCCGTCCGGGAGAATCAACGTCATGTTGACCTTGATCGTCAGCCACGCTGCTGGAAACCCCCGGAACTCAATGTCGCGGCTGTGCTCTTCGACAGCGTCGAGCAACTCGCCAAGCTTGTTTTGCTGCGGCCGGCACGAAAACTCTGCAAGCTTGTTTGCAAGCGCCTCGTTCTCCCAGCGCACCCTCGGCAAATCGAGCACCGGCGGTGGGTCGAACACCGGCGGGCCCTGCTGGCCCTCCTCGTTCTCAAAGTTGGAGTCCTTGGACGCGTCCTGCTGCGAGCGGAAGCTGCTGACAGCAGCCCGGTAATCGGACAGGCGTTGGTGCCACGCGCGCACGCTCTGCGTCGCGAAATGCTGCCACACCTCGTCGTAGACCTCGGGCAGCATGGCGCCCTCGCACAGCTCGTCCAGCGCCCCGAAGCGCACCGACACCTTGGGCAGCGAGTCCGCGTGGCGCGCCGTCGTGCGCTGCACCTCCGCCAGCGTGACCATCTTCATGTGGTTGCGCGCCTTGCGCACGCAATCGGCCGCTGTAGTGTTGAGCGGCAGAAAGTCCGCGCTGTCGGGGTCGAAGAGGTCGCTGAAGCGCGTCGAGAGCCCGCCGTGCGCGCCCGCGGCGTCCGCGCTGTCGCCGCCAAACGTCGTTTGGTGGTTGGCAATCTTGACCCACAAGCGCCGTGCCTCGTCCGAAATGCCCGCGTCGTGCGCGCTGCCCCTCACCGAGCTCGAGAAGTTGATGTTGGCCATAAAGTCAAATGTCAGCGGCACGTTGACCTCGACGAAGAGGTAACTCCGCTTCAGCGGCTTCTCGCCGCCCGAGCTCGCGACGTCGATGAATATCCGCACGTCCATCCACGGCACCGTCTTTGTCTCCCCGTCCACCGTAATCTTGTGCAGGCTGTGCCCGTAGCTCGTGCGGCAATGCGCCTCGTTCGGGGCCGCGTCCGCAATGTTGTCCACGCTCGGGCCGCTGTTCCCGCGCTTGCCGCCGCTCTTGCACGCGGTGCTGTAGCGCGTGTCCATGACCTTGAGGCAGAACAGGATCTCGTGCAGGAGGTCGGGGGTCGAGCCCTGCTCCGCGTTCATGTCCATGACGAAGTAAAACCGCTGCACGCGCTGGTCTTTGTTGTCGTAGCACACGCCCAGATGCTCCGGCGTCTGCACCTCAACAAACGCGTGCATAAACTGCCCGGACTTGAAGTCGTTGCGCTGCATGAACCGCAGCACGTCTTCGGGCATCTCCGCCGCCTCGTCGTCGTCTTCCATGACGTCGACGGTGAACCCGCACGAGCGCTCGACTTCCTGCCGCGTGCATCGCGCCGGCGCACACGCCCCACGCGTGCACGCGGGGTCCGCGTCGTCCAAGGCGTCGTCCAAGGCGTCGTCCAAGGCGTCGTCCAAGGCGTCGTCCAAGGCGTCCTTGCCATGCCCGCTGTCCTCCTCCTGGCTCCCTGCTGCCGGCATCAACGCTTCAACCCTGTTCACGGCGTCCTCGTCCGCTGACACCCCAGGGCGCACGTACGTGCGCACAAACTCCACAACCGCGCGCGCCTCCCCCACACTGTGCACCAGATCGCGCAAGCACGCCTGCGCCTTGGTTTCGTCGATCACAAAATAGTGCGCAAACGCATGCGCATCGCCCGCGTGCATTTCAAAACGACGGAAACCACTGGCACATATATATCGCTTTTCATTTTAAAGATAAATGCGCCAGTGACCCCGAAATACTGCATTTCGGCACATGCCACGTCAGTGCTGTGAATTCGCGGCGGCAGACACGCGGGACCACGCGTCGAAAAAACTCAAAATAGATCACTTGGTAAAACCAGACAGGCCGCTGTGGCGTTTGTAGGCATGGACGAGTGGCACGTTGACCTAGAACAGGACACCTGGGGCTTGGGACCGCATGCCGGCAGCGACCTAGACCACGCGCCTGACACGTGCCTCATGCGTGCGCACGAGCCGTGCAACTACGGCGCCAATGCCGAGTACATGTCGTGGGCCGGGCTGTGCAAGATACCGCACATCGAACTGTCGATGATACGCGAATGCTGTTACGACGAGCTGGAGCTCGAGAAGAGCGAAGACGCGCGCAGGGCGTTTGGCGTGAACGACGAGGACATCAAGGGGCACGTCAAGCACATGCAGCGCAGGCACGGAGTGCGCCTGCTCGATGCGGTCAAGATCGTTGACCCACTGTCCGTGCGCTTGCACGAGTGTCTGCTTGGCACCAGGGCCGGCGCGAGGCGAGAGATGATATACCGTGTATGGTTTCCGGCGCAGTCGGCGGACACGACGAAGTGTGAGGAGCGCAGGCATGAGTCACTTGACAGAGCCATTGCGGACGCGGTGCACGTGTTGCTGCAAATCTGGTACAGCCTCCGCCGCTTCAGAGCGGGCGTTGGGACCCCCGCGGACGCGGAGAACGCGAGGGTGCACGGGCGCGTAATGGTTTTTTATGTCGAGCACGCCTCGGCCATTACCGAAGGCACGGCCATCGCCGGAGGCATGGTGCAGCAGACCGAGTATGAAAACCAGGTGCTGTGTCTGTACCGGACGACGTGGACCGTGGACATGGAGGGGGTGCAGGCGTGGCAGGCGCCGACCGTGCACGCCCGAAGCACCGCAGAAGGCACAGAGCGCGAGCAGACGGCGGAGGAGGAGGGGGCGCCAGGACACAGAAACAGAGAAAGCAGACGCGAACGAGGGGTGGCCGCTGGCGACGCCAATGGTGCCCCACCCGATGCACGAGCACAAACGCGCTAAGCATAGCCCAAGAACACAAACTAAGCACAAGCAAAGCGACAACACAACACGCAAAGATGCGCAGTTGTATGTAGGTAGATGTGTGCGTTTCAGCAAGAGGATCACGAAGTTTTACGGGGAGTACCTTCAGAAACAGAACGGCGTGGTGGTGCGCGTTTTTGAGCACGACTTGCCGGCGTACTATGCGGTCGTTCTGACGAAAGAAGTGTTCGTTCAAGAGGTGAACAAGGGGCGACATTGGGTGTGCGAAAAGCTCACGGGCCTCGGACTGGGGCTCAACCACGTCGTGTGCTCGTGCAGCAGTTTGGACACCAGGGCATAGGCGGCTTCCGCCGTGGCGTGGTATCCGGTGTAAACGTGTTTTATAATAAACTCCTGCGTGCTCCACGAGCGCGGACTCGTGCTCACTGCCTGCTTGCGCGGTGGCGAAAGTGCATAAACGTGCCCGACGGCGTGTACTTGGGCACGAGCTCCCACTCGTGCACAATGCGCCGCTCAGACGCAAGGAACGGCCGGACAAAGACGTGCGGACTCTCGCCCAGCACCAAGGTAATGTCCTTGACGCTCGCTGAGTTTTTGTGCGTGTAAAACGCAACGACCGACATCAAGTTCAAGCGCTCTGGGAACGAGATGTCGAAGACGTGCCAGCGCCCGCGGTCGTCCAGCCCCGAGCGGTGTGCGGCAATGCACACCGAACTGCTGTTGTACTCGCGCAGACACTCGGTGAGTGTCTTGGCATACAGTACGCTTTCGGTGGTCTCGTCGTCTGACGTCGGCGTCGGCAGTTTCCGCTTTTTGGAGACCTTGCTCACAACTGTGATTGCCGCGGCATCGGCCTGGTGCCCGTGCAGAAACTCAAAAATCAGTGTTTTTTTTGCAAGCAGTGGCCCACGCATGCGCACTGGGAACGCGCGCAGCAGCGCACACAGCGTGTCGACGCTGATTTTTGCGTCTTCGTTCACGTTGATGACGAGCTTGTCCATTTCCTTCCCGGGCACGGACATCCACTGCACAAAGCCCGAGTTCGCGTTGCAGGCGTGTAGGATGTGCAGCGCTTGATCCACGCGGGTCGCCGCAGGTTCCTGCGCCATGCTGCGGTCGGGCGGCCACGCGCGCGTGCCGCGTATTTATACACCATGCACAGGGCATGCCCCTTTTGACAACGTCATGTAGCACCGGCAAAACAGGGCACCGCCGGGGTGTCAGCAATCAAAAGCCTACGTGGCAGCAAAAACAGGGTGCCTTTGGGTTGTCGACAAGCGACCATTTTTGATTTTGTGTATATTGCTGCAAGCAACCTGCCCGTAAGAGCAGCACGCGCCTATTTATCATTGACATTTTTGATATTGCCCGCGATTGCGGCTTTGATGCATTGTTCGTGGTTTTGATGCGGTGTTCGTGGTCACATACCCTGGCTATGCCGGTGTCGCAGGGTTCTCTAGCGTTGCGTCGACCGCGTCGACAAGCACTTGCTGCACGTCATTCGTGTCCACGTCCCGCGCGATGCTGGCGGTCGTGTCAAAGATTGTGCTCTGCAGGATCCTCACAATCACATCTCGTTGCTCCTTCATGCCCACGGAGTCACCCACCGTCCGCGACAGCGCTGCGACAGCGTCCTCAAACTGCTTCAGTGGAATTGCGTCGACGCCGCGATCGACGGCTATCTCCACCGCGTTCGCCGTGACGGCCCGCAAGCTTGCAATGTCGTTGCCGCTGAACACGTTTTTGACCGACTGGTCGACCGCCGCAACCGTGTTCTTTGCGATTGTCTGCGCGTCCGGTACTGCGTACTGTGCGTGCAACACAAGGACAGCCACCATAAACAACGCGTACGCCCCAGAAAGCGTCACGATCTGCGCCAGTCCTGCTGTTTTTGCACCCATTTTACAAGGTGTGCACGAGTCTTTATATAGGACTCAAACGACGCCCAATGCACCGCACAACTGCACGCAGAGCGCCAGGCCGCAGCCAAGTCCTGTCCCTGCTGCCGGCCTCGCGGCGAGCCTAGGCACCGGGCGGCGCGTGCACGAGCGCCAGGCCCCAGAGCAGCGCAAGGCCCTCGAACCGGCGGCACATCCACGCGTTTGTGTCGTTGTAACGCAGACCTCGCATGAAGACCACCACGAGCAGCACGCGCCCCGCGCGGTGCCAAAAAACAAGCACCGCCCACGCTGTCCACATACTTGCACAAGTGCCCAGAGCAATCGCGCGCACGCACCCCGCGTTACGGAACCCTGCGGACGCGCACAAGTAGACCCACGCCGCGCCAACGTACAGGCCCAAAATCCACGGCGGCGTGTACGCGTACGCCGCAAGCGCCACGCGCAGGTGCAGCAGCCGGACCCACGCCTCCTGCGCGCGTGGGGCCGCCAACTGCGCGCCCGCGGCTTCGACGACGGCGCAGACAATGCCCAGGGCGCACGACAGCGCAAAGACATTGTCGGCAGCCAGCACAGAGAGCGCGTGTGTGTACGCGAAACGCGAGAGCATCGCGACCTCGCACACCGCCACCACCGTTGCCGTGTACACGCGCCGCATCCTGCCGCGCTGCACGTGCGTGCTTTTTATGCCTTGGCTCACTCTGAGGACCAGACCCGGGCTTGTGCTGCACGATCCGTATGTTGTCTGCGCTGCGCTGACGTCTGCACCAAATTCACGCAGCAGGCCCGAACGCCGGCAAACACGGGCACGTGCACGCCGACTGCTTTCGGGCTTGCGGAGCTTGTGCCCCCGGCAGCGACTAGATGTGCGTCTCCTCGAGAATCGTGTACGTCGTTTCCTCGGTGTTGACGCAGCTGACCAGAACAGCACGAAACACGGCCACGAGCCAGGGCATCAGCGCGTGCCGGTCGTGCCACGTGGACGTCTGACCCCGCGCCAGGTTCCGGGCTTTGCATCGCGTCAATTCACGGACATTGGTCCGAAAAACGGAATACGTGGCAGAAAGGGTCGAATTCCGAGATAAAAGGCGCGCGCAGGCACGCTGGAACCAGGAAATGAATCCAGACGCCAAGCCACGGGAGGAGCGCAAGCGCGCGCACGGCGGCGAGCCGCCGGGGCCCGAGGCGAAGAAGGCGGCACTGCCTGCGCCCGAGGCCAAGGCCGCGGTCAGCCTGCCGCCGCCGAGCACCTTTCTCGCAAACATGCAGACCATCGTTAACGCCACGGACGCCGACTACCTGCAAGAAAAGACGGACAAATCGTGGACGCGCATGTACGACGTGCTGGTCATGTTCACGCGCGCGGTGAACGACAACAAGGACGGGAACGCGTGCCGGCTGAACTATGTCATTCTCGACGTGGCCGAGCACAAAGGGTCCGGCGTGCGCGCGGGGTTCTCGACGGCCCCGTACGAGACCAAGGCCGTCGAGAAGCAGCGCGAGTACTTTACGATGGAGAACAAGCTCAAGCCCGGGGTCGCGAAAACCGTGCTGCACCAGGTGGTGCGGAACAAGCACGGCTACAACTCGATCTTGACGCCGTACACGTACGATGAGCACCCGAAGCCAGCGCAGAAGAACATGGGCAAGGGGCTCGGCAGCAAGAAGCAGGTCGGTGCGCTCTACCCCGGCATGGAGATGCTCGGGTTCGTCTTCCTCGACGGCGACCGGGCGGACCCGTTCGAAAAGGGCGACAAGAAGGAGATCGACTTGTGGACCGTCGCGCGCCTCGGCATGGTCTCGCAGCGCCGCAACAAGGTCAACGACGGGTATGGCCTCAAGATC
>Ga0181559_10002657_pt1 | contig 17680 bp, 11 predicted proteins | sample 011ome_21_FD_133752 | JGI IMG/M metagenome (GOLD analysis project Ga0181559, IMG submission 133752) | Coastal salt marsh microbial communities from the Groves Creek Marsh, Skidaway Island, Georgia - 011508AT metaG (megahit assembly) | ecosystem: Environmental > Aquatic > Marine > Intertidal...
TTCTAGAGTGAGGCCTGTTGTGGCGCATTGCTTTCATTGGCGCTGAGCATGCTTTCGCGCATACGGAAAGCATCACTGTTCACGATATGGTAAACGATAGCATCAAAGCGATAATCATCCTTTTCAGCATCACGCACAATTTTACGTATTGCAGGCATATCACGGTAATCAATGGTTCTGCCCAGGGCAAAAGTCATCAGTCGTTCCGTCAGTGACTGGACAAACTGCTCGGAGCGCTCCACCAGGGCATCCTTGAGATCTTCCGGCCTGTTGATCTGCGTGCCATCAGGTAAAACACCCGAGGCATCCAGGCGTGTCAGGGTATTCCGGTCAAATTCCTGGAATTGTCCTACGGTATTGAAATTCTCCAGTGCAAAACCGATCGGATCCAGTACGCCATGGCAACTGTAGCAGCTGGGGTTTTCGCGGTGCTGTTCCAGACGTTCACGCAAGGTGGTTGGCGCTGCACCGGGTTTGGCACTCAAGTCTGTTTCCACGTTCGGTGGCGGCTCCGGTGGTGGTGAAGCCAGCAGGTTATCCAGTACCCATTTGCCACGTAATACCGGTGAAGTCCTGTTGGGGTTGGCCGTCAGCATCAAAATGGCACCCTTGCCAAGCAGGCCATGGCGATATTCATCCTCAAGAGTCACCCTGCGGAAGTTGCTGCCTTTGACATCATCGATGCCGTAATGCATGGCCAGGCGCTCATTCAGGTAACTGTAGTCGGCATCCAGGAGGCGAATAACAGACTGGTCGCTGCGCAGGACACTGTCGATAAACAAGCTCAGTTCTTCTTTGAACATGGGACGCGGATCCAGAAAGCGACTCGCATAGCCAAACTGACGTCGATCAGGGGTGATTTCATCCAGCTTGGACAGGTTCAGCCACTGGAAGGCAAAATCATCAACCAGGGTTTTAGCCCGGTCATCGGCCAGCATGCGCTCAACCTGTTGTCTCAGGACTTCCGGATTACCCAGTTCATTGTTGTTGGCCAGGGTCAGCAGTTCCTCGTCCGGCAGGCTGCTCCACAGGAAGAAGGACAGGCGTGAGGCCAGCTCGAGATCGCTGAGCATCAGGCTTTCCCCTTCAGTGGGACCCACCTCGGCACGATAAATGAAATGCGGACTGACCAGGATGGCGCTCAGGGCCTCCTTGACGCCGGCTTCAAAATCACCTGTCTGACGGCTGTTGTTGTAAAAACCCATCAGGCTGTCGATATCTTCCTGTTCCAGCGGACGGCGAAACGCCCTTTCCGCAAGGTTGGTAATAATCTCCAGGGCACAGCTGGTTTCTTCAGCAGTTTCCCTGGGGTAGCAAACAAATATTTTCTGGCGCGGCACTGAATCACTCATGCCGGTCACCTTGAGAGGCCCGCGTACCTGCAGGGCATGCACTTTGTGAACACGATCCTGTCCACCTTCAAGAGGGGATACCGGTGTACGTTCATCACTTTCGGCAAAGCTGCGATGCAGGAAAGTGACCGTCACCACATGCTGCCCTGCCGTGGCATTAAAGCGAATGCGTTTGAGCCGGTTATTGATGGCAGACACGGCATCAGCCTGCAACTGGTCAATGGCCTCATGATCTTCATCGCCGCCGAGCTCGGTACGGAAAAATTCCTTGCCATCAAGCAGGGCAATGACGGTATTTTTGAACTCCATGTTGGGGACTTCACGACCCAGGGCCAGGTCGCCAATATTGAGTTCATACTCGCCATCCGCCATGAAGTTGTAAATCACGCTCATGCCACCACGGGTGCCAAACGGCATACCGGCCATGTGCCGCTGCTGGGAGCCGGTGCCTGGGGTACCGCGTGCCGGCAATGAAATAATCATGTCGGCTACGCTGCCGTAGGTTTCCATAACAGGAATGGGACGACGATCGCCAATTGCATTATGAGCCACGGTGCGGGCTGCATTCAGGTACTGATCAATGAAAGCCGGTGACACCTGCAGCGCGGCGGCATTGTTGTCAAAACCACCTTCCAGGTCATCGGTGGGCAACAGCGCACTGGCGTCAATTTCAAGACCGAGCAGGTCTCGAACAGCATTTTCATATTCACGGCGATTCAGGCGGCGCAGGGGCACATTGCCGGCAGGTACAGTCTCTGCCTCGGCATCGATGGTGTCTTCCAGCCAGCTCGCCAGGGCCTTGAGTTCTTTTTCAGCGGGACGTTCTGCACCGGGAGGAGGCATATGCCCCCCTTTAAGACGCCGAATGGCTTCTTCAAACACCTCGGCTTCATGGGCTATTTCGTCTTCGGACATCAGGTTGAAGGCAACGCTGCCTGCCCAGTCCTCGTCATTATGACACTCGAAACAGTAACCTTCTATGGTTTCCCATTCATTGGCCGAAACTGCAGGTACAAAGGTTACACCTGCCGCAAGGCAAACCGGGAAAATGACTGCTCTGGAAACCCTTTTCATCATGCTATATAAGACCGCTTTAGGTTTGATTTTCTTCGATTTTATGGGCCAATTGCCCAAGAATTATGGAATCTTTCCCCAATCGGGAAATTCTGAGGCAGATCAGTGACTTTGTCCACCTTATCCCTGTTACGTACCGGGATCTGATGCAGATTCTAGGAGGTATCGAGTCAGTGCTGCTTGCCCTGCATCAAAAATGATGGAAATCCCGGGTTAGCACAGGTATTTCCGAACATACCTGTGCTAACCCGGTCAGGCCGAATTATTCCTCGTCAGTATGAATATCTTCCGGCGTATCTACATCCGTGGCAGGTTCCAGGGGCGTTTCCCGCAAGGCCTCGTTGGCCTGGGCCACCAGGTACCAGCGAATGGCCTCGCTTTCCTCGGCAGAAACCCGGTCAGCAAAAGACACCATACCGTTCTCTGCCCGAACACCATCCAGCACTACCTGGTCAAAGGCTTCCTGGCTGTGCAGCATGGGAGTGACCAGCAGGTTCGGGAAATTGGCGCCTCGCTGCTGACCACCGTTACCGTGACAAACGCCACAATGCTGGCCATACACGGCAGCCCCGTTAGCCACGACATCCTGCCCTACTGCCAACTCGGGTGGATTGAGTTCACGTGGCGCATAAGTCACCGGTTGCGGCAGTTGGGCTCCGCCGTCGAGGGCGAATACCAGCAAGCGGGAGTAATTCGGAGCAAAGTAGTTGCCGGCCTGGTTGATACCGACACTGGCAGCAACGTACTGCTTGCCATCCATTTCAAAGGTAATGGGCGCAGCGACCATGCCGGTCTGGGTATCAAAGGACCACAGTTTCTCACCTGTGGCTATGTCATAGGCTCGGAACTCGTTGGTGTTGTTGCCACCACCGGAAAAGACCAGGCCGCCTGCTGTGCTCAGGACACCGCCAGTTGGCCCCTCGTTTTCCTCGCCACGCCAGACTTCCTCACCGGTGACCGGATCCCAGGCTGAAACATAACCGACAAATTCGCGCGGTGCGTCGGGGTTGTCCCGGTAGTACACAAAATTGGCGCCCATATCGATGGCCAGGTTGTTGGCTGTGGGGCTGGCATCGGGCTCAAAATCTTCCAGGCTCTGCATGGCAAAATAGGCGCGCTGGGTGGCGATATAGATATACCCGGTTTCCGGATTCCAGGCATTGGCATGCCAGCCATGGCCACCCTGTACACCCGGTGCCAGGTTCCAGATGTTCTCGTGGTCGTAACGGGCTTCAGGGACTTCAATCGGACGTCCGGTATCCATGTCGATGCCGGTTGCCCAGTTCACTTCAGTAAACGGATAACCACGCAGCAGTTCGCCGGTAGCGGCATCCAGCATGTAGAAAAAACCATTCTTGTTGGGTTGCATCACAACATGACGCTGCTGTCCGTCAACCTCGAGATCAACCAGCATCATGGGGGCCATGGCATCGTAGTCCCAGGTATCGCCCGGTGTAGTCTGGTAGTGCCAGACATAGCCGCCGGTATCGGCATCAACGGCCAGGATCGATGCGATGAACAGGTTGTCCCCCCCTTCCGGGTCACGCGCGCGCTGGTCCCAGGGTGTACCGTTGCCGGTGCCGAAGATAACCAGGTTGTTCTCCTCGTCGTAGACAATGGCATCCCATACGGTACCGCCACCACCAAGTTCCCACCAGTTGCCGCTCCAGGTTGATGCGGCCATTTCCATCTGCGGTGTTTCGAATCCCAGTTCCGGGTTGCCGGGCACGGTATACACGCGCCATAAGTCCTCACCGGTTTCCGCGTCGTAGGCACCCAGGTAGCCACGGGCACTTTTCTCTGCACCGGAGTTGCCGATCAGTACCTGGCCCTTGACGATGCGGGGCGCGCTGGTAATGGTATAGGGACCGCTGGGGTCAACGGTCAACTTGCGCCACATCTCTTCACCGGTATCGGCATTGATGGCGACGATGTAGCCATCCAGCGTACCCAGGTAAATTTTGCCTTCATAGGCAGCGATACCACGATTGACGATGCCGCAACATACCTTGGTCACGATTTCACGGGGGGTCTGGGGGTCATAATGCCAGAGCAGTTCGCCGGTCCTGGCATCAAAGGCATTCACCATACTCCAGGCAGTGGAGACATAGATAACACCATCAATGTAGAGCGGCGTACCCTGCTGGGAAAGGTTGACGTTGTAATCGGCAAACCAGGCCAGTTCCAGGTTTTCGACCGTATCCCGGTTGATTTCATCAAGCGGGCTGTAATGCCGTTCTTCATAGGTACCACCAACCATCATCCATTGTTCCGGTTCATCGGCGGCGTTGAGCAGGCGCTCATCAGTAACATTGGCTGCGTCTATGGCAACAGCTTCCCCGGCAGACTGGGCAGCTGGCACAGGCGCAGCAGTAGTCATTTCGGGAGTGGATTCACTCTCTGACTGGCCACATGCAGACAGCATGAACACCAGAGCAACTAGCATGGAAAAACGGTAAACAGTCATGATTTCCCCCTTAGAAATCGGTATGTTTTATGTGGAATTACAGGATGTAAAGAATTCAGCGCACTGGCAAAAGGCAAACGTTGCGAACGTGTACTGTTGTTTTCCTGTTGCCGGGAATGAAAGAACGGCCAAACGCCGTTCTTTATTCAAAATGCTGTAATGGCCTGATTATTTATTGTTCTGCAATATTCTTGATATTCACCAGCAGGTTTTCAAACATCGTACGACGCCTTGCCATATCAGCATCCTTTGCTGCCTGGTTTTCAAGGTTGGAGACATCGTAAACCAGAGTATAAAGCATCTTGGACGAATTGGCAGTCACTGGACGAGCTTCCATGAAGCCGTGATACAAGTCGTAGAACTGGCCTTCCCGTGCTGGTTGCGTGTAGCCATAGGACAATTCAGTCTGGGCCACCAGGATTTCGATGATCCGTCCGCCCAACAAGGCTCTTACAGTACCCATACCGCCATCACCGGATGTAATTTCGCAATCCAGTCCACCCCATTCGCCGATGTCACAGTAATCGCCAACAGCAGCCCAGACATCTTCGGCAGATTCGTTGATATCGATTTCCATATCAATGGTGACATATTCCGGTTCGGCTGCAGCCAGGAAGGAAGAAAGGGTGAGTCCGGCAAGGCCTGTTACCAGGCCGGCAAAATAGCGGTGCATACTTTTCATTGATCTACCTGCTTGTATGAGTTGAATTGTTAACGAGCGGCAAGAATAAACAGCCCTGCTCCCGGCGTCCAGTCACTAATTGCACCCTGGTAAAGCCGCTGGGGAAGACCTGGAAAGCGGATGAATACCGAATCAGGCTTTGTCAACACACGTACAGTGACACACCACTAACTCGCTATAAATTATGGGGTTTCCCCGTATTAAAAAATGCACAAAATGTGATTACTGTCTCCAGGGTAAAAAATTCATGAAAAACTGTTGTTACTTTTGACCCAGCGTTCATATACTTTTCAGACACTCCAATAATAATCATCGAACAGCAGGGGATTAAACATGGCTAAATATTCAGGTGGATGCGAGCACGTTCATACCAGCTCGGACAACGATCCTATCGATAACCACACTTGTCATTGCTCCGTTTGCAAGCGAGTCACTGGACAGGACACCACCCACGTCGCTTTCTTCAAACATGGCGATCTGCACGTGGACAACGAGGGCGGCCTGAACCGGTTGCCTTTCAATGACCAGAACCCGGACGGCCCGCTTGAACTGTGTGTCTGTGCCGAGTGCGGAACTCCGATCATGCTTGATGACAAACAACACAGGATTCGGGTGGCAGTACCTAACCTGATGGGATACAGCTCGGACTTCCCGGCTCCCTCGTACCACGCCTTTTACGATCCTGCATCCGGCACACCTGAACCCAGTGACGGGCGCCCGGTATACGAAAGTCTGCGTCCTGATTTTGTCTGGCCGGAAGGTTCCTGATTTACCCAATACTCCAAGGTAAATCATCCAAGCTCCCCTGCGCAGGGCAACCTGTTCAGGGGAGTTTTTTTATACGGCACCTGTTAGTCCACATCCCCGGTATTAACTGAACATTTCCTTAATCTTTGCACTCAGTGTTTTGGAGTAAATTTCGGGAGTTTGTCTATAATAGTGCGGGGGCAATGAAGACTAATTATTTTGATTTGGGGGAAGTATGCCTGTTAACTCATCTTTCAATCGTTCTGCAAAACGTGCTGCCTGCCTGATGGCTTCGGTATGTGGTCTGCTTATCACATCGATGTGCGTGAATGCTGCTGACAAGCCGGATTTCAGTGGCGCCTGGACCACCTATCGTGGCAATGGGGGTGCCGGTGCATTTACGGCTCCTCAAACACAGCTGAAATTGAAACCGGCTGCTGAGAAAGCCCGCCAGGAGTTCATTTCAATTACCGAGGGTACCAATCACGGTGCCGGCAACTCCTGTGTTGGCGGCGGAATGCCCAGCTCCATGCTCGGTTCCGGTGGCTATCCCATGGAAATCATCCAGCGCCCTGAACAGCTGTTTGTTATCTACGAAGCTCACAATGAAATACGTCGTTTCTACCTTGGCGATGAAGCCGGCGACCCGGAATCCTTTTTCAGGGAACGCAATGGCTATTCCACTGCCCACTGGGAAGGTGACCGCCTGATCGTGGAAACCACGCGCCTGAAAACCCAGGTAGACACGCGCTATCCTCATAGCGAACAGGCCACTATCCGGGAAGAGTATTATTTCGATACACCTCTGGACGACGGTACCAAAGTGCTGGCTGCAGACCTGGTCATGACTGACCCGCTCTGGCTGGAAGAGCCCTTTGTTACCACCAAGCGCTGGCAGGCCATGGATGATTACCACGTCATGACCTATGAGTGCACTGAACCCCTCTGGCTGGATGAAATGGAAGAGCTCTACGAAGAAGCCGGCCTGGAAATGATTCAGCAATAACATTGTCCAAAAACAAGAATTACCGGAGAAAAAACCTCATGAAAAAAATACTCACAAGCGTTGCCCTTTTTACTGCGCTCATGTTCCTGAACGTTAGCGCCAACGCCCATCATTCAGCTGCCCAGTTCGATTTTCGCAATACCGTGCTGGTCACCGGCATCGTCAAGGAAGTGCGCTTTGCCAATCCGCACATGCGCCTTGTCCTGGAAGTTACCGATGATGCTCGCGGTACCCGCGATATCGAATTCGAAGGTCACAGCCGCAACAATATGCGCCGCCAGGGACTCATACCTGACATGTTCACCCTGGAAGATGAAGTGACAATTCGTATTGCACCCATGCGCAATGGAGAAGACGGCGGTTATGTCACTGCACTGCGCACACCTGATGGCGAGGAAATCGGCCGCGTTACCGGAGCCGACTGATCCAGCTGTCAAACAACTCCCGGGGGAGGGACAAGATCCATGATCAAGTTTCGAAAGGTAGTTATATCGACAGTAGTTACATCGGCAATTCTTGCCAGCCTGACGGGAAATGCCCAGCAGACTGCACAGATCGATTTTGTCAGTGTTGGTCGCGGCGCACCACTGGCTGCTGACATCAACGAGTATCCCTTCACCGGCGCTACCATGCGGGTCATGGGAGCAACGGGTTCCTTCAGGGAAAGGCCCCGTGAATTCACCGGTGGCGCAAGACCTGGTGAGACTCCTCCGGGTATAGAACCGCTGGAACGCGACCTGTTTAACTCCGATGACTTCTATGCCGACCGGGACCTGTGGATGGATCCCCGTTATTTTCGCTGCAATACCTCCGGTGCACTGGAAGATCTCTGGGGAGGCAACCGCGCCTCACTGATTGGCGACAATCCGCCGGAAAGCGCTGCCTGGGGACGCTGTGACCGGGATTATCCCCGGGAGGCCATAGTCAGTCCCTATCCCTTTACGACCGCCCAGGCGCATTACGAAGCCCTGATGGCAGAAACCCAAAGCCGCGGCGGACCTACAGAGCATACCTACGCCACTGTACCTGGCGAATGGTCCGGTATTTACATGCACCCGGGCCGTACACCTGATAATTACTACTGGTACCGCATGCGGCACAACCAGATACCAACCATCCTGTCGCTGTTGACCGAGGAGTACCAGACACGCTTTGTGCAGGAGGCTTACCATCACGCCAACACCAATGCTGCCCAGTGGCCCTCGCAATATTGCTGGCCCGAAGGCTTCATGCGGCGCTGGCATGAAGCCGCCGTGTGGGAACACTACATCATGGTGACTCCCAACATGGTGCAGATCCTGGCCGGTGTTGCCCGCAATTTCATCACCAATATCCACATTGGCAGGGAGTTCAACCTGGATGGCGTTGTACCGCGGCTGGGCGAGGATGTGCCCCGATGGTATGGAGAAACCATTGGCTTCTGGGACGAGGATGTCCTCATCACCTGGACGTCCAACATCCAGGGCTGGAAGAATCATGCCGCCCCGGAACATTCCAGCAAGCTGCAGACCATAGAAATCTATTCACCCAACCATGATGCTGACGGCAACTTTATCGGCCTGAATCATGAAGCGATTTTTTACGATGAGGAAGCCCTGGTGGAACCTGTCCGTATTGTGAGGAATTACACCAAGCAAAACGAATTTGAAGATGCCGATGCCACACCCTATGTCTTTATTGAATGTGTGCAGTCCATTTTTCCCATCGACGGCAGGGCTACCCCGGTCAATCCCGGAGACGTTATCGAGTATAAAATTCCCGATATGTACGGCAGGCCCTGGGACGAACTGTGGGAAGAGTACTTTGAACAGGATATGGACCGCCCTGAAAACGAAGACATCTTCAGTTTCTGACAGCTGACCCATGGATGGTCTTTGCGCCTGGTGTGATACTCCGACAGCAAGGACCTGGGTGTCAGGCCTGCGGCGTTTGAACTGTTTTTATTAAAATCCTATTTATGTCGGCGTTAAAAAGGGTTATTCGACGCGCAATACCTGGATGAAGCCGCTGAGACGACTCGTTTCCAGCCGGTAATTATCCCCCCAGCCCGTGGGGTAGATTCGTACAGGATCGCCTTCCCGCAGATTCAGGCGACTGGGATGTGTCTGGCGCCAGACCTGGCCACTTTCCAGCCGAATCAGCCACATGTTGGGTTTGGCCATCAGTAGTTCAGTGATGACATCATTGAGCTCATCTTCCCCGTCCTCATTAACAACCACACGAGGCTGACGACCGAAACTCTCCAGCCGGTCTTCTTCAGTGTCTACTGCATCAACGGGTTCTTGTTGGACAGCTTCTTCATCGGAATCATCATCGCCGCCACCAAAAATATTGCCCAGTCGGGGTAAACGGAAAAACGATCGCCCCTCATCGTTGTCTTCCTCTTCAACGATTTCAGCCACAACGCCCTGTTGTGTACCAAAATCCTCAACAGCGGTTTCTTCAGTCTCCTGGACAACAGTCTCGGGCATCGCTTCAACCGCGCCAGCCTCTTCCTTTGTGGCATTTTCCAGAGCCTCTTCCAGGCAGATAACCCGTTCCACCCGGTCAGTGATATCGGCACAGGCCAGAAACGGATCAGCATCCTGGGCCTGGACCAGGCAGGCTACAGGCAAGAACAGGAATGCAAAAAAACTCTTTCCCGAAACATTTATCATTGTGTAATTCACCCCTTGTAAGCTGCTTTCAAGGGTAATAGAAAGGTTATGGCAGAACAAGCTTTCAGGCCCTTCAGGTTAGGGAACCTCTGATCAAGTCTAGTGTGTCTCTGGCCTTCAGGCGGCACGCTGCGGTGTTGCAGCCCTTGCTAATAGTGTCGCTATGAGCGGCGGACTGCGCCTTGCATCGCAGCGGTTCAGATCCCCGCAGAGACACACTAGACTTGATCAGAGGTTCCTTGTATTCGACCTTTATCACTGCCGCATAGTCACTTACACTGCCATTGGAAAAGCACAGGAAAAGTATGTCAGCAGCCAACACAACACAGGTCCTCGCCGAGGCCGAAGCACAGGATGCCCAGGGAAATCATGACGAGGCCGTCAACGTCCTGGCACGGGCCACCCAACAGGGTGATAACGTGGCCAAGACCGTGCTGGGCAAACGCATGCTGGTGGGAGATCGCTGCCCTTACCTGCCCAGGGATGGTGCCGCTTTCATTATCGAGGCCGCCCAGGCGGGTACTGCGGATGCGGTAGCCACTGTAGCTGTATTCCAGGCCACTGGAATTTTCCAGCCCAAAAGCTGGCCTCATGCGCTGGCTACACTGGCCCATGCTGCAGGACTGGGTTCAACCATTGCCCGTGAGCAATTGATCCTGCTGGCGGGACTGGGCGAGCCCGAAGTCGATCCCACCTTGCTTGATAATGATGCCCCCGGTTACTGGCAGCAACTGATCACAGCCGTGAACCTGGAAGCCTGGCTGAAAGCCCCCACAGGCAATGTACTCAGTGAGGACCCGAAAATCGTAACCTTTGCCAACCTGCTGCCGCCTCCTGTTTGCCGCTGGCTGATCAGATTGTCCTCGTCGCGACTGAAACCGGCACTGGTCTATGATGCGCAGAATCGTCGTAATTACCAGTCAGAGACCCGCACCAATTCCATCGCGGAATTCAACCTGGCTGAGAATGAACTCCTGCATTTCCTGATCCAGCAAAAAATGAGTGCCGCCTGCGGCATTACCATGGTCCAGATGGAAGGTACAGCAATCCTGAACTACCAGCCGGGCGAAGAGATTTCCGAGCATTTTGATTTCGTGGATCCGGCCATGTCCAACTATGAACAGGAAATTCGGGACAACGGCCAGCGTGTGATTACTTTCCTGATTTACCTGAACGAGGAATACGAAGGCGGAGAAACCGTTTTTACCGAGCTCGATCTCAGTTTTAAAGGCAATACGGGCGACGGCATCTATTTCGTCAACTCACTGCCAGACGGCTCGCCTGACAGAAGAACCAAGCACGCCGGCAAGCCACCGGATACTGGCGAAAAATGGATTGTTTCGCAGTTCATTCGTAACCGCGAAGTGAAATACATTCTGGAATAACTTCGTATTAGAGCACTAATATCAGTCGGCAAACGACCCTTCGGGTCTATGCCGACCTACGAGGTTTCAAAAACGCCCAACATAGTCCAATGCAGGTGGCGTAGCGAGCGAAGGCAAGACAAGGCAAACGATTTTTTGGAGACCGGGCACAGTGCTGTAGCACGGGCCCGTGTCCCGGAAAATCGTTTAACGCAGTATTGCCGAGTGCAGTAGCCACAAATTCAGCCCAAAAAAAACCCCGCCAAGAGGCGGGGTTTTTTGTCTTCTAACAACTGACTTTAGAAGCTGACTTTCAAACCGACGTAGTAACGACGACCAAGAAGGTCATACAACCCAGGGCTGGTTGAGTCAGTATTGGTATCCCCGCCAGCCGGGTTGCTGGAGGTCAGTTCGGCGTCTGCGTCGAACAGGTTATCAATACCAAACCTCAGGCTATAGTTGTTCCATCTATAACCACCATTGAAGTTGAAAATGTCATAGGATCCCGGACCCTGGATAGTCGTAGTCGGACTCTGGGCAGCAGCTCCGGATTCCGCACTGTCCAGATGACGCCAGGTCAGGCCCAGGTTGAAGTTATCCCACAGGTAGCTGAAACGGGTCAGTGCCTGGTAATCAAACAGGCCGCCACGATCCAGAGTGCCCTTGGCATCGACAATGATGTCACCCGGTGCAACCTGGTACCTGTACTCATCCAGGTAGTTGATTGTCGAGTTCACATTGAAGGTACCCGGACCAATATCCATGCTGTAGTTGACGTTCAGGTCGATACCCTTGGTGGTCTGTGTACCGAGGTTGAAGAAAGGTGCATCCACCTCTTCACGGTCACCAGTCACCGGGTTACGACGAATCATCTGACACCAGGAATTGTTCACATCATAGGTCGGGTTGGTCGTACCATCCCAGTTAAAGCAGTTGTTATATACCGTCACAACTGACAGCGGCGAAATCGCGTCAGTCAGCTCGATATCATAGTAGTCTGCAGTAATGGTCAGGTTTTCAATACCAAAGGGATCGGAGATAACTGCTCCGAAGGTAATGGTTTCACCCTCTTCAGGACCGACATTCGGGTTACCCTGCTGCAAGGCAATTTCCAGCGGGAAGAACGGCGGGTTCTGCCTGTGGAAACCTTCAGGACCGGAAATGCCGGTAATGGAGTATGTCTGGGTATCGAAACCAGAAGTATCATTACCGATAATGGAACGACACAGGTCGATTACCTGGGCACGATCCGGGTTGGAAGGCACGTTACCCCATGAAGACCGGGTGGTGACAGAACACGGATCCTGATCGGGGTGGAACACCACCAATTGGGTGGGTGCGGTAAACAACTCGGCCACGTTAGGTGCACGGGTAGCAAACTGGTAACCGCCACGGAAAGAAACTGTATCCAGCGCTTCCCAGGTGAACAGTGCCTTGTAGGTATCCGTACCACCGGCTGTGCTGAAGTCGGAATAACGATAGCCCAGTTCCAGGTTCAGACCGTCAAGGACTGGTACCAGCAACTCACCGTAGTACTCACTGACGTCAATCTTGCCGCCGGTGGAGTTGGAGGAGAACAGGCCAATCGGATTGTCACGAGTCGAGCCAATCGGGTTACCTGGCAGGAAGCCGAAGCCATTGGCGCGGTAGGAAGCACCAACCGCGAAACGTACCTGGCCTGCTGGCAGGTCCAAAAGACCACCCTGCAGGTTAATTTCGGCAATTTCCTGTGACAGGTTGGTGTCATTGGTCTGGTTGGTATCAATCGCCTCAAGACAGCTGTCATCCGGCGTAAAGGTACTGAAAACCGGCAGGCCGCTTTCACAGGTGAAGGTATAACCACGACCACCACCGATGCCATCACCCGTCTGGGGAGGCGCATAGCCAGATACCTGACCGAAGTTCGGGGCATAGATCAACTGCTGGTAACGCTGCAGGGAAGGCATGTTGTCATTCTGGGCGACGGTCTTGGTGTTACCACGGGATACATAGGCATCCCAGGTCCAGTCGCCATCCATCAGCTCACCTTCCAGACCAGCCATGACCTGCCATACATCACTGGTGTTGACTGCTTCCAGCGGACCGTTGTAATGCAGGACGTTGAACAGTGCCCAGTCACCGGCAGGATCAGGACGAGAGTCCAGGATCGTGTTCAGTGCATCAGGCAGTGCACGGCCATCGCGGGGTACACTCGGTGCCTGCCATACAGTAATGGCCGGCGGAATACCACCACGGGTAGTGACTTCAATGTGGCTGTACGTCGTTTGCATGTAGGCTCTGACGTTATCAGCAATTTCGTAGTTACCGCGGAAGAACAGGGAGTGTCTTTCCAGCGGAGTCGACAGGTAGCCTTCGGTAAAGAACTGTGACAGGTCACCATTGGTAAGCTGCGTCATACCAGCGTAGGAACCACACTCCTCCAGGTCGAAACAGTTCAGTGGGCCGTTATAACCATAACCACCAGGCTGTACGAAAGGTGAGCCGTCTTCATTGAAATAGATTTCAGACGTGGTGGAAATGGTACCTGGCGCTACACCCGGGAACAGGGAGTCCACGGCAGCCTGTGAAGGGCCATTACCGGGAGACGGGAAGTAGGCACGTGGCACAATGAAACCGCCACTGGCGTTACCCGGATCTGCCCAACCGTTGGTGTAGAAATCACGATCTTTCTGGAACGCCGGTGAACGCTTGGTCCAGTCCATACCAATCATGACGTTGCCACGACCGTCTGCAGAGTTGGCGCCCATCAGCATGCTGAACTTGGATTCTTCGGCATCGCCTTCTGCTGTAGCACCGGTCTGCCAGTCAAATTCCACGCCTTCAAAATCATTTTTCAGGACGAAGTTGACAACACCGGCCATGGCGTCAGGACCATATACCGCTGAAGCACCACCTGTGATGACCTCAACGTTGGCAATGGCAGAAGCCGGGATAGTGTTGATATCCACAACCAGGGATGCATTGGATGGCTGTGGGCGTTTGCCGTTCATCAATACCAGGTTACGGTTGGTACCCATACCGCGAAGGTTGAGCGTGGCGGCACCAGGTGCGTTGGTGGCACTGCCCTGGATGCCGGAAGTAAACTGGTTCTGGCCAGGGACGAACTGAGGCAATTGGTTCAATACGGATTCAACAGACGTTGTTGAGGAATTTTCAAAATCCTCGCCGCCTATTGTAACGATTGGGCTTGGAGCGGAAAGGTCACGACGAACAATTCGTGAACCGGTAACTGTGATTTCTTCGAGTGTGTCTTGTGCTAATGCACTTTGAGATGCTCCCCCGGCCAACATCGTGGAGACTGCTGAAACGACCAGGGCAAGATTTTTCTTACGCAGGTGTTGTTTACGCTGCATGTAAAACCCCCTTAGTTTTTTATTTTCGATCGAAATTTGTACCGGACACAGGCCCGGCAACGTGAACATATCAAGCATGAAAAACGATTGGAAGAAATATTTCGGTATTCGAATATAAATTCAAATATCGAAATTAGTGCGAAAAAGAGACTAAAGTGGCTTGTACCTGACACGCGGACATGCGCCAGTTGATTCACGGGTATGACATTCACAGACTCTTGACTGTTTTTGCCAGAACTGGCTTTAATGCCTGCAAACAAAAATTCGCTTACTGACTTATGAAAACCAATCTACCCGCTTCTGTCCCCCTTATTGGCCTTCGCCCTGTTTTCCCTCGAATTTCCGGAATTTTTCTTCTGCTCATTTTTATTTCTGGATGTTCAGAAGAGATGGACAGCAACCAGGCTGAAAATCTTTCAAATGCCGCAGAAAATTCACTTGCTGCCCCTGCAGGCCAGCCTGCAGAGTTTGGCAATATCACGCGGGAACGCCTGTTGAATATCGATTCCGAGCCTGGCCAGTGGCTCACCGAAGGGCGGGATTTTGGCAAAAGCCATTACAGCCCGCTTGACCAGATCAACCGGGAGAACATCCAGGAACTGGGTTTCGCCTGGGAATATCGCACCGACACCCATCGCGGTATGGAAGCCAATCCCATCGTGGTGGACGGTGTGCTGTATACCTCGGGCACCACAGGTCGGGCCTATGCCCTGAATGCGGTCACCGGCGAGGAAATCTGGTCGTTTAATCCTGAAAGCGACGGGCAGGTGAATCGCTACACCTGTTGCGATGAGGTCAATCGAGGCCTGGCAGTGTGGGAAGGCATGGTTTACGTGGGCTCACTTGATGGCAGGCTGTTCGGGCTGGATGCGCAAACCGGTGAAGTGATCTGGGAAGTCGATACCCTCATTTACAAGGACAGGGCCTACACCTCAAGCGGTGCGCCGGAAGTTGCCGGTGATGTCGTGGTTATCGGCAATGCCGGTGCAGATTACGATGCCCGCGGGTATGTCAGTGCCTATGACCTGAAAACCGGTGAATTTGCCTGGCGCTTCTTCACCGTGCCCCGCGATCCTGAACTGGGGCAGGAACATCCCGAACTGGAACTGGCTGCAGAAACCTGGGATTCCGACAGTCGCTGGGACGTTGGCGGCGGAGGAACCGCCTGGAATGCCATGGCCTATGATCCCGAACTCAACCTGCTCTACGTAGGCACCGGCAATGCCGCCCTGTTCAACTGGCATGAACGCAGTCCGGCGGGGGGCGACAACCTGTTTCTGTGCTCCATCATTGCGATCAATCCGGATACCGGCCGCATGGTCTGGTATTACCAGCAGGTGCCCCGGGAAAGCTGGGATTTTACGGCGACCCAGCCTTTCATCCTCACCGACATGGAGTTTGACGGCGAAAACCGGCAAGTCATCATGCAGGCACCCAAAGCCGGGTTTTTCTACATTCTCGACCGTGCCACCGGTGAATTGTTATCCGCAGACCCTTATGTATCGGTCAACTGGGCCAGCCATGTCGACCTGGCAACAGGCAGGCCGCAAATCAATCCGGCGGTCGACTACGGCAATGAGGAGCCCATCTTCGTCATGCCCTCGGGCATGGGCGGTCATGCCTGGAATCCCATGGCCTATAACCCTGACAACGGCCTGGTTTACATTCCGTCCATTGAAGGTGGCGCCATGACCTATGACCCCAGTGTGGGTCACGAATACCGGCCAAAACAGGCAAACTCGGGCAACTCCACCCTGTTTGGCGACATGATGACCATGAATCCGGATCTCCTCCAGGAACCCATGAAATCAGCCCTGGCTGAAATCCAGGATGCCGGCATGGCAGAATCCCGTGCGGCCCTGAAAGCCTTTGACCCAGCCACCGGTGAACTGGTCTGGGAAGTGGAAAACGAAGGCTGGTGGGATCGGGCAGGCGTACTCGCCACTGCCGGCGGCCTGGTCTTCCAGGGCACCGATTCAGGGTACATGCGTATTTACGATGAAACTTCAGGGGACATGCTTCACGAGATATTCATCGGCTCCTCCATTATTGCCGCGCCGGTCAGTTATTCCGTTGACGGTGAACAATATATTGCCTTCCTGACCGGTTGGGGCGGCGGTGGCTGGTTTGCCCCGCACCCGACCAGTGCGGTCATCGATTATGGTAACCAGGGGCGTATCATCGGCCTGAAACTGGGCGGTGGCGAGGTGCCCTTGCCGGAGCTGCTCAGCGACATTGAACCCATTCCCGAGCCGCCGGTGGCAAACACGGCTTCCGCCGAGGTCATCGCCCAGGGCCAACAGCTGTTTTCCCGCAGTTGCGCCATCTGCCATGCCAATACAGACTATGGCCTGACACCGGATTTGCGCCGAATGGATGCCGCCACCCATGAGGGATTCCTGGGTATTGTGCTCTACGGTGCAAGACGCTACCGTGGCATGCCGCAATGGGACGATGTGCTGAATGAGGAACAGACCAATGCCATTCATGCCTACCTGATCGACCTGGGTTGGCGGGCCTATGAAGCCCAGGAAAACAACGAGAATTTCGAAACGGCACCCGACAACACAACCGGGCACTGAACAAGGGACAAGGGACAAGGGACAAGGGACAAGGGACAAGGATAGTTGCACGGAAAATGGGAAATATGAAACAACTTCTACTGATCACTGCCATCGCGCTGGCCGGCTGTACAAGCACAGCAATGCGCAGTACAGACAGAGACATCCGCATCGATGACACGCAGGTGTTTCCTGAAAGCATCACTTCAATGACAGACGGCACTGTTCTTGCCGGGAGTGTCAAAGGCATTGTCTACCGCACCGATCCCGGTGGATTGATTGCCCGGCCCTGGATTCGTCACTCGCCGGAAAACGGCATTCTGACCATTCTTGCTGTCCTTGCAGACGAGAAGGCCAACACTCTCTGGCTCTGTTCAGCCCCGAATTTCTTTGGCCCGGAACGCTCTGAAGGCACAA
>Ga0181559_10002663_pt1 | contig 17660 bp, 11 predicted proteins | sample 011ome_21_FD_133752 | JGI IMG/M metagenome (GOLD analysis project Ga0181559, IMG submission 133752) | Coastal salt marsh microbial communities from the Groves Creek Marsh, Skidaway Island, Georgia - 011508AT metaG (megahit assembly) | ecosystem: Environmental > Aquatic > Marine > Intertidal...
GATGAACAAGTGCTACGTGAGGTGCGACAGATGCCGCAGCTCGATAGCGGATGTTGGATGCAAGATGGCGAAGATATTTTGGTTTGTGTTGATCTGGATTCACCTAAGTCAGAGCTGAGATTCGGAACAGCCTAATTGGCAGTGGTGTTTAATTGCTTTGCGGAATTAGGTGGTGTTGGATTTGATGAAGGCGAGAGATCCAAGTCCCATCTGTTCGTGAATCGTGACCGTGTCGCCGAATGTGCGATCGAGAGGTGTGACTTGTGACGCACTGACAATCATGGTGGTGCCTGCCCAGGTGTCGGGCGATCCCGGTAGATAAACAACTACTCGATGCCCATCGTCGCTACGCTCTGATTCAAAACCAATCATTTGTCGATCGTGGAGTGTGACAAGGACAGATTTGGAATTCGGTCGATTTTCTTGGCCGCCAATGGTATCGGCCATATGATCTTTAAGGATCGCATACCGAGGAAATAGCAGCAGTAATTGTTTTTCAAATAATTTCGTTAACCGCTTGCTGATCGACCATCTCGCAATCATGCCCGCAGCAAAGCACAGCAGGAGTAGGGCTCCTAGAACAATCGACGCAATGAATGAGATGTTGACCGATTGTATCGCCGGTAAATTGTCACGAACGAAGTAGGCGATTTGAATGAGGATCGGCGCCACTTGTGTGATCAGTGCTGCCACAACAATCAACGGCAGTAAGAAAAGAAGTCCTCCGATTGCGGTCGTTTTTAGGAATTGGATCGAACGCCGAGTCTTTTTTACAATCATGATGGGACTTCAAACGGATCAAAGAAAAAATCAGTCACACGAATTCGTTAAATTTAACCATGACTGACTAAACTTCGGCAATAGTTTGACATACCGCTGATGATAATGAATGAATCAATGAAGCACCTTTTCAGATCAGCTAAGGTCGACGCCCACGTGCGACTCGTTCTGATGGCTTTTGGGCTATCGGTTCATCAAATTGCTGCTTCTTGCAGCTTATTTGCCTGGGATGAATTGCAGAGCAAAGAGATCACGGCGGTAGTACAGTCGGCTAATCAAGAAACAGGAAGCGACTCCCTTGAGGGTGATGCATTCCAAAGTGCGGCCAAGGTTTTTAAAACACGCTGCGTCGCTTGCCATCAGGATTCAGCCAGCGAAGGAGATTTCTCCCTCTCCAATGCCGATTCAGCTTTTCGTGAGGGGCACATTGTCCCTGGAGATACAGCAGCAAGTCGCCTTTGGGAGGTGATTCAAATTCAGGGTGGTGTGTCCGAGATGCCAAAAGAGGGTGATCCGCTTTCGGATTCGGAGCGGCGGGCAATTGAGCGTTGGATTCTCCGAGGAGCCAAGTGGCCGGAGGGTGAGGAGTTGGAACCTGCTTCGATTGATGATTCTGATTGGTGGTCATTTCAACCAATCAAACGTCCTCAAATTCCGGTAGTTCAAAATCCTGCGATATCCGATGAAACGGTGACGCATCCAATCGATGCGTTTTTGATCAAAAAATTGCGTGATGCCAACCTGTCACCTTCTCCAATCGCGGATCGTCGTACGTATCTGAGACGACTGAAGTTTGACTTGTTAGGTTTGCCACCAACGGTACAAGAGATGGAATCATTTCTTGCGGATAAAGATCCCAACGCCGAAAGTCATTGGGTGGAGCGATTTCTTTCGTCGCAGCATTACGGTGAGCGATGGGCACGGCATTGGCTAGATGTGGCGAAGTATGCCGATACCTGCGGCTATGACAAAGATAAACTTAGGCCTAATGCTTGGCCGTATCGTGATTACGTCATTCGCAGTCTTAATGAAGACAAACCTTATCCAAAGTTTGTGCGTGAGCAGATAGCTGGAGATGTGCTTTATCAAGGACAGGCAGATGGGATTTTAGGGCTCGGTTTTATTGCCGCTGGACCTTGGGATTTCATTGGCCATGTTGAAGTGCCTGAATCAAAGCTTGATGGAAAGGTTGCTCGGAATTTAGACCGGGATGATATGGTTAGTGGTGTTTTTAATACCTTTTGTAGTTTGACGGTTCAGTGTGCTCGATGTCACCATCACAAATTTGATCCGATTTCACAGCAGCAATACTACGGGCTTCAAGCGATTTTTGCTGCAGTCGATCGTGCTGAGCGACCTTACGATACCGACCCAAGTGTGGAGGTGCGTAAAGAAGAGTTGCGAGCAGCGATTGATAAGGCAAAAGCGCAGCTTGAAAAGATTGAGCAGGCAATGCTACAGGATGGCGGATCAGAAATTCTGGAGCTCAATCGCCGCTACGAGGAATTAAAAGAACGGTTGACGGTACGTAAGGATCCACGTTTCGGTTACCACAGTCAGTTGGTGAATCAGCCAAACGTCGAGAAGTGGGTTGAGGTGGATTTGGGTGCAACCCAGTTGATCAAACATGTTGAATTACTTGGTTGCCATGACGAGTATGCGGACATTGGAGCGGGCTTTGGTTTTCCGGTTCGATATCGCATTGAAGTCTTTAGCGATTCTGGTGACTCGGAACCAAGGGTGGTGGCGGATCGAACATCGGTCGATGAACTGAATCCAGGTTTGAATGCGGTTCGAATTACTTTTGAAACACCTCTCTCCATTCAGCGAGTTCGAATCACAGCGACCCAGTTGATGGAAAGGCAGGGTGACTATCACCTGGCACTTGCTGAGATGCGAGTGTTGGGTGATGACGGTGAAAATTACGCTGCCGGCGCGACCGTCAATGCACTCGATTCGATCGAGGCTCCGGTTAGGTGGGGGCGAAACAACCTGACGGACGAGAAGTGGGCAGTCTACCTCAATCCTGAGGTTGCAAAGCAATTTGATGCAATCTCTGTGCAGCGTCATGCCTTGCTCAACAAAATGCAGACGCCTGAGCGAGTGAAGGAAAGAGAAGATTGGCAAAAGAGATTGGCATCGGCGGAAGCAAGTTTAAAAAAATTGCCCCAAGGAAAAATGGTGTACGCGGCGGCGACGCATTTTACGCCCCAAGGCAATTTTAAACCAACCAGCGGTACTCCAAGAGATATCCGCGTACTCGCTCGAGGAGAAATCAAACAGCCCCTTGATATCGCTAGGCCGTCTCTGTTGCCTATCGCTTCGCAGGTGCCCACCACGATTCAGCCCGATGCAGCTGAAGGTCAGCGTCGAGCCGCTTTGGCCGAGTGGTTAACGCATGATGAAAATCCCTTGCTTTGGCGATCCATTGTCAATCGAGTTTGGCTGTATCACTTTGGGCAAGCGATTGTGCAAACGCCGAACGATTTTGGAAAGATGGGGGCGTTACCATCGCACCCTGAATTGCTTGATTGGTTGGCTGCTGAATTTCGAGATGGTGGCGATTGGATCCGTCGAGGTTCAATCAAAGATTTGCATCGATTGATTGTCAGTAGTTACGCTTATCGGCAAACCTCGGATCATGATTCTAATCAGGCATTGATTGATGCAGAGAATCGTTTGTTGTGGAGAATGAACCGGAGACGTCTTGAAGCTGAAGAAATTCGCGACGCGATGATGTTCGTAAGCGGTGCTTTAGACTTTACCATGGGAGGTCCAGGTTACCGGCTATTTGAGCTGGAACGCCCCGAACATTCGCCGCACTATGAATATCACAAATTCGATCATTCTGATCCATCCACGCATCGACGAAGTATCTATCGTTTTATTGTTCGCTCACAGCCAAACCCTTGGATGACAACGATGGATTGCGCCGACTCCTCGCAAAGTACACCCAAGCGTGATGAGACACTGACCGCCTTGCAGTCGCTGTCACTTTTGAACAATCAATTTAATCTTGTGATGGCAGAGAAATTTCGAGACAGGTTAGTCGCTCAACAAGATTCTCTCGATCAGCAGGTCGCGTCTGCCTTTGAAATTGCGATGCAGCGGAAGGCGTCGGCCGAGAATCACGCCGCAATGATGACTTACACGGAGCAGCACGGGTTGGATAATCTTTGCCGCTTCCTTTTCAACTTTAGCGAATTCATTTATATCGACTGATGGCACTGGGCATGAACGAGCAACTTAATCGTCGTCAAGCAATCTCCTCAGCGACCAGTGGATTTAGCGCTTTGGCGCTTGCTGCCATGATGCAAGATGAGGCAGCGGGGGATGGCGTCGTGAAGGTGTTGCATCATCCGCCAAAGGCGAAGCGGGTCGTGCAATTATTCATGGCAGGTGCAGCGAGCCATTTGGATCTGTGGGACTACAAGCCAGAACTGGAAAAGCATCATGGTGAAGACTCGGATTTTGGGGAGGCTGTCGAAGCTTTCCAGAACGGGTTGGGGCCTTGGATGAAGTCGCCGTTTCGTTTTTCACCCGCCGGTGAAAGCGGGAAGATGATCAGTGAAGTGGTGCAGCCCCTTGCGGCTCACGTTGATGATATTGCTTTTATTCATAACATGGTGGGAAAGACGGGGGTGCATTCCCAAGCGACTTACCTTCAGGCGACCGGGTTTGATCGGCCCGGTTTTCCCGGCATGGGATCTTGGATCAGTTACGCGCTTGGCTCGATTCGGGAAGAGCTTCCTACGTTTGTTGTACTACCTGACCATCGAGGGTTTGCAAGTAACGGTCCGAAAAACTGGGGATCAGGTTTCTTGCCGGCGAGTGCTCAAGGAACCGCAATTTTTCCGCAGAGAGATCAACCGATCGAAGATCTGTATCCGGGTGCCGACTTTGCAACCCCTGACGCTGACCGAGATGGTCTCGAGTTGCTTGGGCGGATGAATCGGCAGTTTCAAGAGTCGAGGATTGGTGATTCGCGGCTTGAATCAAGGCTGCGAGCCTACGAACTAGCTGCTCGGATGCAGCTGTCCGCGCCGGAAGCTTTGGATCTTAGTCAAGAACCCGCCCATATCATGAAGATGTACGGATTGGATCGTGATGGAGCGATTTACCCAGACACCATCAACGCTCCGGAAGAAGCAGAATATTTTGGCAGAAAGTGCTTGATCGCTCGTCGTTTACTTGAACGAGGCGTTCGCTTTGTTCAAATCTGGTCGGGTAATGACAACAGCTTTCCGCGCAGGAACTGGGATAGCCACGAGGACATACAGCGCGATCATGGTCCGCTCGCACGAGGAATGGCCGTTGGAACGGCGGCTCTCTTGAAAGATCTTAAGCAGACCGGATTGCTTGAAGACACCATTGTTCTGTGGACAACTGAATTTGGGCGAATGCCAAGTACCCAGGGGTCACTCGGACGCGACCATAATCCGTATGTCTTCACTAATTGGCTTGCGGGCGGTGGAATTCGAGGCGGAATCGCCTACGGTCCTTCGGATCAGTGGGGATATAAACCAGCTGATCGAGACAACCCATCCCAAGTCTATGATGTGCATGCGACGATTCTGCACCTACTTGGGATTGACCATAAACGTCTAACCGTTCGACACGACGGAATCGATCGAAGGCTAACCGATGTGCATGGTCATGTGCTTCATGACCTAATCGCTTGATCAACCGAATCGGTTTTGGCCCCTAGGAATGCTTTACCCCTACTAACGCTTTACCGCTACTAGCGTTTTAACTGGGCGTTCATTTCTTTGGTCGCTTCGGCAACTGCATCTTGCCATTGTGAATCGTTGAAACGATCGCGGTATTGCTCGCGGGCGTGAGCGAAGATCAGGTTGCGAGAGTTATTCACCACAGCACCAAGACCGTTCTCATCCAAGCCGATCAGCACATCTTCCGCTGCACCGCCCTGTGCTCCAAAACCTGGGATCAGAATCCAGCTTGTCGGCATCGCTTGCCGCAGTTCCGCCAATTGCTCGGGATAGGTTGCCCCCACGACTGCTCCAACTGGTCCGTATCCACTTTCTCCGATGCGAGATTCATTCAGTTCGTGTACCAAAGCAGCAACGGATCGATACAGTGTTTGACCATTGGTTTGTCGATCTTGGAAAAGACCGCCACCGGGATTGGAAGTTTTTACGAGCACAAAAATTCCAGCTTCCCGCTCGTCACACATTTCAGCGAATGGTTCTAGGCTGTCACGACCCAAGTAGGGACTCACCGTGAGCGAATCGCTGCCCCAAGGACTTTGCGTTCCAAGATAGGCATCAGCGTAGGCAGTAGCCGTGCTACCTATGTCATTTCGCTTTCCGTCCGTGATGACCAATAGCCCAGACTGTTCGGCATATCGAATGACCTTTCCAAGTGCAACCATGCCGTCTGGGCCGAGTGCTTCGAAAAAAGCCGCTTGAGGCTTGACGCATGGGACGAGGTCTTTGACGACGTCGATGATGTCACAGCAAAATTTTTGATACGCCGATGCCCATTGACTCGGTGCATTGTCGGTGACGGAATCTTGTAGGCATTTTGGAAGCTGAGATTTTCTCGGATCTAAGCCGACGCAGGTGATGGAGTCAGTTTTTTTCACTGCTGCTGCGAGTCGATCTGCGAATACCATTGCTAAATCCGAATGAAGAAACGTTCTTGTTAAAAGCCGAGCGGTCGTGGACCTGCGATCGACGGATCAATGTGGAGGCTCGATATTGGCTCAAATTAACGATCCGGCCTACTCGCGCAGATCCTTAATTTATTTTCTGATGAGTCTCGGTTGTGTGAGCGAATTGGTCAAGGATGTGGGGAATGGGGCCTAGACGATCAGATCATCTTTCATGCGAGTTTTGCTCGCTTGTCGATTGGATTGGGCCCTTGATTTACCGAGATTCGGCCCAATTTCGAGTGAAAGGCAAAGCGACAGTTAATGCATGGGAAGTCGCGTAACCGGCTAGCAAAAAAGCATCGGTTGATGTACCGTATCGATATGCAGAGAGTGTGGCGAGGGCTCGCAGTTGGACCAAATCCGTGTGAGTGAAACGTCAGGTTCTCGGGCGGGCTGTAGCGCAGCCTGGTTAGCGCGTTTGACTGGGGGTCAAAAGGTCGGAGGTTCGAATCCTCTCAGCCCGACTATCTTTCGAAACAAGCCCTTTGGCCGGCGGGTCAAAGGGCTTTCTCTATTCTACGAATCGACTTCCGTCGCTCTACGCGCGACATCATTTGTCGTATTCATTGTGAGCAGACTCTTACGCTCCATGATTGACTAAATCTTGAACCAACCAGACGAACCCCTGATCGTCTTTGGTGATCGTGGCGTTTCCAAGCAACGTCCATCCCAGTAGCCATCGTTCTTGATAGGAGGCCCTGTGGTCCTTAATGAGAGGACCCGTGGTGCTTGAGAAGAGAACAAAGTGCAGCCTTTCTGGACGAACTTCACATGGCCAATGACCTCTGTTTACAGGTTGGCAGGCACAATTTAAGCGGTCGCGATTCCATGCCTTGCTAGCAAGCTTGCGTTTCTTCTCTTGCCGCAGTTTGACGCGACCGCTATAGACCAAGGGTGAGGGTGAACACCAGTTTCACGGCTGGTGTTAAAAGCAAAATCAATTTTTATTTTGCCGTTCTGAAAGTCAGAAAACGGATCGCGTCTCGGTGATGCTCCTTAGTGGGCGGTGATCGTAGGGTGTGGTCGCTTCGAAGCACGAAAGCACAACAGTTAGTAGAGTCAGGGATGAACATGACAGCATCACGATGGACCTGCAGTTGCCTGTTGATCCTTATCGTTGTTTCAATCAATTCCATTAATCGTTTGCCTGCACAGGTTCCGGGTTTACAGGGGCAAGGATCACAGGGGTTGGGCTTACCCGATTCACCTAGCAGTGCTTCAGGAATTTCGGACGGGGGCGTTCCCGGCAAGCAGGATACTACCAATCCACAAGCGACAGCCACTGAGTTCACTCCACGCAGCATGCAGTCGGGAGAGTTCAAGCCACGCGAAAATCGTGACGTTTTGTCTTCGGTTGGTCAGGTGGGTGACGGTCGGCTCTCTCAATCCGCCGGTCAGCAGCATCGTGTTTACAATTTGCGTCCCTACACCGATGCGCTCAAGAACGACGATCGGCCAGAGCGCGCAGTGGTCGATTGGATTCTTCGAGAAACGGGATCGGACGTTTGGTTTTCCGATCCCTTTGGATTCATGAACGTGAATCGCGATCAATTATCGGTTTACCACACTCCCGAAATGCAGCGCCTCGTGGGTAGCGTGGTGGAGCGATTTGTGGACGGTGAAAAAGATCCGCAGCTTCTCAGCTTAAGAGTGATCCGAGTCAGTAGTCCGACATGGAGGAATGCAGCTTATCCCTTGATGCAGCATGTCAAGGTTGACTCCCCCGGTGTGCAGGCTTGGCTATTGAGTAAAGAAAACGCTGCATTGGTGATGAACCAGCTACGTCAGCGACCCGATGCCGAGCAAACTCAAGAAATGAACTTGGCGGTTCACAATGGTCAAACTGAGCGGGTGGTCAATATTCGCGGTAGGAATTACGTGCGAAGTTATCGGCCGTCGAGTTCTGGTTGGCCGCCATACGAACCTGAAACGGGTGAGTTGCACGAAGGTTACAAGCTCGCAATTAGTCCTCTGTTGTCAACGGATAGCCGCGTGATTGATTGTGTGATTGAAGCGGATATCGATCAGGTTGATAAATTAAACCCCGTCGACTTATCGCTTCCATTGCAAGGCGGGCAGTTTTTCCGAGGAAGGATCGAGGTGCCGCAATTGGTGAGTTGGCGATTGAAAGAGCGTTTTCGTTGGCCATCCGATATGGTGCTACTGCTTTCTTGTGGGGTGGTTGCGCATCCAGAGGGGCAAGGATTAACGATTCCACTTTTGAATCTGGATGCTTTGACGGGTAATACTTCAGGACGTGCCGACGCGCTGCTTTTTGTGCAGTTCCGCGGTCGGGCATCGGAGACGCTGGCCGTTTCGGGCCGTGGTGCGGATGGGAGTGGGGTGGGTGCTGGACAAGATGGGGTTACCGGGCAAGAGGCGAGGATTAGCCGCAATCCGGGAATCACACGCGGCCGATATTGATAAAAAGAGGATGTGGTTGGGGCGACGAAAAAAAAGGTTTCCGTGCTCGACGCGGCGCGTTGGTCGAATGATTAGCAGAAGATTCTGCCGCCACGCACAGAAATCAACGGGTTTGTCATCCGGTTGATGAGGATCAGGCCGCTGAAAATGAAACCAGAAGCCCCCCCTGAAACGAGACGCTTGGGCGGTTTAACATATCCACACGGAATCGATCGTGGTTAGCGATCCGATTCGTGGTCGATGGATAGCAATGATTAACCCAAACAAACAGTCAAGTTCCAGGAACAAGGCTTTGCGTTGAGGTACTGACTCGATCATGAAACGACTGTCTCGTCCTTCGATACTGCTCTGAATGTCGAGCAATCGTTGCAAACCGATACTGATTTTTAGAAGTGAATGTTCGCCAAATGGATAATTCTTCAGCACGCCGAGTTGTGATCACCGGAGTTGGTGTGGTTTCCCCTTTGGGGCTCGAGCCCGAAGTGATGTTGAGTCGGCTGCGCTCGGGCGAAAGTGGAATTGGAGCTTTCAGTCGCATTCCACATGGTGTACTTCGAATCGATCACGGTGCTGAGGCTAATGATTTCACTGGCGACATCGAAGACTATGGTCCACTCGATAAAATGCTCAAGCGAACCATCCGAAAAGGCACGAAGGTGATGTGCCGAGAGATCGAGATGGGAGTAGCCGTTGCTCAGCGTGCTCTAGCAGACTCTGGGCTGACAGAGGAATCACGAGATCGTGATCGAACCGGAGTGATCTTTGGTTGCGATTACATTATGTCATTGCCAGAAGAGTTCACGGCGGGGATTGCCAAATGTCTCGATGACGAGGGGCAGTTTCAGATCAGCGAATGGGGGCAGACCGGAAAGCCCGAAGTGAATCCGCTGTGGTTGCTCAAGTACTTGCCGAACATGCCTGCCAGCCATGTCGCTATCTACAACGATCTGCGTGGACCCAATAATTCCATCACGCTTCGTGAAGCGGCGGCAGGTGCGGCGACTGCTGAAGCATTTAGCACGATTCAGCGAGGTCATGCCGACGCTTTGATTGTCGGAGCCACCGGTTCACGAATCCATCCACTGAGAACGTTGCATGCCTACTTGCAGGAGCAGTTGGCAGGGTCGTGCGAAGATCCGACGACGATGTCTCGCCCATTTGATCAGACACGAGATGGAAGTGTGCTTGGTGAAGGTGCCGGCGCAATGGTCTTGGAGTCGTATGAACACGCGACAAAACGCGGAGCAAAAATTCTTGGAGAAGTCGTTGGTTATGGAAGCAGTGCTGTTGGTGGATCCAACCATTCCGATTACCAAAAATGTGCAATCGCAAATGCCCTGCGTTCCGCATTGGGTAATGCCGACCCATCGACGATCGGGCATCTTCATGCGCACGGCTTAGGGACGAAGGAGGGCGATCAACAGGAGGCCGCTGCGATTGCCGAGGTCTTTGGTGACATCGCTCAACAACCTCCTGTGACGACGGCGAAGGGACATTTCGGTAACCTAGGCGCCGGTAGTGGCATGGTGGAAATGATTGCCAGCGTCTTATCGCTTGGCGGCGAGTTGTTCCCGATCCGTAACCTGACTCAACTCGACTCCGACTGTCCGATTCATGCATGTCAGGGTGCTGGAGTCTCTGCGGGTGATTCCTTTATCAACGTGAATATCACTCCTCAAGGGCAGGCGACCGCAATACGGATTCAGAGCATCGCTTAATCGAGAGAGCTTGATTTGAAGTGAAGTTCAGCCAGTTGGTAGGATTCAGCCAACTTCAGATGTTTGGCTTGTATTGATGCTGCTGGACAAAGACTCGTTTTCCAGACGCAGGTTAGCCCGATCATTGATTCGGCTTGACCATGTCTCGGCAGCGATGACTGCGATTGCTGCGACGACAGCGAGAGAAACCAAGATCCATAAATGGGTTCCCTCCCATTCTGCGGGTGACTGGTACTGCATGATGCGAAATTTTGGTTTCAGTGAAGCCGTTTCTGGTGTCGCGACCTGAAGTGGCCATAGTTTGACGACACTACCCAGCATCAAGCCGGTCAGCCCAGCAAGAGTGGTGGAGGGATGGCGTTCAAGCAGAAAACGCAGAAGTCTGGAGAAGGCCAGTAAACCGAATCCGCATCCGAGTGCGACGACAAACAGTTGCGAAAAGCCATCAGCACTGAAATTCAGTTTGGCAAAGTCTTTGATAATGCCCGTGATCGGATGGTAGACCCCAAAGACCAGCAGCACAAAGGCTCCACTGATTCCCGGAAGGATCATCGCGCAGATTGCGACCGAGGCGGCAATAAAGAGATACAGTAGCGATGGTTCCCCTGTCGTGGTTGGTAGACTCGAAATGGCGACGGCAAGCCCTGCGCATAAGATTAGCGTGAGTCCTCGCGAAGCATTCCAGCCCTCAATCGATTTGACCACGACCCAAAGGCTTGCGGCCAAGAGACCGAGAAAGACGGAAAAGGTTTCGGGAAGAAAAGCGTCAAGCAAAAAGTGCATCGCATTGGCAAGTAGAACGATTCCACATGCAATCCCGAATCCCAAAGCGAATAAAAATCTCGCGTCGACGTACTCCAACGCGTCCTTCCATTGGCGCTGCCTGAGAAGATACAGTAGCCGCGTATCAACGCGACTGATTGCTCCAACCAGTCGGCTGTAATGCCCCATGATCAAAGCCACGGTCCCTCCACTCACCCCCGGTACGGTATCCGCTGTTCCCATTGCGAAGCCACGAAACACATTTATCAAGTCGCTTCGTGTTGAGGGTGAAGGTGTTTGCGAAGAAGTGTTCATTGAGGTTTATTGAGTTCGATGATTCAGTCACGCGTGGGGAATGGTTCGCAGCGATTCAATGACATGGTAATAGCACGGTGGCGGTAATTCTTAGGATATGTGTGGTAACGGCTACGAGTTACGAAACCGGCTGCATGTATAAGTGTTGCAATCGGTTCAATTGAACAGCGGGGAATGAACTGTGTCGCCCTTGGGGTGATGAAGGTGTGAGTTCTCATCGTAACGATCCATACTCTTAGGAACGCTTGCTTTCGTAGTAAGTTTTTGTTTCTTCCATCGATGTAACTGCACGAATTTCATGATCGATCTGGTCATTCTCGCCATCGTACAAGGGATCGCAGAGTTTCTGCCGATTAGCTCGTCGGGGCATCTGGTGATTATCGGCGCGATGCTGGGTGAGCTTAGCGAGTCGCCGACGCTCGAGATCATCTTGCACGCGGGAACGTTGGGATCCATTTTGGTGGTCTTCTGGCGCAAGATCCTCAGGCTTTTAACCGAAGATCGACGAGTCGTCGGTCTTTTGGTGGTGGGAACCATCCCGGCGGCCACCATTGGAGTAGGGATCAAGTTGCTGCTACCCGAGTTGTTGCGGAGTCCCGCCTTGGCTGCAGCGATGCTGATCATCACCGGTTGTATGCTGATCGGGCTCGGGAGGATTCGCGAACATGCTGGAACCTACCAGCAAGTTAGTTGGTTCGGCGCCTTGATTGTCGGTTGCTTTCAGGCGTTTGCGATTCTGCCAGGAATCAGTCGAAGCGGTTCGACGATTTTGGGCGGTAGATTGATGGGCCTCAAATCGGACGACTCCGTCACCTTCTCATTTTTACTCGCCATTCCGGCCATTCTCGGAGCCACGGTACTAACGCTAAAAGATCTCTGGGAGGCATCGCAGGCGGGGGAGCCAATTGGTCATACGCCTGTTGAGTTATTGATTGGAGCAACCATCTCATTCTTGGTTGGCATTGTGGCGCTCCGCTGGTTGATAGGTTGGAGCCGAGCTGACCGTTTGCACTGGTTTGCCGCATGGTGTCTACCTGCGGGTATCGCAACATTGTGGTTGTGTAGTTGAGCCGGATGACTCGAGCTTGTGGTGCGTTGTTGCGTGATTTTTTGCCAAGCCTTCGTTGGGAACTAGCTCGTTCTTGAGCTTGTTGCCTCATTCCGCTGCGGAACGTTGAGTCGTTGGGGCAACGGAATCAAGGTGGACACCTGTCTAGTAAGTGTTATCATGAACACTAGTGTTGATTGGCTCTTGGTTCGTTGTCTGCTTTTGAGGATCCGTGTGCGGTCCCAATCGCCTACCCCGGTCAGCATCCTAGTCGAATGTTATAGGCATCGGGCAGCGGCGCAGCAGTCTGGGTCGCGGTAAATGTTGAACTTCAATGAGTGAGGGTTGTCGAGAAATGTCTGAATCGCTGACAGAGAGGCAGCAAGAGGTTTATGAGATGATCCGCTCGCTAATTATCGATCGTGGATACGGTCCGACGGTTCGGGAGATAGGGGAGCAGTTTGGGATCAAAAGTCCGAACGGGGTCATGTGCCACCTGCGGGCCCTCGAGCGAAAAGGGTTGATTCGCCGAAGCCCGAATAAATCACGTGCCATTGAGCTGACCAAGGCAGTTGATCGTGCCCCCCATGCTCTTCCGATGGCAGGTTTGGTCGCTGCTGGGCCGACGACGCTGGCATTCGAGCAGGCTGAGATCGTTGATTTTGGTGAAATGTTATTTCGCGAAGATCGTTTCAGTTTACGAGTGTCGGGTGACTCGATGATTGAGGCTCAGATTGCTGACGGGGATTACGTTGTGATTCAGAGGCAATCGACAGCTGAACCTGGCCAGATGGTTGTCGCACAAACTCCCGATGGTGAGGCAACGTTAAAGTACTGGTACCCCGAGAAGAATTGCATTCGGCTTCAGCCCGCGAATTCATCGATGGAGCCGATTTTTGTTCCAGAGGCGCAAGTGCTGGGGATTGCGGTTGGAGTGGTCAGGTCAGCGATTTTGTAGCAAAACACTCTGGAAAAAAGCCTGTTTTGTTCTTGGCGGGCTGGTTTTGGGATGACTCCGTACAACTCCCCTCTGCTGTGACTAAGGTTTGCATGGCTAAAGACCCGATACCACAGGGGGCGGTTGCCGCGAGTGGGGGTTGAATTTTGCTGTGATCCAGCCGTTTGTCTGCTATTCTATTGCCATGGATGCTCCAGCGGAGACAGTGTTCTCTCTTTGTTAATCCACCTAGTCATTCGTTCTATTTAGGGACACCGTTATGAGTCGAGTTGCGCAAGACTACACCGACTTGCTGCTAAAAAAGGGCGTTATCAGCCTCGATCAACTGAACGAAGCTGAAAACGTCGCCAAAACCAGCAATTTGGATGTGGGTGATGTGCTGATCGATATGGAATATGCCACGCCCGAGGCGGTGACCGAGGCGATGGCAACGTTTCACAAGATTCCGTTTGTCGATTTGCGTTCTGCAAGGGTTTCAGACGATGTGATCGAGTTGGTCCCTGAGTCGGTCGCTCGAGAGAATAATGTTCTGCCGTTTAGCGACGAAGATGGCTCTCTACGCGTCTTGGTGTCTGATCCGTTCGATCTTGAAACGGTCGAAAAGTTGCGTTTTATTCTGAATCGAAAGATCGAAACCGCTTTAGCGCCCAAAGTGGCGATTACCGAGGCGATTAACAAATACTACGGTCAGGTCGAGGGTGAATCGGCTGACTCGATGTTGCAGGAGTTTACCGACACCGCGATTGACTTTACCGAGACAGAATCGGGGGGTGAGGCGGACGAGGAAGACGTCGATGACAGCAGTGCTCCGGTCATTCGGCTCGTGAACCTAATGATCCAAGAGGCGGTGCAGTTGCGGGCGAGTGATATTCACGTCGAACCGTTCGAGGATCGGGTGAGGATTCGCTATCGCATCGACGGGGTGTGTGTCGAACGCGAGAACGCACCGAGAAGGATGCTGTCCGCGATTATCGCTCGTATCAAAATTCTTTCGAAGATCGACATTTCAGAGAAAAGACGTCCTACCGATGGTCGGATTAAGATCACCGTCGGTGACAAGCAGTTGGATTTGAGGGTGAGTATCATCCCTACCAACCACGGGCAGTCGTGCGTGATGCGTCTTTTGGATAAGGACAACATCAAAGTGGGGGTTCGGCAACTCGGTCTCTCTGGGCGAGATTACCGAACGTTCAATAATTTGATTCGCCGTCCCAATGGGATCATTCTTGTGACGGGGCCTACGGGTTCTGGGAAAACCACTACCCTCTACGCGGCTCTGAACGCTCTGAACCGGCCCGACCGAAAGATCATCACTGCCGAGGATCCGGTGGAGTATTACCTGCCGGGGATCAATCAGGTTGAAGTTCGTCACAAGATCGGTCTCGACTTTGCTTTGATTATTCGGGCCATGTTGCGTCAGGCTCCCAACATCATTCTCGTTGGTGAGATGCGTGACCATGAGACGGCTTCGATGGGTATTCAGGCTTCTCTGACTGGACACCTTGTATTCAGTACACTGCACACGAACGATGCGCCCAGTTCCATCTCGCGAATGGTGGACATTGGTGTACCATCCTATATGGTGGCAAGTAGTGTGATTGCGGTGCTTGCCCAGCGTTTGGTTCGAACGATCTGTCCGCGCTGCAAGGTTCGATACAAGCCGCCAGAGAGCGTGATCACGGAATCTCAATTGCCCCCTGAAATGCTCAAGCAGGCTGAGTTCGCTCGGGGTAAGGGTTGCCCCTACTGTGGACGTACTGGATACAGGGGTCGAATTGGTATCTATGAGTTGATGATCATCAATAACAAGATGCGTGAACTGATGTTCCGAGGTGCTGACACCAAGCAGTTGAGGGTCGAGGCCATAAAGAACGGTATGGCAACACTTTACGCCGATGGGATGCTCAAGGTGATTCGTGGAATCACTACATTTGAGGAGGTTCATCGGGTCGCAAAGCAGACGGAGCAGGAGGGTATTGCCCTTCAGCATTTGGTTGACGATTTGGACTCGCTGTGATGCAACAGGGGTCGGAGCGGTGGTGTCGAGTGCGTGCACGTTCGGCCTTGCCGGCGAATGCTTCTCAGGTGCGGTCGGCGATGGCTGGAAATTCAGCCGTCAGGTTTGTTCATAAGTCGGCGAGGTTTTTGCAGGGGCGTTGCTTTCGGTGCCAGCTTGAATGCCTAATCGAATAGCCCAATCAGGGGGTTTGTGTCGGGTTTTGGGTTCTGTGTTTTTGAGTCGGGGCAGGGTCCATTTGTTTAGATTTTGGTGCGAGAGGGACTTCAGGTAATAATGTTGATGCTTGGTTTTCGAACAAAGAGGCGAATCAACGACGCTGAGCTGCATGTTCATTCGGCAACTCATCGGTCAATGTCTCACTCGAGAGCTCTTTTCAGCAAGGCTACCGCATCGGCATGCATCGGCAGGAGACAGGACTCAGTCGCTTCGCGGGCGTTGAGGATTTGATCCACTGTTGTGCAAATAATTCTTTCCATATTCAAGCCAGATTAGGAGCCGGACTTTGGCAACTGTTCTTATTGACAAACTTCTGCAGGCTGCGATCAAGCAGGGTGCCAGTGACATTCATATCGTCGTTGGACAGCCTCCGGTGTTCCGTCTGCATGGCCGAATGCGGAAGCTAGAGACCAAGACGCTCGAGGCTGAAGATTCCGTTGGGCTGATGAAGAGCATCACGCCGGAAAGGTGCCAGCGGGAATTGCAAGAAGCTGGTAGCACCGACTTTGGTTTTGCCTTTGGCGATGCAGCACGCTTTCGTGTTTCGGTTTTCAAGCAGCGTGGCTTCATTTCGATGGTTCTGCGGCAGATTCCCAACGACAAGTTAACCCCTGAGCAGTTGGGTTTACCGGAGTCGGTGGTCAAGATGGTTCACCGACCTCGGGGATTGTTCTTGGTGACGGGGCCGACCGGTTCGGGGAAAAGTACAACGCTTGCAAGTTTGATCAACCTGCTCAATGAAACCATTGACCACCATATTATCACCATTGAGGATCCGATCGAGTTCTACCACGACCATATTGAGAGCACGATCAATCAGCGTGAAGTAGGGGTTGATGTTCCAAGTTTTTCTGAGGCAATCAGACGTGCTTTACGTCAGGACCCGGATGTGATTCTGGTTGGCGAGCTTCGAGACCTTGAAACGATCGAGGCTGCGATTAGTGCGGCGGAAACGGGGCACGTGGTGTTTGGGACCCTGCACACCAATAGCGCACAGGGCACCGTGAATCGAATCATTGATGCGTTTCCGGGCAACCTGCAGGATCAGATTCGTACCCAGCTAGCCAGCACGCTTATCGGAGTGGTCGCACAAACGCTGCTACCCAAGATTGGTGGGGGGCGATGCGCTGCTTATGAAGTTTTGAATGTGACTCCGGGCGTTGCAAACTTAATTCGAGAAAACAAAACGTTCCGAATCAATAGTGCAATGCAAACGGGTGCTAAGTTTGGAATGCAGTTAATGGACGACGCTCTTTTCAATCATTGGAAAGGCGAGCGAGTGACGGTTGAGGATGTTTTGGCCAAGGCTCATCGACCTGATGACCTTGCGAAACGCATTGTTCAGTCGCGTCGTGGTTTGGGGGACGAAGCGATTCCGATTCAGGATGAGTAGTAAGTTCGAACAAGCCCCGCGTGGAGCTGCTTGCGGGTAGGAACTAGCAGCCTGAGAACATCGAACTCCTGTGAAAAATTTAGAGTAGGTAACGCAAGATGGCACCTCGTCGCATCGGACAGATCCTCGTCGACCTTGGTTTTTTAACCGACGAGCAACTTGAGATTGTGCTCGAAGAGCAAGAGCAACAGCCTGGTGCATTGTTCGGCCGTATCGCGGAAGACATGCAACTGATCACCGATGAGCAACTCATTCAGGCGCTTGCCGAGCAAATGGGGATGCAGACGGTCTCGCTTGAAGAGTTCAAGTTCGAGGAGGAGGTGCTGGAAAAGATCAGCGAGACAATGGCTCA
>Ga0181559_10002670_pt1 | contig 17636 bp, 8 predicted proteins | sample 011ome_21_FD_133752 | JGI IMG/M metagenome (GOLD analysis project Ga0181559, IMG submission 133752) | Coastal salt marsh microbial communities from the Groves Creek Marsh, Skidaway Island, Georgia - 011508AT metaG (megahit assembly) | ecosystem: Environmental > Aquatic > Marine > Intertidal zone...
ATTCTCGTAGATTATACTTGAACGTGTACCGAGACTGAGAAAGCTTTCCACATCGCCTTCGATAACAGCATTCCTAATCGTGAGCCTTCGAAAATTACCTACACATATTAGCGGTGGTAAATGCTTCGTCAGGGAACATGGTAGCACAATTTTCCTCCCGTTCCCATCCAGGGTGCACCGTGGAGGTGCATGTAATCCGTCACACAAAATTCGTTTCGCTGGGGAAAGCATGATAATCTCAGCATCGTCAACTTCATCCGCATTTTGTGAGGCCAGGGATATAAAATCCTTGTTTAAGAAATTGATGTCATTCTTCAAACGCCGCTCGAGCATTTGTCGTCTCAACTCGTCGTCTTTAAGATTAAAAAAGTACAAAACTTCTCTCAGAAATTGAGGATCAACTTTTAGCCGGCAAGACTGCAGATTTACTCCAAGATCAAATTTATCGGCTCTAGATATTAAATCCAGCGTCAAAAGAGTCAAAGATTCATCAGTGTGGTCGACTATCTCTGCAGCAGCTGGTGCGGTCCCGTTTCTTACATCCTGGACACTCAAAGCAGGTAAGCTCAAGTGAACACTGTACGCTTCCTCGTCATTCCGTAACGTTTCGTAGCAAACCCAGAGGCGACGGAGTACTAGCCTCGCTAACGGCGATATTTTCGCATTGAGCCGAGGAGAATTGAACATAGACAAGCACACCTCTGGCAGATTTACCGTAATCATGCTCTTAAGAGAAGGCAAAGTATCGATTTCGCCTTCTGCTACGTCGTTCTCTTTCGGAACTTCAATTTCCGCATACTCAAAAAGTGGTTCCTGGAGGAATCCCGTCTCAGAGAAATTTCCACTCAAAACGGCTAATAATATATTGTATTCGACGTCATCAAGTTCTAAGGTGATCGCACCATCCGCGCCGAGACGAATATCACTCGCGCACATCTTTTCTGTTGGATCCCAGGATGGGGATATCAAATCAAGACTGAAAGTTTGAGCTGGATCATTTCTCTCGCCTTTGGCACAAAATAATGCCGGGTAAGAGCCACACTCACCTTTCCCATTCTTTATAAACATCGCAAAATCCTTCAGCTGAATTGACATTCTATTCATCAGTACAGCGCCTCGAGTCAGATGACTATCACCGTATTTCCATTCCAAACTGTTGCCAATGGAAACATTTTTTGCGTCAAGGCGTAACGCTTCCTGCGATGAAGTAGATTTTGGCAGAACAATCTCGGCTTGGGATAGCGATACATCGTACTTAAACGTAGAGGGTCGCGTTATTCCTCGTCGCAAAATTTCCGCATTTCTCTGCTTTTCAGGAAGCTTATCGATTGGAATTGCATCAGCGAGTAATCCACCAACGCTACATAACAGCTGTGAAAAGAAACGCATCAGAAAGGTAACTTTTGACTTCTTCAAGTTGAGAAGCAGATGTTGCTCGTGACCTGGAAAGTTCCTGTGCGATCGATCGAAAGTCAGGTATTCAAAGTATGACTTCTCTCCTCCATCGCTATCAAGTGCTGCATTTTCTTTTTTTTTAACCGAGACAAAGTATCTGTGAGGATGCGACTCCGGCAACGTTTCATTCATTACGCTCAAGCTACCAAGAGTACCAAACACTTTCATAGGATTTAAACCTGTTTGTGTCAATAAAGAAATATCTGCGTCGTGGATTTCAATCGAAGCTACCGCTGGATTATTGCCATTTTTCCCGATATCTTGTGCTTCAACAAATGTTGTTAATGATAATTCTTTGAATCTAACCGCCAACCGGAAATTTACTGGAACATCCTCCTCCACATACTCATTCTCATCATTGACAACTTTCAACGGCGTATCATGACCACTCCCATTGGAATTTTCTACTTCACTTTCTGATGGAGAAGCCTTGTTAGAGGACAGCACAAGCGATAGTTCGTCGTAAAACCGGGAAACAGATGCTATCGTTGGTCGGCGAACTCCCAGAAAGCAAATATCTGAAGAGACTTCAAGCTGACCGTAGCAATTCTTGAATGTTGGTGATTCTGTACTTGTCCAGCTATCGTATCGCATTTTGACACTCGCACTCTCGATATTCTTCGGCGAATTTGAGAGCTGAATGAAATATCCCCCGGAAATTACGTCGTGAATTTCTAATTTGCCTGCTTCGATGACGTAACTTTCGTCCACATTTGATAACGTTTTTATTGTTTTTGCACCTGTGGCTACTATTTCAATAATTGCAAACTCCGACTTTGCACACTCAAATTTCGATAATCTTTCGACTCCACCGAATATTACACCATCCAAAACATTGTCTTCGTCTTTACATCCCATTTTTTGTCCCCATAAAGCAATTGAAGCTCTTGAAATATCAACAGATATACGCGACGAAATAATCCTGCTCATTTTGTTTCCTTCCCTTCCTTTTGAAATAGTGGATAACTTTGTCGAAGAACCATCATCTAACCGGGGGTTGATTGTAACACGTTCTGCATCAGGCGCTTGTCCCTTCCCATTATATCGTTGACTCTTAGTAAAAGAGTTTACTATGTTATACATCATTGCTAATCGACACGGAGAGAGAGTAAACGCAAGATCTGAAATATCTGCTTCGGCAATCATTCCCGGATTTTGTTCGTCGGATGACGCTGCGTTATTTTTCACTTCATCGAATATTTCAAATCCGCTCCCAGCAATCTGCAAATCGAGAGTGATCTTCAGGGGTGCGAGGACAAAATAAGCTTCGAGATCGTATTCCAAACGATTCTCTTTCGCGCGCTGCAATAAAATTTCATGTTTCCCTTGGACGTCGAATGTGCCAGAGGCAATATAAGCAGCGAGATTCTCTGCATTCACCGTGAACGCGTTATACTTTGGATCACCTCGAATTCCACGGTTCGCGCTGCCCTGATCGCGTTGTGGATCGTTCGAAACTACGAATTTCCCTAAATCCAAGACAATTTTTTTATCGCAACTTATCATGTTCCCCTCAGTCGAAGGCAAAAGCGCAATTTTAGGAGCATCGATTGAAATTTCAAACTTCATTCGATTCAACACACTGGACAAACCAGAAGCGGTGCGCTTGGCGACATTACTGGTTACATTTGCAATATCTTCCGCAAAATCTTCGAGAACTTCTGATGTAAGTTCATCAGACACTGGTTTTTCAAAAAAACCCGCGATTGAGTCGATAAAGTTCTTTTCAATGACCAAGAATGTTGGCGCAGCAATCACGACAGTCTTCGAATCATAAAATTCCATATCAAATGGTGGGTACTCTTCGTAAGACACCGAAAGTGCTGCATCTGAAGAAGTTGTGGAAGAACTTGTAATGTTCTCGGTGTTCCTGTCGATGCCTGATTGTAACATTTTTGTTCCGTTTGCATCAACCACCCAACCTAAAATATTAAGAAAACTTGTCGCGTTTCCATTCTTGTATACGTTCCTAGAAGCTGTGAGATCGAGCGCGACAGAACTGATAATATCGCGATTGTTATTTTCTGTTATAGCGAAGAACATTTTTGCTATGTGAACAGAAAATGATAGATCTTTTCCTTTCCAGGAACTTTCAGCAGATTTTTGTTGAGATTCAATCGTCTTCACGTCAAACACTTCTTCGAGCTTTGTAAAATCATCATCGCTGAACAATTGGCCCAATGAATCATTACCCACGTGCTTTTCTACACCTTCCTTGAGAGCGTTATTTCTACTGCTATCATCACTAATACCACTACTACTGCTAAAGTAACTACCAAACCATGCTGAAATCTTTCCTTTTTTCTTATGAGGAAGAATTTCTTTCTCATAATATCTCTTCGCATCGTGGACGGCTGCGAGAGCAATAGAATTTGAATTGGTATCATTCATGCGCTCTCTTTCCAGATGTGCTATACATCGGAAGGTCATCGCCGCATGATAGGATAATTTTGAGTCTATTTCGTAAATTTCGTCGAGAAGATCATCATCGTCTGCGCCACCCGGTTGATTGTAAATCGTCAAAAACCTTCGTCTCTTTCGGGACAAGTCGACGATATCTTCCCATTTCACTGCACTGGCAAAAGTGCGCTGCCGCCGCTTCCGAATTTTCGTTTGCGCAGCTAAGATAGCATACTTCCACCACAATTGAGGATGTGTCCGCGGCGTTTCCCCTCCAAAAAGATTCGGTCGCAAATGTTCCGTTTCACTTCTCAATTGATGGATTTTGAACGCTTCCAAAACACGCGCAATATTGTGATATTGCGCGCGTTTAAGGCGTATGCCAGCTGTATCAACGTGACACTCCATAAGCTGTCTAGGTGTTTCGCCATCGTCGAATCTCTTGTCTGCACGTTTCGTATAGATGAAAGAACCGGAAATCGGTTGCAAAATTCGATTATATCTAAGAACGTCATTCTTCTTCTCTTCATCATCTTCGTCTCGGAAAGCTGGCATGAACATATTTAACCATTGCTGCATATCCTTTGCATTTGGATCTAGCTTTTCCGTAAAGAATACGTTTGGCACGCGCTTCGGCTCGCTATAACTGCTAGTAATATTACTATTGCTAGTATTCTCCTCTCCTTCCTCACTATCAAAGTAAATCGAAAATCCATCCAACGTCAACTTCTTCCGAAATTCTGCAAACGACGCTGATCTTACGAAATCTGGATTCCCATTTTCGTCAACCGTGTGCGCAGAGACGTTTCGAATCGTTAACCCTGCCGCAAACGCATGATTTGGAGTCGTTATTTCATCTTCGTATCGAATGTGTACATTCTCTATCGAAATTTGTAAATTACCGAGGATGATTTTGGCGTACTTTTGCACGAATCCTCCGTCACTGTCGCTTTGCTCTCCTTCTCCAAATTCGCCGGCTCCCTCATCCTTTTGGAGCGTCAGATCAAACAAACGTTTCATGAGCCATAATCTTTCCGCATTATCTAATCTCTCGACTTTCTCTTCGTTTCGCTTTTTACTATCTTCTTCCCCTTCTTCTTTCGCATTCTCAACCGCCGCGTCGTCCAGCTTTTTATCCTCGTCTTTCCTCTTCTTTGCTCGCTTCGCTACTTCTTCTGCGCTCAACCGTCTCGCCGAAGCAAACACCTCAGATATCGTCACCACCACGGGTTCTTTTCCTAACTTTGCCCACGGAATTTTAAGCCTCAAACTCCCGACGACTCCTCGAGTGAGTTCCACAGGTAAGTTTAGCTTCTCCAAGGCTTCCGGTTTCAACTGCAACCGACGTAAAATCACATCCCCGGAGAGCACAGATATTTTCAACGCCGTTTTGTCAATCCCCTAATAATTTTTCAACACCGCAAAAAGAAGAATAACACAATATGAATAAAGGAGAAAGAACGCAAAGGAAAGAGAACGGCATTACGAAAGAGTGAACGTCGCGGCGCGCGATGCTCCACCACGCGTTCGATTGTTGAGAAGAGAAGAATATATATATAAAAAGCGCGTACGCTGGAGGAGAGAGAGAGAGAGAGCGAGAGAGCAAAAGCACATCAAGAAAAAAAAGGAAAAGAAGAACGCACGTGAATGTATTCTCCGGCGGCGTGTTGCAGCAGATCCGCCACCCGCGTCTCAAACATTTCTTCTCAAAGGTAAAAGAGAGATGCGACGACGACGAAGAAGAAGTATAGGATCTGCGCCTTTTTATTCTTCTCGCGCGCGTGTGAAATTATATGTGCTTTTTTTCTCGCAATATCGCGCCAGAAAAAGTGTAGGACAGACAGTTAGAAAACACAAAAAAACAGTTACGCATTTTTACAGTTATTTGTTTCATGTCTGCGACTTGCGCCGCGTCTTCCTCCTTTTCCTTCTTCCATCGATGTCGTCACCGGCCGTGTCATCGTTGTCATCGTCGTCGTCGTCATCGTCCTGGATTTCGTCTCTGTTCATGCCAGGAGCAGCGAGAAGAAGAAAAAGAGACCAACGCAACGAGGACGGTTAGCGGAGAAGATTTCATGCGGTTACACCTAAGTAAACAACCTGCGCGCTCTTTTCAGTGTCTCTCCTTTTACTCTTCGCACGTGGATGCGATCACCACGGACCCTTCTTCTTTTGTGCTGCGAGCCGACGATCATGGTTTTAACCGAGGGCACGCGGTGTTCGACACCGTTTCGATTGACGTCGCTACGAGGACGTTTCAGGACTTGCACTATCATCTGGACCGTTTGAGGACGAGCGCTTCGATGAGCTTTATTCCGTTCCCTGAGCGATTGCCGACGTTGGATATGGTGGAAAAAGTGGTGAAGGATACCGTCGCGGCCGCGTTTGTTGAGAGAGAGAGACGCGGGTTTGCGATGCGGGAGAACCCAGAAAGCGGGCTTTCCATGCAAGCTCGCTTTTATCTGACCGCTGGAGTGGGCGGCTTTGCACTCTCCAGGAAAGAATGCGAGGAAGGGAGTGCTTTTTATTGTGTCGTCATCGAACGAAAGCAAACAAAGACAAAAACGTTGCGCGCTCGGACGACTCCAATAGCGGTGAAGAACAAACCATTTTCGATAATTAAATCGACGAATTATTTACAAAATTGCATGATTGCGAACGATGCGGAGATGCACGACGCTGATGTCGGTATTTGGGTATCAAACGATAAAGTTTTAGAAGGACCGAGCGCGAACGTAGCGTTTGTCGACGATCGGGGGATTTTTGTGGCGCCAAAGGTTGACGACGTTCTAGACGGGGTAACTATGCGGAGATGTTTTGAATTCATCGAGAAGGGGTTGCTGAAAGACGTTGGAGTCATCAAATGCGAACGAAAGGATTGCAGCTTCCGAGAGTTAATTTTAGAAAAACGGGCAAAAGAATGCATGATGATAGGTAGTGTCGTTCAATGCGTACCAATCGTAAAATGGGACGACGTTAATATCGGTCGAGACGAAGTAGGTGAAAACGATCGAAATAGAGTCGCCTTTCGCCTCAGAGAACTCTTGGAAAAAGATGCGAGAGGCGTTAGAGTTTCGTAGGTGTAAAAAAAGTGTTAGCAAATCATATTATACAATATCAAAAGTAGCTTTTAGAACTTTACGAGCCGCGATAGGTTCCGTACCCATACGGATTCAAAAGTAAAGGCACGTGATAATGCTCTTTTGTTCTGCCCTGGAATACCGTGAATCTAATCGGACACTCCGGATAGAAACTCTTCTGTCCAGTCGTCATTCGCACGTACTCTTGCACGTGAAAAACGAGCTCGTAGTCTCCAGCGAACAGCGTTTCATCCCCTCCCATTAAATCCGTCACCCTTCCGTCGGCATTGGTGTAGCCTTCCTTTGAAATCCAAGGCGCCGCCGAACTCCGGTTATTCAGAGTAACTTTAATACCTTCCGCCGGTTTCCCCAATGCCGTATCCAACACGTGCGTCGTAATCGGAGACTTTTTCTTCTCGCTATTCGCCAAAGTGCTACTGCTAGTTTGTTCGTTCAATATCTTCACCCTCTTCTTCATCGAAGACGCCTGCGCGGAAGACGACGCCTGTCCCGCGTCTTCGTCAAACCTCAAGTTCAGCTTCTTTAACCTCAATTCCGTAATCTTCATCTGCTCTCTCGCCGCGACCATCATCTCTGCCCACGGACTGTTCTCCATCCTGTCCTTCACGTTCGCCAGTACAAACTCCGCGGTCACTCCAGTCGCGCAAATGATGAAAATTCTACCGAATTTTTCCTCGTATTTCACGTTCATCTCCCCCAACTCTTTCAGCGTCCCTTCGGTTGCCGTCGCCATCGCGTTCGATTGTTCACCCATCGCCCAATCTCCGCTGGTGGAGTGAAACTTTTCTCTCAACTTGATGGGATCGTCCCCGATTCTCGGGTGCCCACGAAACGCTTCCTCCCAATCCGTGGCCGGGTTCAAGTCGAACCATATTTCGCGCGCGTGATGGACCAACTCCGGGAACGAGTTACACGTTGCCGAGCGCGATGCGAGTTTGGAAGCGAACGCGGTGGACGAGCAACAGAGCGAGAAGTGGTGAATGATTTCATCGCGCGATAGAGATCGTAGATCGATAGAAACAGGAGGCGACGACATGATGATTATGGCTGACTGACTTACTGTTCTTTTTACAACGTCTGCGCGTGAGTTTTTGCGCGTTAGAGTGAGGGAATTCGTGAGCGAAATCAATTGATGTGTTTTGTGAGTACAATCGATTTTTAACCAACGTCAACTTTCTCTTATTCTTTCCCCATCTGCTTCTTCAACGCTTGCAGCATCTCTTCCACTGTTTCATCTTTTGCTTTCTTATTTGCAGAGTTCGTCGTCGTCGTCGTCGTCGTTTTACTGCTACTGCTACTTCTGCTGCTATAATTACTGCTGCTGCTGCTGCTCGCATTACTTGTCCTAGTGCTACTCGTCTTTTCGTTTGCCTCTTCCTCGTATTTGCGAAAGTCCCTCCTTTCGTTCTCCTCGAGAAACTCCACAAACTCCTCGCCGAGCATCTCCAATTCTTCCCATATGCTCTTCGGTTTGGACGGATCTCTTCCTTTACGTCTCTCGCGCTCTGCGAACTCTTTTTCTACGTCGCGGAAGAAATCTGAAAAGCCGTAAAACGGTTGTTCTTCTGCATTTTGTTGTTGTTGTTGTTTGGGTCTCGCCGCGTAGGAAGAAGAAGAAGCGCCCGCCCAACCGCCGCCGCCCGCACCATTCTTTTTCCAGAAAAGTCGTTTTCTGTCGTACTCTTCCCTCAAACGGTCGTCTGATAACGTGTTGTACGCTTGCTTACATTTGTTAAACTCCTCCGTCGCATTTGGTGCCTTGTTTCTATCCGGATGCGTTTCCAAAGCTCTCTTTCGAAACGCAGATTTGATATCTTTCTTGGTGAGCGATTCATACGGCGGCGAAAGGTTGAGGATCTCGTACAAGTTTTCGTCGCCTCCTCTTTTCCCTCCCGCGGAAGAAGAAGAAGAAGAAGACGCACTCACTGCAAAGTGCCTCCTATTCTTCCCGGTCGTTCTCCCTCCAGTATTAATCATACCGCCGCGTTGTAGTTTTCTTCGTCTTCTCTCTTCACCTACCACCGACGATACCGAACATTCTTCGCGTCTCTGTGCGCGCGACATCATCATCGTCGTCGTCGTCGCCGTCGTCGTCGTCATAATTGTCATCATCGTCATCGCGCCTCTCGATGAAAAGAAACAGGGAGAGGTTGAAGAGAGGTGCGCCAAAGCGTCTCGCTTCCGTAGCGAGACGGAACTCTTTCGATGTAATGTCAAAAAATGACGTTTGTGAAAAGGCAGCCGGAAACTCCAATTCGAAGAGGATTGCGGATAACACTCACTTTTAGAGAGCGAGAGAGAAGGAGAGAGAGAGAGAGAGAAAGAGAGAAAGATAGCAAATTCTCCTCAAGCTTTCCGCATTCTTTTCTCTTCCTTTTTTATTCTCGTCGCGCGCCCCAACCCCGCGCGATGAAACGGTCAAAAGAAGACCACGCGGGCGCGAAAGAAGATGAAGACGAGGAGAGAAAAATACAGTTGCGCAAAACGAAATTCTATGCCGGCGAGAACAAGAACATAGCGTCGGATTCGCATCTCGATCTGGTCGCGCTCGCGAGCAACAGGAGCATAACGCCGGTATTTTTTGATGATCTGCATCAGCGCGAAGGCGGAGGAGCGGCGACGAAAAAGGCGACGACACCTCCAAGTACGGACAATCAGGTACAGATTGTCACTTCGAAGCCCAGAGTGCTGATTCTACACACGGGTGGAACATTAGGTATGAGCAGCGATAGTTTTGAAGAGGAAACAGCAACGGTAGGGGTTATGGAAGGTATCGTAGGTCATGGTCCGTCGCCGAAAGGTGCTGCAAGTAACTCTGTTGGCGTCGATAACACCATGGTGTCGTCGCCGGTGATGACGTCGCAAGGAGGCGCCATATCTGGAGAAGCAGAGCAACACGGCGCATATCAGAGACGAGTGAAAAAAGGAACCGGAGGTCACTACGACACCAAATTGGGGCCTCGGTCGTTATTGACGGACATTCTGAGTGCAGTGCCGGAGTTGTCGGCATTTGCAAAATTACGAGTTCGGGTTCTGTTCAATAAAGACTCGTGCCAGATTGTTCCAAGCGATTGGGTGTTTATAGCAAAGGCATTACACGAAGCTCGAGAAGAATACGACGCTTTCGTTTTAGTTCACGGGACGGATACGCTCGCGTATACCGCTTCAGCTTTGTCATTACTTTTAGCGAACTTTGGGAAACCAATCATCGTGACAGGAAGCCAACTGCCACTCGCCATGCCGCGGTCAGACGCTCGACAAAACCTCATCGACTCTGTCTCGTGCGCAACGGCTGGTTTCGTACCTCCGTTCATATCGGTTAACGAAGTAGCGGTGTGCTTTGGAGGGAAATTAATGAGAGGCAATAGAGTTCGAAAAGTATCTGCGACTATTTATTCCGCGTTCAGTTCCCCAAGTTACCCCGATTTGGCGCATCTAGGGGTAGGGATCGATTTCAATCCGCAGTTGCTGTTGAACGTAAAAGATAAAGAATATAGGCCAAGATTTGAAATAAATCCAAACGTGATTCGAATTAGCATCATTCCTGGATGCGATCCGAATAAAGCGTACGGAGATTTATACGAAAGAGGTGTCCGAGGTATCGTTTTGGAGGCGTTTGGCGTGGGTAACATGCCCAACGACGAATTTTGGATCCCGTGGTTACGAATTCAACGTAAAAAAGGACTCGCTGTGTATCTCTCTTCGCAGTGCGAACGAGGTACGCTTCACCCAGAGTTGTACATGGCGGGTTCGTTTGCTTTAGAAATGGGTGTAAAAGGCGGTCCGATGATGTCGCCGGAATGCGCCGTCGTAAAACTCATGCTGTCGCTGGCAAACGACGACGTTGATTTAACCGTCCCGCTCGCCGGCGAGTTGTAACTAAATTGTGCGTATGCGTGTGTGAAATTATTATAGCGTGCGTATGTTGTTAATGACCATTTTCTATCCTTGTACATGTATACATAACATAACATCGTCATCATCTTTTCTTCATCTTTTCCGAGGCTAGTTCTAGAGCCGCTTTGACCTCCGCTTCCGGAGCAATCGCAAACAAACTCGCTGGATAAACGCTACTCCCCCATTTCGGATGCATCACAATTTTACAACACCCGACGTTCGTGCATTCATAATTCAGTAGCGTGACCAACGCGTCCACTTCTCCGTACACCCTCTGCGAGTCTCGATGTATCATCGATAACCCAGAACACGGGTCGATGTAATCGCACCAAAAATTCTTCTCTCTCAAAGCCCCCGTCGCAATCTCGGCAAACTTCATGAACCGCTCCAAGCACAAATCCTTCTCCTCGTCCACTCTCTCCCCGGTTTTGATGATATCCACCGCGGTCTTCTGGCACGTCGGCACGATGATCAGTTTATCCACCTTTTTCTCCCCCTCGTTTTCGTCGTCGTCGTCGGCGAAATTGAACATCGCTTGCGCCTCCGCTTTGTGCTTCTTCGGACACAAGTGCAAGGAATATTCGAGTTCTGCGTACGTCGCCGAGTCGTCTCCTTCGTCGTCTCCTTCGTTTCTGAGGCCGACGACGACGGTCGTCACGTTTGCTTTTGTTTCCGCTAATGACATGTGTGTATATGTAATGAATGGTTCCTTCCTCGCCTTTTCTGTGTTTGTGTTGTCGTAGAAGTTCGTTACTTTTGATGTTTTTTTTTCGCGCCAAAATTCAAAAAAATCAAAGCAAAAAGTTCCTCAAACGAAGAGAGGCAAAATCTCAAACATCTATGCGCGCGATAGCAGTCGTCGTCGTCGTCGATCATCAACACGAACAAAAAGTACGGATAAAGACGATGCTCGCATCATCAAAAGCAGCGCGGAAAATTGTAGCCCGAGGTGGGTTCCTCCCGGTCTTTTCTCCGAGGAGGGCCCCCGAGACGGAGAGAGGATTGGCGTTTACTTCTTCTTTGTTTTCGTCTTCTTCCGCATCATCATCATCGTCATCAGCGGTAGGAAGAAGAACAACAACAGAAATAACGCGAGATGACTTCGCGCAAAGAAGGGGAAGATGTTTGAGAGATTTGCGATCGTTCGCGGCGCGCGGCGACGGGCGACCTGTTTCGGATTATTCTTCGAGCGCGGCGATTGCGCGAGAAATGGAAGATGAGGAAGACGAGGAAGACGAGGAGGGCGAGGACGATTGCAGCGCAGAAGCGGAAGCGAGGCATTATAAAAACATGCTCAAAGATAGCGCAAACCGCCCCACGGTTAAAAGTATGCTTCGCAGGATAGACGAGACGGACCCGTTAGGCGTCGATATGACGTTGCGAGGATGTTCGAGTCGGCTGTACGATGGCGTTTCGGGAAAGAAGAAAAAGAATACGAAACCGGCAACGCTGACGGTGTACGACTTTGCGAGACTCACGCAGGAGAAATATCCGCAGAAAATTTTACTGATAAGAGTTGGCGATTTTTACGAATGTTTTGGCTGGAACGCCGTTTGTTTAGTCGCGCACGCTGGGTTGAATCCTATGGGGAACACAGGCGTGCCTCGAGCCGGATGCCCAAAGAATAAAATTCAAGAAACTTTAGATCGGTTGACGTCTCACGGGCATTCCGTCGTGGTGTGCGAAGAAGTTCCGCAGATGGTAAAGTATGGCACATTGAAAGCGCCGCCGAAAGACAGATTCGTGAGTGCCATTGTGACACCCGCTTCTCCGATGTACGTTTGCGGTGCAGGAGATCGAGGGGAGGATGTTAATTTCGCGGATGAGCAAGCGTTGCCGCTCTGCGCGGTGGCTTCCTCATCGTTGGGGTACACTCTCGTTCGCGTTCTCGTTGATGAGCGAGTGTGTCGAGTTGATTACGGTCTAACTGCTGAAGGGTGTGCGGCAATCTTACGCGCTTCTGGTTGTGCCGGGAACAAGCTGTATAAACACAGATCGTTCGGCGCAAATCACGCCAGCAAGAGTAACTCGAAAGGCAATTCGGGTCAATCGCGACGTTTACGGTGGGAAGTTGGCGCCATAGAATCCGCGGTTGCGGAAGACCAGTATGATGTTACTGAGCTGGCTGATGAAAATGACTTTTACAACGACGAAAAGAAGACGATGAATATTGAAAGTGGTCTGCGCCGGCGCCGGCGCGGCCAACGCCTGAGATACGACGGAGATGTCGTTCAAGGATTTTTGGATTTAACGCGGCGCGAGCACGGATTGAAACCGAACGAAGACTTCCGAGTCGTCAACATCTCAAACGACCCAAATTTGGCAGAAGCCGAGAGAGGTTCCATGCGTCCTTTGTCTCTGAACACGGCGCAACAACTCGGTGTGCTTCCAAGTCGAGGCGTTCCTCCTTTATTAGCCGCAATCGTGAACGACAAAGATGTCCCGGCGAGTTGTCGCGCATATTTACAAGAGCTGTTGTTATCGCCTCCGCCGCACGACGTTGCCAAGTCAATTCAGTTGGCATGCGAAAAATTCAAAAATACAAATGCATCCATGCCGAACTTGGAAACGTTGCCGGTAACAAAAATTGCAACGCTGCTGAATTCACAAGAAGCCAGCCATGTTTTCTTCGCAGACCTTTTCGCCATGGCAGATGCATGCGAGCGATTTCTCGAACACGATGATGCGGATTTACGGATCGCGGCTCGGAGTTTATTAGAAAAAGCAACAAGCCGCAAACTTGGAACGCGAGCGTACGAAGATGAGAAAAAATTAACAGAAACGTGCAGAAATGTAAAGCAAGTCATTGAAAGCATCATCTCTTCGGACGTATTTGATGAATATCACTCAGGATATAGACCGAGAAGCGCGGCAGCAAGTAGTGCTATGGCACGTCGCGATGGTGATGATGGTGAGAGTGATGCAACAGATGATGCAGAAGAAGACGATTACACTTTGATAGGCGATGATGAAGATGAAGCAGACGACGGCATTGTTCGTTGTGACCCTCTTTCTTCGTCATATTTACGTTATTTCCCGCGACGATTTGCTTTCGAGAATGAGCGCTGGAGAGGTAGAGTCAGACGAGATACAGTTGCCGAGGCTATCGATAATGTGGATGTGGCGGCGAATGCCTTACACGATGCGATTGTGGATGATTTACTCCCCGTCCTCGAAAAGTCCGACGAAACTCGCAAAGCGCGCGCAAAGCGTTGTGAAATTGAGCATTGCCAGCGTAATAATTCATTGTGGTTGCGCGGTGTTTCTAAAGCTGCCGTTTCACAGTTTGAATCCTCGTCATCTCCTTCCGCTACATCGCTGATTCACCCTCGAGACCGCTTTGGGCGCGAGTTAGCAGATCGATGGACGACTCAAAACGTAGAAGATAAGCTAGAGATATACCGACACAGCTGTCGGGAGGCGCGAGCGGCTGTTGCTGAACAACTTCGAATGCTGTCTAGTTCGCTACAACCATTCGTGGGTGCATTGATTGCATGTTCCACTTTGTCAACTATTTCTCTTGCAATAAACGCACACGTTTCCAAGGCCCAATCTAAAGGGTGGACGATACCACATCTTCTCGATCCAGAAGATTGCAAAACTCCGTTTCGTGTGGAAGATTTAGAGCCATTCTGGATGGACGGTACCGCCGATCTAAACGTGATCTCAAACACGGTGGATGTAGATGGAATGATAATATTAACGGGTCCAAATATGGCGGGAAAAAGTACGATTCTTCGTAGCTTGACTTCCGTTGCATTACTATCACAATGCGGATTAATGGTTCCGGCACGGGGAGAGTGCATCGTGCCAAGATTCGATTCAATCACTTTGAGAATGGCATCGTCGGACTCACCGAGCGAAGGTCTAAGCGGATTTGCCGTTGAGATGATGGAGATTAAGTGCGTCATGGAAGAATCTTCGTCTTCCTCTTTTGTTTGCGTGGATGAGCTCGGCAGGGGAACGGAAGCCACTCACGGCACCGCTATCGCAGCGGCGGTGATTGAAAAGCTAGATCATTTGGGGTGTCGAGGCGTATTTGCGACGCACCTTCACGGCGTGTTGGATTGCGATACGCACCTCTCGCCATTCGCAAAGAATATGCGCATGGGAACAACAATGACATCGGAAGGTAAGATGCGTCCAACCTGGAAAATAGAAGATGGGGAATGCAGAGAGTCACTGGCGATACAAACCGCCGCGGATTGTGGGCTCGAGGATGACGTTTTGAGACGCGCTCAATCTTTTTTGCAGCAGAGCATTACTACTGCCCGACCATCTTCCGCCACCGTTTTATCCTCCTCAACAGTCGAGAAGAGGAGAAGCAGCGGCATTTCAGACTTAGCCGCGGGACTTTTAAATGCTCGGAGTTTCATTCTCGCCGAAGAAGGTGAAAAAGACGCGGAAGACGCTGCCGGTGTGTTCGTAGTGTTACGAAATGAAAACCCTCCCGCGAAGGTGGCGCACGGTTGTTCCGTCGTCTACGTCATCCGAGACGCCGACGGATGGACGTACGTCGGGGAAACCGAAAGTATCGCCAACCGATTGAAATCCCATCGTCAGAAATACGGCTCTGACATCGACTGCGCTTTCGTAACCGTCGCGGAAGGTAAATCAACAGCCAGAGCAATTGAAACGGCCACCATTCGTGAATTTAGGAGACAGGGCGTGCCCATGAAGAGCGATTTCGATGGATCGCACGAAAATTTCGGCGGCATTAGCAGTCGAAACAAAAATAGCAGTAGAAACTAGAAAAGCTTGAAAGAAAAATAGTAAATATGTAAGTTACTCCTCTGGTTCAGTGTAAAATTTCAAATACGCGAGTGACTTCCGTCAAAGAAAACACACTCTCCGCTTTCAAAAAAAAAAGATGCAAGTCGAAGACGCGCACCCGATCGCGAACGATGGCTTTCAAATTGAATTTCTGCAATGGGGCGGTAGCCGTAATTATGCAAACAACATGTCGTCCTCGCCTTCGTCTTCATCGTCCTCGCACGTTCCAGAGAACGTCGTGATACTGTTACACGGTTGGAGTGGAGGTCCAGAGTATTTCAATTTCAGCATGCAAACGCTGAAACACAACGAGAACGCGTGCTATTTTGCGCCGAGATTCAGAGGCCACGGGTGCAAAGACGACGCGAAAGGCAAATTTCACATCGCGCGTTTGGCGAAAGACGTGCACGATTTTATCCGATGGTTGAAGAAGAAGGGAATTTGCCCGGAAAATCAACAGTTTTCGTTCGTTGGCACGTCTATGGGCTGTGCGGTTATTTGGAGTTTTGTGGAACTGTTCGGCGAGAGCGAGGTGAAAAATTACACGTTCGTCGATCAAGCGCCCTTGCAAAATGTTCGGAGCGATTGGTGCCTAGGTTCCACGGGGTGTTTCGACGAAGCGTCGTTGAAGAATTTGCAAAGCGCAGTTCTCAAAGGTCCAGACTTGTCTGAATTCGCTGACGGGAACGAGCGTGCTTGCGTAGCCCAAGGATCTGATTTTAAATGCGAGAAAGAAGTAAAAAACTGTACGATGGGATGTAAACCAGAAGCTTTGGCGGAGTTGATGGCGGACCATACAAATCTGGATTGGAGACCCTTGGTCGCAAGCTTAGAAAAGCCAGCGCTCGTGGCTGTAGGAGAAAAGACGCAAATTTTTCCGTGGAAAGGTGTGGCGTACGTAGGATCTTTGATGAAGAACGCGCAAACGATGGTGTGTAAAGACTGCGGACATTGGCTGTATTTAGAACAACCTGGTTTGTTTGGATTTGCGCTTTCTAACTTTATTTCCACGACCGAGTCTGGCGAGAGTCAAGGTCCCTCCAACGAAAGCATAGAGGCGGATTTGCGAGGTGGCTACGAGTTTTACAAGGACAAATTTTACTTTATAGACGCAAAATTGGTCGACTATCGGTTCGCCGGTGGCTCGCCAGAACACTATAAACTATTGTAACTACTAACTACTACTGGTATCACTATCGGTACTATTACTGCATCTCCTTCTATTCAAGGCGTCGCCATCAAAATAACTTCAATCAGTTTCTTCTTCTCTGTCATCGCCGAGGCGTTCAACGATTTGCCCAATCTCCAATAATTCAAAATATACACGAGTTGATCGCAGTCCAGCTCGTTGAGTTGCCCCGTGAATTCTTTCTTCTTCATCAAGTACATTTTCTCGCCCCGCTTCAATTTTCCTGCTCCGCCAGGACCAGCCAGACTAATGACTTTCGCCAGAACGTTCTTAATTCCTTCATGTCCCCTCGCCCTCTGTGCGAGATGCCCCGCAATGGTTGCAAAACCTTTATCTCGCTCGTATATCGCTTCTATTTGACCATTTTCGCACGTGAGTTCGAGCGTTTTTTCGATGACAAATGTATCATTTGTAAATGCGCTCAAAATCAACGGCGTAGACTCGTCGCAGAAATCTTTCGCCGTCATATCCAGACGCTCCCCAGCTCGCTTGCACTCCTGAAGCGCCAACTCCAGACACTCCATGCTCCCAACAGATGCTCCGTACACCGCATAATGCAAAAAACAACTCCCGTTCTCATCTCGGGCTTGCAACAACTCTTTTCTTGTCCTTTCGTCCAAAGTGCCTTCTCTCAAGAGCTCGGCAACGGTTTCGACGTTCCCTTTCTGCATCTGCTCCATTAAATACGTGCGTTTCCCGCACCCGCTACTTATTTCGTGCCTCTCTCGTCTCGACAAAGCATCAGCGCCTGGCATTTTTAGAAGCACGCGCAGCGCCGCCGCGTTGTTGCACTCGAAGTAATCTCTTTTCCACGAAGAAGA
>Ga0181559_10002674_pt1 | contig 17626 bp, 15 predicted proteins | sample 011ome_21_FD_133752 | JGI IMG/M metagenome (GOLD analysis project Ga0181559, IMG submission 133752) | Coastal salt marsh microbial communities from the Groves Creek Marsh, Skidaway Island, Georgia - 011508AT metaG (megahit assembly) | ecosystem: Environmental > Aquatic > Marine > Intertidal...
GCATCATAAACCGTGATGTCTGCACCGACGATGGGGCCATCGCCAACGCTTCCATTGATGTCAAAGACGCTGCCGCTATTGACGGCATCATCTTGCGCGTCAGTTACAGCGGTAGATTGGGGTACCGGCGATGAATCCCCGCCGCCGCCTCCACCGCCGCCGCCGCATCCAAAGCTGAGTAACACAATCGTGGTTAACAACGCTTTGCTCATTCTAATCATGGATTTTCCTTGCGTACTGCTGATGCCGAATTCGTCCTTGGTTCGGCGAGAGGAAGGCAGTTTAGGAATGGCAAGGAACGCAGCCTGTGACCCAGTCCACGAAAAAGTTAGGAATTGTAAAAACGTGAGCAGATCGACAATTCAGGTGTGTTCAGGTCACGCTAAGAGTGTGAATTGACCAGAGGCAAAAGACTTGAGCCTGCTCAATACGAAGCCTGGGGGCTGGGGTCAGCAAGAGACGTTCAGATAAGCGCTTCCCCAAAAATCAACAACCACAGCCAAGTCAGGCAGTTTTCAGTTAGACGATCACAGCATCGAACGACATCTGCTAACATAACGTTTCCATCTCTACAGAAATGAGCCATGCCAGATCCCGTTACCGCTTGTGTCCTCATTATCGGCAATGAAATATTGTCCGGCCGTACTCAGGATATAAACCTGAACCATATCGCTACGACCTTAGGCAGCTGGGGCATACAAACACGCGAGGCGCGGGTCATACCGGATGTCACCAGTACGATCGTCGACAATGTGAACGACTGTCGTCAGCGCTTCGATTATGTATTTACCACAGGCGGTATTGGTCCAACGCACGACGATATTACGGCTGAGTGCGTGGCCCAGGCTTTTGGGGTTGACCTGGTGCAACACCCCGATATTGCTCGACGTATTCGTCAACGCCCCGCACCGGAGGCAGTCATGGAAAGCCGCTTACTCATGGCCCGTGTTCCACAAGGCGCAACGCTCATTGAAAACCCATCCGGCGGACCACAAGGGTTCGCCATGGACAATGTTTATGTCATGGCAGGTATCCCGTCCGTCATGCAAGGCATGCTCTCGACATTGGCAGGCGAACTCCGTGGTGGCGCGGTGGTCCAATCCCGTTCTATCCGTGCTTTTCTTGGTGAAAGTTCTATATCCAACGCCCTGGGAACCATTCAAAAAAATTTTCCGGCCTTGGACATCGGGAGCTATCCTTTTTTTAAACAAGAGCGCTATGGCACGACGTTGGTGGTTCGCGGCACAGATCCGGACATGATCGAAGCCGCTGCACAGGCCATCATGCAAGCCGTGTCTGAGGCAGGCGAAACACCCGAGGATCTGGGTGCTAATGGGTAGGTCTCTTATTTCCCTACAGCACCTGACTTATGTTCTGATCTTCTGTGGCTTGACCTTCGGCGCCGACCCGGTCCTCGCTGATTCCAAGCAAACTCCCCTCACAGCCACCCCGACCTACGAGGCACTGCCTGGATACAAGGCCAGCGCAGTTTACACCGCTGATCCACACACCCCTTATACCGTGCATAGCCTGCAGAACAAGCTGGCCGCGGCCAACATGGCTCTACGCACTTGTGAGCAAGCTCATCCAACCTTCAATAATCAGGCTCACTGCGAGTTGGTGCGCGTCGATGACACCACCATCACCTCGTCTGCGACCCTCAAAGAACGAGTACCGAGCACGGCCCATCCATTGTATTTGTGGCGCTATCAATCTTCGGTGGCCACTGTCTATTTGGCGGGTTCCGTCCACATTTTAAAACAGGGCCTTTACCCCTTGGCCAAACCCTACCAAGAGGCTTTTGACGCAAGCCAAACCTTGGTGCTTGAGATCGACATCTCAGCGTTGACGCCCCAGGAATTACAGGCCAAGTCTATGCAATACGCCACGCTTGCCGGTCCAAGCGGTCTTTCCGAGATCCTACCAATGCCAATGTATCAGCGTTTCGCGGCTGCTGCCGCGGACTATGGGCTGCCGTTACCGCAACTCGAACGCTTTAAGCCTGCTTTTCTGACACAACAACTCTCGGTCCTGGCAATGTTGGCGTTGGGATATGACCCTGAGCAGGGTGTGGAAAAACACTTCATGCAACAGCTTGGCGGACGCGAGGTTCTCGAGTTGGAAAGCATAGATTTTCAGTTAGACCTGTTGTTGAACCAGCCCCTCGAAACCCAACTGGCGATTCTCGAAGACACCTTGAATCAGCTTTCCGAATTGGAGGTGCTCACTGCTGACCTGATGACCGCCTGGCTATCTGGCGATGATCCGGCTTTCGCGCGGTTGTTCGAACTCCAAAGCGGATCTTCCGATGCGGTCAAAGCATTCATGGAAGCATTAATGGATGAACGTAACGTCGGCATGGCCGACAAAATTGCTGGCTATTTGCAAACTCCGGGGAGCTACTTTGTACTCGTTGGCTCTGGCCACTTCGTAGGCAATAACAATGTCATTGAGTTGCTTAAGCACAAAGGATTAGAAGGGACTCGTATCTATTCCAACCAAACCCTAGGTCAGTGAGCTTTCAACCTGACAGCTATCGTCCACCGTGGGGCATGAGTAATCCACACCTGCAAACTGTTCTATCGAGTGTGGGCCGTAAACTTTGGCCATCGTCTCCACACCAATCATTTCATGCAGCGTCAAAGCGCGAGCTTCTCAGCGTTCGTGACGTCACCTTAACCGTCGACTTAAACCTCAACGAGTCCGGTCCCCTGATCATCATCATCCCGGGTTGGTTAGGACACAGTCAATCCACCTATGTCCTTGCGAGCGGCCATGCACTGTATGCAGCGGGATATTCAGTGGCTCGACTTAATCTCCGTGATCACGGCGATACGGCGCATATGAACCGAGGCCTGTTTAACTCTGCGCTGATTGAGGAAGTCACTGCGTCTGTCGATCAGCTGAATATTCAATTCGGCGACGGTCGCACAGGCTTAGTTGGCTTCTCGCTGGGGGGCAATTTTGCATTACGACTGGCCCGCGCCCTGCCCGATCTCACAACGCTTGCGGTCTGTCCGGCAATCAATCCGGCAGACACCATGTACAACATCGATCGCAACCCGATCTATCAGCGATATTTCATCAAGAAATGGCGGCAGGTCTGGTTTGCCAAGAAGCGTGCTTTTCCAGATCATTTTGATTTTGGCGAATCCTTGTCGCTGACCACGGTCAGCGCTCTAACTGACTACTTTGTTAAGTACCACTCCAATTTTGAGACCACGGACGCTTACTTTGCAGCCTATGACCTGTCCGGTTCAGCACTGGTCGGTGTGAGCGCGCAGATATTAGCCTCAACAGACGACCCGATTATTCCGATCAGTCAGTATCAGAACCTACCGTCCAATGTGCATCTCGACGTCACACAAGTGGGTGGGCATCACGCCTATCTTGATTCATGGCGTCTGACTAGTTGGGTTGATCAGTACCTGCTGAATTACTTTAGTACTCTGCGCGAGGCAACCTGAGACCACGGCTACTCACCTATGCCTCAGCGTCATCCCATAGCCACATTGCCGCCGCTCAGAATCATCGCGACCCGCCGGGTCGAGGTTCGATAAGGGCCATATTTCAGGAGCGCCGCCAGAGGTACCGCAGACGATGGTTCGATCACCACTTTGAGACGGGCCATCGCTATATTCTGCGCCCGGCCTATTTCAGCTTCGGTAACTAAATGAATTGGCAGAGCATAGCGATTCATGACTTCAAAATTAAGGTGACCCAGAGCGGTGCGCAACCCGTCTGCGCTGGTACGCGGCGGCAAGGGCGGTTGACGTACACCAGACCTCATCGAGTCATAGGCGTCTCGGGCCAACTCGGGTTCCGCGCCAACCACCTGAATCCGACGGCCCACGGCAGCAATCGTACCCGACACTAATCCCCCGCCACCTACGGGAACCCAGATTTCTTCAACCTCCGGTGACTGCTCGACAATTTCGAGCGCAGTCGTCCCTTGTCCTGCGATGACGGCCGGGTGGTCATAGGGTGGAATGAAGTGGGCACCGGTTTCATCCCGAACTTGTTCTAAACTCGCCTCGCGGGATGCGAGCGTGTTTCCGCACCCAACGATACGAGCACCGTAGCGTCGGATGGCTGCTCGCTTCACTGGCATTGCACCCCGGGGCACAACAATCGTTGCTGGCACATCAAGGTCGCGGGCGATCGCTGCCAGCGCCGCACCATGATTGCCCGAAGAATGAGTGACCACGCCCTGCTTACGCTGCGACGGCGTAAGCCGCAAAACCGCATTCAGAGCACCGCGAAACTTAAAAGAGCCGGTGCGCTGTAAATTTTCACATTTAAATTCTACGGCGAACCCGAGGCTTTGATTTAGGCTATGACTCGACACCAGAGGGGTTGCAGTTGCGCGCTGAGATATTCGGCGGCGCGCTGCTTCAACATTCTTAAGCGTCGGCAACAATGAGCGCAATGGGCTTAAACTCAGGACACGAGGTGCGGAAACCCACCGGCTTTTAGCAGCGCTGAAGGCACGGTTTTTCCCAGCACCGGTTCCAACCAGGCAGCGCCGTCGATTAACCGATTCAGATCCAGGCCGTGCTGAATTTCTGCCCTATCGAGCATATAAACCAGATCTTCCGTCGCAATATTCCCCGACGCGTTCGGCGCAAAAGGACAGCCACCGATACCTCCAATACTGGCATCCAGCGTTTTGACTCCTGCCTGTAAGGCGGCATAAGCGTTGGCGATACCCGTATTACGGGTATCATGAAAATGCGCGCGCAAGGGTATCTCCGAGCCCAGGGTCTCACGCAAAGCAGTGAACGCCCTGAACACCTGCATGGGTACAGCGACGCCAATAGTGTCCGCCAGGGCAATCTCAACAGGTGCCGCATGCGCCAACTCCTGGGCGATCTCCAAGACCCGCTGCAATGGTACTTCGCCTTCGAATGGACATCCAAAAGCAACGGCTATAGTCACCTGCACCGGAAAACCAGAGTTTGCACCGTGGCTTATGATTTGGGAGGCCATGCGGAGCGCATCGGCCACATTAAGACCTTGGTTTCGTTCTCCAAAGGTGTCCGACGCAGGTACGACTAATCCTGCCTCATTGACCCGCTCGGTGGCGCGTAAGCGATCATAGCCGCGCTGGTTAAGAATTAAGCCGGTATAGGTCACATCACCGCGCTGTGGGAGCCCGGCACAAACTGCCTCTGCATCTGCCATCTGCGGCACCACCTTCGGGTGAACAAAACTGGTCACCTCGATACGCTGACAGCCGGCTGCCAGCGCCTGATCTATCAGTTCAAGCTTTTGTTCTGTGGTCAGCCGCGCGTCTTCATTTTGCAGACCATCACGAGGACTGACCTCCATCACACTGACTTCCTGCCCAATCATCTGGCCGCCTCCTAGAACCCTTCGCGTAAGGAAACGGTCTTGTTAAAAACACCCACCCGTTTGGAATCTTTGCTGAAGTAACCCTGTCGCTCAAATTGAAAATGTGTATCTTCATGGGACATTATGGCCGGCTCTACATACCCTTGCAGGATCTGTAACGAATCAGGGTTGATGTCTTCAAGGAAGGTGTCAGCAGACGGGTTAGGTACCCGGAACAAACGCCCGTAGCTGCGTATTTCAACCGCTTGCGCGTGTTCAGCCGACACCCAGTGCAGTACGCCTTTGGGTTTCAAACCACTTTCATCCGCGCCGCTTTTTGAATTGGGGAAGTAAGTGCATTTCAACTCCACCACTTCACCTTGCGCATCCGTCACCACCTCATCGCAACGAATAATATAAGCATAGCGCAAGCGCACCATTTCACCCGGGCTTAAGCGCTTCCACTTCTTAGGCGGTTCGATCGCGAAATCTTCACGCTCGATGTATAACGTATCTGAAAATGGCAGCTCGCGGCTCCCTAATGATTCGTGTTTGCCATGCCAGGGACCGGTCAAGCGTTCGTCGACTGGGTCGTAGTTGGTGATGTGTACTTTCAGCGGGTTCAGCACACCCATACCACGGCGCGCGGTATTTTCTAGATCATGGCGGACACAGAATTCCAATAGATTCATCTCCACCTGGTTGTCTTGCTTGGTCACACCGACCCGCTGACAAAAATCGCGAATCGCTGCCGGCGTCACGCCCCGGCGACGCAAGCCAGCTATGGTTGGCATGCGAGGGTCATCCCAACCCTCAACCAATCCTTCCTCAACCAAACGATGTAACAGGCGCTTGCTCATGACCGTGTACTCAAGCCCGAGGCGAGAAAATTCTATCTGGGGTGGATGCACATTTTGGTTGATGTGCTCCAGTACCCAATCATACAGGGGTCTGTGGTCAGCGAATTCAAGCGTGCACAAGGAATGCGTGATGCCTTCCAGGGCATCACAAATACAGTGGGTATAATCATACATTGGGTATATGCACCAAGCATCTCCCGTGCGCTGGTGCTGAACGTGGCGAATGCGGTAAATCACCGGATCACGCATATTGATGTTAGGCGACGCCATATCTATCTTGGCCCGCAAAACATGTTCGCCATCTGCAAATTCACCGTTACGCATGGCCGCAAACAAGGCCAGATTATCCGCAACTGAGCGTGTTCTGTAGGGGCTGTTTTGACCCGGCTCTGTCAACGTCCCGCGTTGCTCGCGGATCGTTTCTGCATTCTGGCTATCCACAAACGCTTTGCCATCCTCAATCAACTGCTGGGCGAATTCATAGAGCTGCTCAAAGTAATCTGACGCGTGGGTTAATGCCTGCCATTTGAATCCCAGCCACTCAACATCCCGTGCAATTGCGTCAACAAATTCAACGCTTTCTTTGATCGGATTGGTGTCATCGAACCGCAGGAATGTCACCCCGCCGTATTCTTGGGCTACGCCAAAATTCAAACAGATACTTTTGGCGTGACCAATATGCAGGTAACCATTGGGCTCCGGGGGGAATCGGGTCACCACGCCGTTCGGCAGCTGGCCCGCCTTTTGGTCCCGCTCAATCCGCTGGCGAATAAAGTCTTTTGCTTCTTGGTCCATATCGTTTTACTGCTGGTAATGTGGTGATAAAAGGAGCCCACGCATCTTGCCTCACCCAAGTGTCAGGGAAAAGCCCCCGACGCGGTCAAAGGGCCCGTCGAATCTTTACGAAGCAGAGCCCCAATGTGCCTGATGCCGATGCTAGTATACGCCACCGCCACTGAACACCCACACACGGAGACCAACGATTTTACGAAGATTAATCATTATCGCGACGGGCAGTGCCATTTTCCTTGCTGCCAGTTTGTGGGTACAACAACAACAGCCTTTGGTCCACAGCATTGCCCAGGGCATGGCGGGAGAGCGGTGGTACCGAGTCGCTTTATATACCGAACACGTCGGTTTTATGTATAACCACGTCTATCAAGATCACCTCGGGCAGTGGCACTTCGTGTCTACCACCCATTTTTTACTCAACAACGGCACGCCTAACACCCTCTCCAAAGCGCTGACCTTCGCAGCCCAACCGCCTTATCCTTTGGTCGCTGCAACGTACACCAATCAAGGTCAGCAACAATCATTGACAACCACGGTGACTCTGACCCCAGAGCAAGGCTATCTCGCCGAGGTTACCCGGCCCGGCCAATCCTCCGGAACACAACCGCCCGTAATCCTCGACTGGTCGTATGACCTCAGCACGTTCCTCAATTTTGAACACTGGCTGGCCACCGCTGCACCTGGACCCGATGAGGAAAAGTTGATCTATAGTCCGGATTTTGAGCGACTGAGAATAAATCGACACACCTATCGCATCGTCGAGCAGAACAAAGAGGGCTATCTGGTAGAGACCAATGCACCGTTGTCCGCCAGTCAAACACAGCTCGACCAGCGCTTCCGCCCGTTGCGTTTGCATATGGCGGGCGTTTTCAATGTGGTCACCGCCAATGAAGCCGATGCGATTTCACTCACAAAACTAAGCCGCAAAACTAATTATTTGTTCAACGTTGATCAACGCCTGCGCAACCATACCGCTTTAGAAACACTGGATTTACGCCTCGATGGCACCGATCACCCTGCCCTACCGAAGGTGTTCAAGCTGCGATCCGGGCCGATCTCCAGCACTGGCCTATCCGCAGACATCTACAGCGGTGAGGAGTTACGTTTTCCAATCACCCACCCCAAAATACAGACTCTGGTGCAACCCAGCATACGCGGCGATGCGGCCACAACGATTGAACTGCTGCTGGACACAGCAAACCGCCAACTGAGTTACGCGGAAAATCGTCCTGCCGGCACGGTGCTCACCGCGCTCTCGGAAGGCGCGGGTGAATGCACAGACTACGCCGACCTTTTTACCACCCTGGCACGAGCCGCGGGCTACCCAGCGCGCAATGTATACGGGTTAGCCTACAAAGATGGCCCACAACCCGCCTTTATGTTCCACGCCTGGAATGAGGTTTACTACGACGGTCAATGGCATGCTGTAGATCCAACTTGGAACCAGACGCGGGTGGACGCTTCCCACATCCCGCTGTCCGACACCCAGGCGGCGTTGCTCATGCTGGCTAACAATACCCAGGCAGTGAGCTTTAGCGTGCTGGCTGCTGAGTACTTCTAGAAGATGGGACTTCGTCTTTCATCCGTCAGGATTGCTGGACTCTCATTAGCCCTTCTTGACTGACCGAAGCAATGAGTTCGCCGCTCTCGGCAAAGAAATCAGCATGGACCAGGCCGCGCGCGCCCTGAGCGGTCGACGTACGCTTGTGAAACAGAATCCACTGGTCTATCGGCACGTCTCGATGTATCCACAGCGCATGATCCAGACTCGCCATTTGCAGCTCGCTTCGGTCGACTTCACTCAAATGTGGCAGGCTGACGGTGGAGACCATGCTCATGTCCGAGGCATAAGCCAACAAGCACCTGGCGAGCTCAGCATTGGTCGCATCAACAGATTCACGAAATCGAATCCACACCGGGTTAAACAATCTATTCTCGGCCCAATCTTCGCTGCCCAAACGGAAAACAGAGCGCACCTCAAACGGGCGGGCAAGCTTGCCCAGCGGACCGTGCTGAGACACTTCGACGCCCAGCTTTGCGGCGACTTGGTCATCTTCTTCCAGTTCATCTGGCATTGGGACATTGGGCATTGGGTGCGCATGCTCAAATCCTGGTTCTGCCAGCTGAAAAGAAGCGTCCATACTGAAGATCGCGACGCCGTTTTGAATGGCGACGACACGACGAGTTGAAAAACTGCGGCCGTCACGCGTTCGTTCTACTTCATAGAGCACCGGACGATCCGAGGTACCCGCGCGAATAAAATAGCCATGTAGCGAGTGCAGAGCCACGCCCTCTACTGTACCCGATGCTGCCGCCACCGCTTGCGCAAGTACCTGTCCACCGAAAAGCCGCCTCGCGGGCTCCTGTTCTTCGTTGCGGCCTAAAAACAAGTCTTCTTCGATTTTTTGCAATTGCAAGATTTCCAACAAGGTGGTCGCTCGCTGGCTGGCCAAATTGCTCACTCTAATTACCTGTTGTCAGTCCTGGGGGAGGTCGAGATACTAAGCCCTTCATGGGCAGGAGAGCAAACAATGAGTGGTTGGCCACAAAAATTCCTCAGTGCATTCAACGCGCGACACCCTTACGACAGCATATCAGCCCAGGAAAGCAGTCTGAGCATTGGGGATGCCTACGACATTCAGCATCAATTTGTATCCTTGCGCCAGGAGCACATCCGCGGCTACAAGGCCGCTTTGACTGCTTTACCCGCACAACAAGCCATGAACATACATTTGCCCATCATCGGGGTACTGTTTGACAGCGGTGAATTCGCCATCGAGCGAAGACTCCAGCTCACCCAGGCGGCTTTATTAGAAACAGAAATAGGCTTTGTCACCGCCACATCCATTCGGTCTCCGGTCACCGCAACCGAAGTGTTCAATTTGATGTCAGGGTGCATGGCCATGATCGAAATCGCCTCGCCAAATTTAAACGACCGCCCCAATGGCCTGGATTTGATCGCGACGAACGCCGCCTCCTACGGCTATATTTGCAGCCCCTTGCAGAGCCTTGTAAAGGCGTCAGATGACTTGCCAGTCACGCTGACCAGAGAGGGCAAAATACAGTTAACCGGCGTCAGCGGTGAAGTACTAGGCGGTCAGCAAGACGCATTGGCCTGGCTAATCAACCAAGTGCTCCTGCGCGGCTACACAATTGAGCCCGGCCATCTGCTCATGACAGGCTCTATCGGAGGTATGTGCCCGGCAGCGTCTGGTCACTATCAAGCAGACTTTGGCGCTTTGGGTGCCCTGAACTTCTCGGTCGCCGCCGCGCCAGCCTCCACATAGTCTAGCCTTCAGCCCAGACCTTGATCAGTTCATCGTAAGGCACGGTCTGTCCCGCCGGCTTTTCGTCAGCCAGTTTGGGCTTTGGAGCACCGGGCTGATCCAGCCAGTACTGGGGATCTCGTGGTTCATTCAAAGCAGGACCACACTCACCCAGTACCCCGTGGCGCTCCAGCCGCGCAAGCACTCTATCTTGTTGCTCAGCGAGCGCATCCATGGCTGCTTGAGCCGACACTTCCCCACTGACCGCATTCGCCACGTTGGCCCACCACAGCTGCGACAGTTTTGGATAATCAGGCACATTGGTGCCCGTGGGGGTCCACAAAGTGCGCGCCGGGCTGCGGTAAAACTCCACCAGACCACCCAGTTTCGGCGCCATCGCGGTCATTGCTGGAGAAGACAAATCAGAGTCACGTATGGGAGTCAGCCCGATCAGGGTTTTTTTCAGCGAGACCGTCTTTGACGTCACAAACTGGGCATACAACCAGGCCGCCTTACGCCGCTCTAGCGGCGTGCTTTTCAGCAGCGTCCACGAACCGGTGTCCTGATAGCCAAGCTTCATCCCTTCGCTCCAATAAGGCCCATGTGGGGAAGGCGCCATGCGCCACTTGGGTGTGCCGTCCGCATTAACAACGGCCAGTCCTTCGGCAATCATGTCCGCGGTAAACGTTGTATACCAAAAAATCTGTTGGGCAATGTGTCCCTGTGCGGGTACCGGGCCTGCTTCGGAAAAGGTCATGCCACCCGCCTCGGGCGGCGCAAAACGTTTCAACCATTCCATATATTTCTTCAACGCATACACCGCCGCCGGGCCATTAGCCGCGCCACCTCGGCTGACCGACGACCCTACCGGCCGACAGTCTTCAACGCGAATACCCCATTCATCAACCGGCAGACCATTCGGTAATCCTGGATCGCCAGCACCCGCCATGGACAACCACGCATCGGTAAAACGCCAGCCCAGAGAGGGGTCTTTCTTGCCATAGTCCATGTGTCCGTAAACGCGCTGGCCATCAATCTCTCGCACATGCTCACTGAAAAATTCTGCAATGTCCTCGTAGGCTGACCAATTGACCGGCACACCCAGTTCATAGCCATACAGCGCACTAAACTGCGCTTGCAGTTGCGGATCACTAAACCAGTCGTAGCGGAACCAATAGAGGTTGGCAAATTGCTGGTCTGGTAGTTGGTAAACCTTGCCATCCGGTCCCGTAGTAAAGCTGATGCCTATGAAATCTTGCAAATCTAACGTTGGCGAAGTGACATCCGCGCCTTCCCCGGCCATAAAATCACTCAGTGGCACAACATACCCATAGCGCGCATGCGTGCCGATCAGGTCCGAGTCATTAACATAGGCATCGTAGACGTTTTCGCCGGACTGCATTTGTGTTTGCAGTTTTTCAATCACATCGCCTTCTTGAATGAGATCATGGGTCACTTTGACACCGGTTATCTCATAAAAGGCCTGAGCTAATGTCGTGCTTTCATACTCATGGGTGGTCAAAGCTTCAGACACCACATTGATTTCCATGCCACGAAATGGGCGTGCCGCTTCGCGAAACCATTCCAGTTCGGCCAATTGCTCTGCCTGGGACAGCGTGCTCGGGGTGAATTCCGCAGACCATTTTGTCGCGCTCACGCCAGGATCAACGCTCTGCTCGCTTGCCGTCTGAGCGGGCCCTGTAGCTTCACTACAGCCACCGAGTAGCACAAACCAGATGGTTGCGGACAACCCTAAACCTATACGCGCAGTTTTCACATTCACTCCTTTAAGCGCTTATTGAGCTACGCAGTATAAAGACGTTAACCCCAGCGCATAAGAGCAATAGCCCACAATACCGACAACGCACTGGCGGCAGGGAGCCACCCTTCAAAACTCGCAAGCCAGACTAGATGTACAAAAGCAGCACTGATCAGGCTGATGAACACGCGGTCACCGCGGGTGGTTGCAATGGGCAAAAAACCTTTGCCCAAACGGGTTGGCCAGCGCAGTTCCAACAGCGTCATGACCAGCAGCAACACACCTATCCCGGCAAAAAAAAGTGCTGTCGGTAGAGTCCAGGCCATCCAGGTCATGACACTCGCCCCAGCGCAAAACCTTTCACCAGATCTTTACGTACAAACCATACCACCAGCACTCCGGGCAACACGGTCAGCACCCCTGCCGCTGCTAATACGCCCCAATCCAATCCCGAGGCGCTCACGGTTCGGGTCATGACGACCACAATCGGTTTAGCCGACGCCCCGGTGAGCGTGCGCGCCAACAGCAGCTCGACCCAACTGAACATGAAGCAGAAGAACAGCGTCACACCCAACGCACCGCGGTTAATCGGTAAAAATATACGCGTGAAAAAATGCAGGAAACTATGTCCGTCAATGCGCGCCATCTCATCCAGCTCCGTGGGTACACCCGAAAAGAACCCTTCCAGGATCCACACCGCCAACGGCACCGTAAATAAACAATGGGCGAGAGCCACAGCGAGCGGCGTGTCAAATAAACCGATCGCTGAATAGAGCTGGAAAAAAGGTAACAGGAACACCGCTGGTGGCGCCATGCGATTGGTCAACAACCAGAAGAACAACTGTTTATCACCCAAAAATCGATAGCGCGAAAACACATAAGCCGCGGGTATTGCCACACTCAGTGAAATCAGTGTGTTTATGGCCACGTAGCTGAGCGAGTTGAGAAACGCTTTATACCAGACCGGGTTAGCAAAAATTTCCTGAAAATTCGCCAGCGTCGGCTGCGGTGGAAGCAAACTGAAGGCACCGACGATGTCTGCATTGGTTCGCAGCGCCATCGATAACAACCAATACAACGGGACAAGTAAGTAAACACAGTAGGCCACCAACACCCAGCGAGAACTACTGAATTTCATCGTGGCGCCTTGTCGCGATTGATGCTGGCGTAGAACAACCAACAAAAAAGCAAAATAAACAAAAAGTAAATCACTGAAAACGCAGCCGCAGGCCCTAAATCAAATTGCCCCACCGCCATGGTGGCGAGATACTGACTGAGAAACGTTGTGGCATTTCCGGGTCCGCCGCCGGTCAGCACAAAAGGCTCAGTGTAAATCATGAAGCTGTCCATGAGCCGCAACAGCACCGCAATAATCAGTACACCGCGTAAGCGAGGGAGCTCTACAAAACGAAAAACTTGCCACTTGCTGGCGCCATCTAACTCCGCTGCCTGGTAGAACGCATTTGGAATCGCGGTAAGCCCCGCAAAGGCCAGCAGTGCCACCAGCGAGGTCCAATGCCACACATCCATGGCCACTAACGTCAACCAGGCATGCAGGGGCTCGGCCGTGTAGTTGTACGCAATCCCCGAGGCATTAACCGCAACGCCAAGCAAGCCGATGTCCGGGCGCGCAAACATTTGCCATATGGTGCCCACTACATTCCAGGGAATCAGCAGCGGAATCGCCAGTACAATCAAGATTAAAGGTGTTAAGCGACTGGTTTTGGAGATCCCCTTGGCTACGGCGATACCCAATGGCACCTCGATCGCCAGGACCGTTGCACTAAAACCAACCTGCCGTGCAAACGCATCAATAAAGCGCGGATCCGCCAGCGTTTCTTCATACCACTGCAGGCCGACAAAGAATCGCGTGTTTAAATCGAGAATGTCCTGCACAGAGTAGTTCACGACAGTCATCAAGGGGATGACGGCGCTGAACGCCACAATCAACAGCACCGGCAGCACACCGATCCATGCCCGATTATTATGCGGTCTAAACGAACTCACCTTCAGCCACCTTTTTACCCTCCTCGAAGGCCACATAGCGCCGCACACGGATTCCAACATCCTGCCCAACTAGGACATCTGCAGGCAATTTGCCACGCACGACCACCTCGCCATGGACGGTGTTTACCGTCAACCATCCATAAGGCACGCCGTCACGCGTCCCCTGTAATCGCTGCCCAGCTACCGTTCCCCGCAGCGCGCTGTGAGGGTCCAGTTCGGCCCATTCCGAGCGAAAGCCGACACGTTCAGCACCGGCCAGGTGCAACACTGAGGCCGGCAAAAAATTCATCCCCGGGCTCCCCACAAAGTGGCCCACATATTCGTGAGCAGGCGCGTTATAAATGGTCTCGGGTGTGCCTGTTTGTAACAGACCCTGCGTGGTCAGCACCGAAACTCGGTCGGCAAAGGTGAGCGCCTCGGTCTGATCGTGGGTCACATAGATCATGGTCACGCCCAGGTCCGCCTGAACCCGCCGCAAGCTTTGGCGCAGACGCCATTTTATTTTCGGCTCGACCGCCGTGAGAGGCTCGTCTAACAGCACCAGTGCGACCTCCGGGCGCACCAGCGCCTTGCCCAGAGCAACTAATTGTTTTTCGAACAAAGACAACATTGCCGACTTGGTCTGGCGCAAATGATTCAATTCGAGCTCTTCGCAAATAATACTCACCCGTTGTTCAATGAGCACGCGTGAGGCTTTGCGTACGCGCAACGGGAACGCCAGATTATCTTCGACACTCAATGATTCATAAAGCACAGGAAATTGAAAGACCTGAGCGACAGAGCGCGCCCGACCCGGCTGGGAGGACACATCGACCTCGTCGAAGAGGACCCTGCCTGAGGTAGGCTGAAGCAATCCGGATAACAAATTCAGCAGGGTCGTTTTCCCCGCACCACTCGCGCCCAGCAACGCATGTGCTTCTCCGTCAGCAACGGTCAGTCGCAAGTCCGACAGCGTGTCCTGAGCTGCACCAGGATATCGAAAACAAAGGTGGTCGAGGGTAATGGCCGCCAAAATTAAAACTTCACTACATCAGTTGCGGCCGCGCCCAGCTGCAGCGATGTGCCAGGCTCGACGGCCACGATACCCTCACTGCGCACCACCCACTGCTGATCGGCGACTCGTCCATAAATAAAAGTTTCATCACCACTGGTCTCAAATGCCGTCACCGCCATATCAAACAACAATTCTCGGGTTTCAGTGGGTTTCCTAAGCACCACCACATGCTCCGGTCGCAACGCACACATCACACCATCCTGATGCAGGTAATTGACGCCGGGGTCAGCCAGCAATTCCATTGCTCGCGGGCTGACCGGATCCCGGTACACGTCCATCGGCGCGCCGGCTTGTATTTTGCGCCCCTGTTCTAACAACAGGAGCTGATCGGCCAGTTTAAACGCGTCACGCGGATCACTGCTGGTATATATCACCACGGTCCCCATCGCGCCAAGTAACTCTCTGAGCTCCAATTCCAGCGCTTCTCTTAACTTGAAATCGAGATTAACCAACGGTTCATCAAGCAGCAGAACTCGGGCTTGCTTTGCTAACGCGCGGGCAATCGCCAATCGTTGTTGTTGTCCGCCCGACAGTTCGTGCGGATAGCGGTTCAACAAGTCGTCAATGGCGAGCCGTCGTGCGAGATCCGTCACCGTTGTTTCGATCTCTATCGACGTCGCCGATCGCGCGCGCAGAGGGGAGGCAATGTTCTCGGCCACCGTCAGATTGGGATAATTGACAAACGCCTGATAGACCATCGCCACCGGGCGCCGCTGAGTGGGCACATGACTGATCATCTCACCGTCCAAGTGAGTTTCGCCGGTCGCCCTCGTGTTCAAACCCGCAATCAGGCGACACAAGTCTGTTTTGCCCGACTGGTTTGCTCCAAGAACCACGGTGATTTCGCCTGCTGCAAACCGTTGATCGAATCCTGAGTAGGCAGGCGTGTTCTCAACCACGGGTAGACAGACCTGCGAAACTTCCAGTTGTCCTGGCATTGGGTTGGCGATTGAGTGACTGATTCCCATGGGCATGGGATGCTACACTGAACCCTCAGGAAAGCTACCCAACACCGCTGGGTGGCGTCTATCGAACGAACCACTCGAGCGAGCAAGGACGTTGTTCATGACTGACCTCATACCAGATTCTATTTCTGCCAGGCACCCCATCGCCGGACCCAATGGGCAGCTTGCTCACCCGGATGCGGTTGATCACTTGTCTCGGCTCCAACCAGCCTTCTACACGGTAGGCCAGCACGCCTGGTGTTTGGTCGGTAATGGGTTATCGAATCAGTCCTTCGTTGAGGGCCCCGAGGGCATTATTGCGATCGACTCGGGAGAGTCCGTCGAGGAGATGCGGGCCGCGCTGCTGCAATTACGCAAACATACCGACAAACCGGTGGTCGCCTGTATCTATACCCATTTTCACTATATAGGCGGCACTTCCGCCATTATGGAAGAAGCGGGCAATCAGGATCTACAGATTTACGGGCACGCGGGTATTGCCGACAACCTGACTCGTTTTGGCGGGGAAGTCGCTCCCCGTTCGGGCCGAGGTTTGGTTTACCAATTCGGTATGATGTTGCCCAATGAGGGTGAAGACGGGTTACTTCACGGCGGTTTGGGCATTCACTTTCGCAATCCTGAACACGCCCCCTACACCAACGGCTACGTGCCGGCTCGTCACACCTTTGACCAACCGACCACTTACCAAATAGCCGGGTTAACCGTTGAAATGATGCCTGCGCCTTCTGACGCGACGGACAATGTCACGATTTGGTTCCCGCAGCTGAATGTCTGCGTCAACAATTTGATCTGGCCTAGTCTGTTCAACATTTATGCCGTGCGCGGCGAGGAGTACAGAGACCCACGTATTTTGCTCAAGGGTATTGACCAGATATACGATCTCATGCCCGAACACCTCATCGGCGCCCATGGGCCGCCGCTGTCGGGCCCCGAAATTGGCCCAGCCGTGCTGGACTACCGCGACGCCATCCAATATCTCTGGGACCAGACGGTACGTTGCCTTAACAAAGGTATGCTGCTGGATGACATCACCCAAGCCGTACAACTACCGGAGCACTTCAATCGCAGCTATTTCACCCGGCAGTTTTATGGGTTGGCTGAACACCACATTCGACAGATTCACGGCGGTTTGTTTGGCTGGCTCGACGAGGACGAAAGTCACCTGTTCCCTCTGCCGGGCCGCGCCCGCTGCGCCAAACTGATCAGCGGTTTTGGGGGCGAGGATGCGGTGCGCCTGCAGGTCGATCAGGCTCTAGCGGAGCAGGAGTGGCGCTGGGCCGCTGAGCTCGCGAGTTGGCTGACTCGTGTTGAGTCCGCAACCCCTGATGATCGGCACCGTCTGGCAGACGCCTTGCGTGGTTTTGCGCAACATACCACGTCTGCCAACATCAGAAATTACTGTTTGACTCGCGCGCTGGAGTTGGAGGGCAGCATTGATCTTGGACGCTTTCGAGCCCATCGCTTTCGGTACGATGAGGTGCTGAGCGCTGCACCACCGCGCTTCGTCGCGGTCATGCGGGTGCTACTGGTACCCGAACAGGCTGCTGACCTTGAAGCGGAGTTAATCTGGCAGTTTTCAACCGGCGAAC
>Ga0181559_10002677_pt1 | contig 17625 bp, 11 predicted proteins | sample 011ome_21_FD_133752 | JGI IMG/M metagenome (GOLD analysis project Ga0181559, IMG submission 133752) | Coastal salt marsh microbial communities from the Groves Creek Marsh, Skidaway Island, Georgia - 011508AT metaG (megahit assembly) | ecosystem: Environmental > Aquatic > Marine > Intertidal...
AGACGACGACGACGACGGCGCCGAAGAGGAGCTGGAGCCGGAGCCGGAGCCGGAGCCGGAGCCGGAGCCCGAGCCGGAGCCCGAGCCGGAGCCCGACGTTCTCGTGAAGAAAAAGAAGAAAAAGAAGGGAGGCTTCGACGCGCTCGCGCTCGAGGACGACGAGCCCGAGCCCGAGCCCGAGCCCGAGCCCGAGCCCGAGCCGCCCGCGGCGCCGCCCGCGGGTGACGACGGCAGCGACGACGAGCCGCTCCTCCTCGTGAAGAAGAAGAAGAAGAAGAAGCCGCTCGATTTGAGCGCGCTGACCGGGGAGGACGAACCCGCGGCGGCGGCGGCGGCGGCGGAGCCGGGGTTGATCATCGCGGAGGTGACCGAGTGCGCGCCGCATCCGATGGCGGACAAGCTCACGATCTGCCAGGTCGACGTGGGCGACGGCGAGCCGCTTCGCGTCGTGTGCGGCGCCCCCAACGTCCGCGCCGGTCTGAAGGTGATCTTCGCGCGCGTCGGCGTCGTCGTTCCGAGCACCGGGGCGAAGCTCGCGAAGACGCCGCTGCGCGGGGTCATGTCGGAAGGGATGATTCTCTCCGCCGCGGAGATGGGGTGGATGCCGAAGGCGGTCGGGATCATCGAGTGCCCGAAGAAAGCGCCGGTCGGGGAGCCCGCGCCCTTGGACCCGCCGCCGGACCTCGCGATGGCGGACCCCGCGGCGAAGAAGAAGAAGAGCAAGGACAAGGACGGGAAGGAGAAGAAGGAGAAGAAGGAGAAGAAGGAGAAGGAGAGAGAACGCTCGCCGACGCAGGAGGCGGAGGCGGAGGCGCCGCCCGCGGAGCTCGTCCTCGGGAAGAAGAAGAAGAAGAAGGCCGCGCCGGAGCCCGAGCCCGAGCCGGAGCCGGAGCCCGAGCCCGAGCCGGAGCCGGAGCCGGAGCCCGAGCCGACGGCCAAGGAGGAAAAGACGAAGAAGAAGAAAAAGAAGGGCGGCGCCAAGGAGGAGGAGAAGACCGGGGACGACGACCTCGACGCGCTGTTCGCGGAGCTCGGGATCGAGAAGAAGGAGGAGGACGCCGGAGGCGGCGAGTCCAAGGCTGCGAAGAAGCGGCGCGAGAAGAAGGAGCGCGAGGCGGCGGCGGCGGCGGCGGCGGCGGCGGGCGAGGGCGGCGGCGCCGCGGCGGACGGCGCGGATGATGGCGGCGCGGCGGGCGGCGCGGAGGAAGGCGAGAGCGTCTGGGAGAAACAGCTCGAGGAGCTCGAAGCGCTGCAGGCGTCCGGGGAGAAGCTCAACGACTCGCAGAAGAATAAGCTCAAGAAGCTCAAGAAGAAGGCGAAGGAGAAGGAGGCGAAGGACGCGAAGGGCGGCGCCCCCGGCTCTGGCTCGAAATCGGGCGCCGGGAAGCCGTCCGCCGCGGTGCTCAGGATGCAAGAGCAGATTCGTCTCCGCGAGGAAGCCGAGGCCGCGGCCGCCGCCGCGGAGGCGGAGCGGATCGCGCAGGAGGAGGCCGAGGAAGCCGCTGCCGCCGCGGCCGCCGCGGAGGCGGAGGCGAAGCGCCTCGCGAAGAAAGAGCGCGAGCGTCTGAAGAAGGAGCAGCTGAAGAAGGAAGGGAAGCTCCTGACCGGGAAGCAAAAAGAGGAGCAACGGCGGTTGGAAGCGATGCGCGCGCAGATCCTGCAGAACTCCGGGTCGTCCGGTAACCTCGCCGCGGACGACGACGGCGACGGCGAGCTCAGGCGCTCCGTCGTCGTGGACGACCGCAAGAAGAAGAAGGAGCTGTTCGAGCAGCGTAAAGCCGAGGCGATCGCGCGCAAAGCCGCGGAGGAAGAGGCGGCGATAAAAAAATTGCAGGAGGACAAAGCCGCGGCCGCGGCCGCGGAAGTCGCCGCGAAGGCTGCGGCTGCCGCGGAGGAGAGCGACGACGCGGAGGACGACTGGGACGCCGTGGACGACCTCGACGCGCTCGTGAAGATCCCGAACAAGGCGGAGGAGGAGAGGAAAGCGAAAGAGGCGGCCGAGCGCGAAGCCGCGCGACTCGCCCTCGACGCGGAGAAGAAGCGCAAGGCGGCGGAAGAGGCCAAGGCGGCGAAAGCGACGGCGAAGCCCGCGCCGGGGAGCGGCGGTAAGGGCGAGAAGCCGTGGGCCGCGGCCGCGAGAGCGAAAGCGGAAGCCGCGAAAGCCGCGAACGCGGAGGCCTCGGATTCCGACTCCGAGAGCGGCTCGGATTCCGACGCGTCCGGTTCCGATTCCGACGCGTCCGGCTCGGACAGCGACAGCGACAGCGACAGCGACAGCGACAGCAGCGACTACAGCTCGTCGGACTACACCTCGAGCGAGGAAGACTCCGACGACGAGCGCGAGCGTTTACACCGGGAGAAGATGCAGGTCGCGAAGACAGCGCGTCTGGCGCGGTTCGAAGCGATCAAGGCGGCGAGGTCCGCGGATCGCCTGCGGTGCCCGATCATCTGTATCCTCGGGCACGTCGACACCGGGAAGACGAAGATCCTCGATAACATCCGTCGCACGAACGTTCAGGACGGCGAGGCTGGCGGGATCACGCAGCAGATCGGCGCGACGTTCATCCCGGACACCGCGATTCGCGACCGGACGTTTCAGCTCAACAAGGGCGAGCTCAAGCTCGACGTCCCGGGTCTCCTCGTCATCGACACCCCCGGGCACGAGTCGTTCACGAACCTCCGCTCGCGCGGATCGTCTTTATGCGACCTCGCGATCCTCGTCGTGGACATCATGCACGGCCTGGAGCCGCAGACGCTGGAGTCGCTGAACATGCTGCGGATGCGAAAGACGCCGTTCATCATCGCGCTGAACAAAATCGACAGGATGTTCGACTGGGACGCGAAAGCCGACTTCCCCACCCGGGAAACGCTCGCGCTTCAGAAACAGCACGCGCGCGCGGAGTTCGAGGACCGCGCGAAGAAGGTCATGCTCGAGTTCGCGAACGAGGGCTTGAACGCGGCGATATATTGGGACAACCCGGACGTGCGGAAGTTCATCAACGTCGTCCCGACGTCCGCGATCACGGGCGAGGGCATTCCCGACATGATCCACACGCTCGTGGACCTGACGCAGACGAGGATGAACGAACGCCTTCGGTTCTTCGACGCGGTGCAGTGCACAGTCCTCGAGGTGAAGATGCTCGAGGGTTTGGGGACCGCGATGGACGTCATCCTCATCAACGGCACGCTTCGGGAGGGAGACACGATCGTCGTCGCCGGGCTGCAAGGCGCGATCGTGACGACGATCAGAGCGCTTCTCACGCCGCAGCCGATGCGAGAGATGCGCGTGAAGGCGAACTACGTGCACCACAAGGAAATCTCCGCGGCGATGGGGATCAAGATCGTCGCGAACGGACTCGAGCAAGCGATCGCGGGGACCTCGATGCTCGTGCAGAACAAAGAGGACGACCTCGACGAGCTCAAGGACGAGGTGTTGTCCGACATGAAGAACGTCTTCTCGCGGGTGGACAAGAGCGGCGAGGGCGTGTACGTGCAAGCGTCCACGCTCGGGTCGTTGGAAGCGTTGTTGGAGTTCTTAAAGTCCGACGCGGTGAAGATCCCCGTCGCCGGGATCGCGATCGGGCCGGTGAACAAACGCGACGTCATGGGCGCGTCGGTGATGCACGAGCGGAAGCGACCGGAATTCGCCACGATTCTCGCGTTCGACGTGAAAGTCACGGAAGAGGCGACGCGGATGGCGAACGAGCTCAACGTCAAGGTGTTCACCGCGGACATCATATACCACCTGTTCGATCAGTTCACCGCGTACATGGCGGAGATCAAGGCGAAGAAGAAAGCCGCCGCCGCGGAGCACGTGTCCTTCCCGTGCGTGCTCAAGATCATGCCCAACTGCATCTTCAACAAGCGCGACCCGATCATCGTGGGCGTGGACATCGTGAAAGGCATCGCGCGCATCGGGACGCAGCTGTGCATTCCCTCGCAGGGGTTCATCGACATCGGTAAGATCGCGGGCATGGAGAGGGACCACAAGCAGGTGGACAAGGCGACGCCGGGGCAGTCGGTGGCGATGAAGATTCAACCCGTCAGCGCTGCGGAGAGCAGCCGACTGTACGGGCGGCATTTCGATCACAAAGACGAGCTCGTGAGCCGGATCACGCGCGAGTCGATCGACATGCTGAAGGAGAACTTCAGGGACGAGCTCGGGAAGGAGGACTGGCGGTTGGTCGTCGAGCTGAAGAAGAAGTTCGAGAACCACTACGGCGAACCCATGTGATGGAATCATTTTTTTACGCGTCGTCTTTTTATACGCGCGCCGCACCGCCCGCCTCTTCGAGCGGTCTTTCTCGCTACCTAGGCAAACAAAGCACACAAAGCATACTTCTGGTTTTCTCAACCGCGTCACACGTGCTCTAGCGCCTCGAGCGGGTAGTACCACCCGTACGTCGGGTATCGCCCTCCGGCGATGGCGACGAGGCCGTTCGGGACGGATAACCCGACGACCGGCGACTGCCGATACGCCTTGGAGACGACGCCCACGGGGAAGGGCTTTCCCACGGTGTCGTCCATGCCTTGCTCCCATCCGACGGCATAGTCCTGCGGCGGTTGGGTCGGACGCGAGGGTGGTCGGGGGGGTCAGGCGCGAAGCGCGGAACGACTGAAGAAGATCAAAAAACCAAAAAACCAAAAAACCAAAAAACCAAAAAACCAAAAAACCAAAAAACGCGGGCGGCGCGCGGTGGGCGCGCGCCTGCGCGTCGCCCTCGCCGCGGCACATCTTCTTCACCGATTCCACGTCCTTCTTCACGCGGACCCACATGCCTGTCGTCACGTTCTCGTGCGTCAGCGGGATCCCCCGCTGCTCGACGACGGACAGCTTGCGCGTGTACTTCATCTTCCTGCGCGGTTTCGAACGAACAGAAAAAGAAGCGAGCCGCGTCAGGCGAGGCTGCGCGGACGGATACCTGTACACGGACGGTGTCCTCGGAAAACCCGAGAGACCCGTCGGGGAGGGGCGAGGGGGCGAGCGAGGAGCCGACGCGCGCGAGGCGAACGCGCGAACGCGTCTTACGCGCGATCGATACGCGATTCGCGTCGTCGAACCCGCGCGCGAGGACACGACGCGCGCGCGCGCGCGCGCGCGTCCGGCGACGACGCTCGCGCGAAATCTGTCGGTAAAAGCGCCCGGAGAGCGAAAGCGCGTACCTGAATCCGGGGGGCATCTCCCCCAACGTAATCGCGTCCAGCTTCCTCTTCGCGCTCTGCTCCGGCAGCGACGCCTCGTTCACCGCGACCCACGACCGGTGCTTAAAGTGCGTGCACACGGTCTCGAGCCTCGCGAGGTCGCGGCCGTCGAGGAACGAGCAGACGTGCCCGAGGACGTCGTCGCTCAGCGAGAGGAGCCTCGACGCGCGCTCGTTCTCCGAGCGGTTCCTCGCGAGGAGGTGCTGCCGCCGCGTGAGCGGGCCGCGCTGCATCGCGCACGCGGCGACGTTTTCGGACGACTTCGCGTTCGAAGGCGCCGCGCGCGACGGCGCGTTGCTCAGGGCTCGGTTACTCAGCATGTCGCGCGCGGGGGGCGTCCGTGCGAGAAAAACTGACACTCTTTTTCTTCCTCTCATCAGCGGTTTTTTCGTCATCCATTTTCCCGGGAGCGACCGCGGTCGGTACACGTAGGTTCTCTTGATCGGTCGATGACACTGGATGACACGTATTCATCGGTCAGCTGAAAGGGAAAGTGATCAAATGTTGAAACCGAGGGATGGGTGAAATACGATGCCGATCCGTCTGACGAGAGAAAATCGACGAACGGCGATCCGCGCCGGATCGCTTGACGGCACCCGGTGCCGGCTTTTATTACTGTCACTCGGCGCCGTCCCGTCCACCGCCGTCGCGCGCTGGCCGGCCGTCATGGTGAAGAAGGACGTGGATAAACACGCGGGGAACTCCTCGGAGCACGCGCCGCTGGTCCCCATCCCCGGGCTCTCCACCGCGGAGGCGCGGAAGCGGCGGTTAGAGGAGGACGCCGGGAGCACGGAGGAGCGAAAGAGGCGCGCGCAGGTCGCGAACTGCGACGCGCAGCGTCGATGTCGCGAGCGCAAGCGCGAGCACGTGAAACAGCTCGAGGACGAGAACGCGCGGCTGAGGGAGACGAACGCGCTGTTGGAGACGCAGCTGCGCGAGTGCGAGCGAAGGCTGCGAGAGCTCGAGGGCGGCGCGCCGCGAACGAACGCGGCGTCGGGGAGCGCATCGCGGCCGATTAAAAAGCGCTGACGACGGCGAAGACTCATTCATTCACTCGCGAGAGACGCCCCGGCCCCCGCCCCCCCCCGCGCGCGAAGTATCACGACGCGTCGCGCGCGCGACAGTATTAGCGCTTTCGAGATGTAGCAACGAACGATCGAATGTAAACGCGGCGTGCTATCCGCCGACCGACGACGCCTCCGCGTTTTCGGCGTTCGCTCGCCCGTGGCGCGAACCGATCGATCGATCGACCCTCCGCCGCTCGGAGAGATGCGACGGGCAAAGTCCTTAAGGATCGGCGTCCACATCGCCAACGCGGTCGTATGGGGACCAGTGTGAGATAGAACGCACCTCAGGTTCGCTCGCTCGCTCGCTCCTCCGTCCTCTCATCACGACGCGATCTGATCAAACTCCGCGAACGCTCTCTCAAGCATCTCCGGGCACCCCGTCGGCGCGATCAGCCCTCGCTTCAGCGCGTCTTTCTTCAACCCGACGGTGTACTCCTCCGGGAACTTGTAGCCAAAGCCGTCTTGGAACTGGTGATACACCTCGGCTCGGTAAAACGGCAGCGCGGCGGAGTCGTAGATCCAAACCGCGTTGAAGACGTCGTCCTCGCTCGCGTCTTTCCCGGACATCTTGTTCCCATCGCCTCGCACGAGCTTCATCCCGTTGACGTTCTCTTCTTCGATGACTCGCATCAGCGGCGAGTCCGCGCCGCCGGGGAGGCCGATCATGTTGCGGTACCCCGGTCCCGCGTCTTGCGGGTCCAGGCGCTGCATGCCGAACCCGCGAATCTTGCGGAAGTTGGCGAAGTACGTCCTGCGGCGTCGGCGTCGGCGTCGGCGGCGGCGTCGGTCGGTCAGTCAGTCGGTCGTCGTCGTCGTCGTCGTCGTCGCGGAGGTGGGAGGCGGGAGCGGGCGCGGGAGAGGGAAGAAAGAAGAGAGCGAGAGAAGAGCGAGAGAGAGGAGAGAGAGAGAGAGGAGAGAGAGAGAGAGGAGAGAGAGGAGAGAGAGAGAGAGGAGAGAGAGAGAGAGGAGAGAGAGAGGGGAGCGTTCGTTCGTCACTCACTTTGCGAACTCGCGCAGGTCCTCCACGGCGGCGTCGCCGTCGTCGCTGAGCCTCGTCCGGACGACCTCGCCGTGGCCGAGTCGCTCGTACACCGTGTCGGGGGCGCCGTAGTAGTAGCACACCTTCCCGTCCGGACCTTTCGTGGAGTACCCGCCCGCGTATCCGACGAGGGAGGTGACCTCCGCGTCGCTTCGGCCGCGTCGACGCTCCGCCTCCACGAACTCGTGCTGTCGGCCCCAGAAGCACCCGTTTCCGAAGTAAATCTCCGTCCCGGGCGCGGCCTCCGCGACGGCGAACAGCTCGACGCCGCCGCCGCCGCCGACGGCGCGCGCGGCGATCGCCTCCGCGGCGGCCTCGGACGACGACGTCGTCGTCGCGGAGGAAGCCGCGGACGCGGCGTCGACGAAGAACGTCGACAGCGTCGCCGCGAGCGCGGCGCCGAAGAAGGAGCGACGTGTCGTGGACGACGACGCGTGCGCCGGGCGCGGGGGCTCGATCTCGGGCGCCGCGCTCGCGCGCGCGGCGAGATGACGCGACGACGACGCGAAGCGCGCGCGCGACGCGCGGCGTGCGGAGGATATCGCGCGGGGAGGGGCGAACGTCGTGGTCGACATGACGGCGTCGTCGGGAGCGTCGACGGCGCGCGGATATCTGGCGGAGTCGTCGCGACGATCGCGTTGTCGAGACGTCATCGTCAGCACTCGCGTAGGTCCGGTCCAGTCATCGCGATCGCGTCTCGCTCGCGTACGCGTGCCAGATCTAGGATGCCGTTCAAACGCCGCGCGCGGCCGCACGTGCACGCGATTGAGGACGCGAGGTCACGTCGTCGCGCGTCATGAGCGACCGCGACGCGCCGTTGTGGAATCCCCCGCCGCCGCCGAGCGCGCCGCGAAGAGAACCCGAGCGCGACGCGGGGAACCGCGGGCACGCCGCGCCGTCGTCGGGATCTCATCGTCCTCCTCAACATCGGCCGTCCGAGGGGTGGCCCGCGCCCGCGCACGGCTCGCACGGCGGCGCGTGGAGAGCGCAAAATCACGGCTCGCGCATTCGCGACGATCCTCCGGGGGCGGCAAAAGCCAGAGCGCCGTACGGACCCGGCGGCGGAGGAACGAACGAGCGATGGCGAACCGGCGACGGCGGCGATTGGGCGGGACCCGCCGCGACGCAAGCTGTACCTCCGGCGCCGCCGCCGTCGTCGTCGTCGCGTCCGCCGGATCACCGCCCCCCCGAGGTCGCGCCGCGTCCCGCGCCCGCGCCTCCGGCGATGCCGCCGCCGACGCGCGCGCCCGCGGCTCCCGCGGCGCCGCCGCCGACGCGCGCGCCCGCGCCGCCCGTCGCCGCCGCCGCGGCGGCGACGACGAGCGCGCCCGGTAACCGATACGCCGCGTACAGCGACTCGGACGACGACGACGACTCGGACGACGACCGCGGCCGCGGAAGCGCCGGGAACCGAGCCGGGGACGGCGCGAGGGATAGGGACGCGACCGCGGACGGAGACGGGGGCGATCGCCGCGACGAGCCGCGCGCGAGCGGCGCGGACGGCGGCGATCGGCCCGGGCCGTCGACCGCGGCGGCGGCGCCGCCCCCGCCGGCGGCGATCAAACCGCCGACCGCGCCGCCGCGTCGCATGGACCCGGTCGGCGCGTCGGCGGCGGCGAAAGCGCCGGCGCCGAGCGTCATGAGCCTTTTGGGGAGCATAAGCAAAGCTCCGAAGATCGCGGTCGCGGTGCCGACGAGCGGCGGCGGCGGCGGCGGCGGCCCGCAGGCGAAGGCCACGGCGATCGGCCTCACCGAAGCCGAGATCGCCGAACGCGCGCGGAAGCGCACCGAGGGGCTGCCCGTGAAGCCGCCGTCCGCGGACGAACACAAGAAGCGCGCGCGGGAGGGCGTCGCGTCGAACGACGGCGGAGGGAAGAAGCGTCGATTGCCGTCGCCGGCGGCGTCGCGAGCGCCGCCGCGATCGCCGCCGGTGCCGCCCGGCGTCGTCATGAAGGACAGGAGCCAGCCCGCGGGAGGGAAGGAGTACTTCACGAAGAACTGGTCGGACTTTTTAGAGTCGTGCCTGGGGATGGACCATAAGGAGGCGCAAAAGGAACTGGACGCGCTCGTGCCGTGGTCGGCGCACCCGTTCCAGTCGTACAGGTTTTACGGCTCGGTCGCGACGGCGGGGGGATTCGAAGCGCTCGACGCAGGCACCATGGAGACCATCTACGAGAGGGGGGGGTTGAAGAAGAACTACCGCGCGGGGCATCCCGAAGACATCAAGATGCTCGAGAAGGCGTACGACGACTACTTCATGCACTACGAGAGGTGTCATCCCGACGACATCCCCGGGAAGATCAGCGACTCGGACTCGGACTCCGACGAGGACGAGGACGAGACGTCGGCGTCGGAGAGCGAGGAGGAAGACGCCACGGACAGCGACGAGGACGACGACGCGAGCGATGAGACGAAAAAGAAGAAGAACAGCTTCAAGGTCCGCCTCAACGTCGACGAGAAGAAGGAGAAGAAGAAACGCGCGCGCCCGAAGAAGGAGAAGCCCGCGAAGCCCGGCGGCGGGAAGAAGCGAGGCGGCGGCGCCAAGGCGGGCCCGGGGGCGATCGAAGAGAGTCGCGTCTGCCGCGTCGGGCACCCCAAGGTGATCGTCGGCGAGCCGCCCACCGGGTGGCCGCTCGAGGCGAAGCCGGACGCGCACGGCCCGGGGTATCTGTACTACGCCGGGGACGTGTACGTGCAGTACCTCAAGCGCGCGACGGGCAATCACGTGGACGAGTCGTACCGGCGGTTCACCGCGGACGGAGGCGACGGCGGCGCGTTCGAGGACACGGATCCGAAGGGGATGGAGGAGGTCGGGAAGACGCAGGCGAACTTGCGGTCGAAGGTGGCGATCGCGAGGTACCTGGAGCGTTGCGGCGTCGCCGTGGGCGACGATCTGAAGGGGATGAAAGGGAGGAAGAAGGCGTGATGAGCGCGGGAGTAGAGGCCGCGGGTGCGTTCCATGGCCTACGAAACAAGTAGGCCCTACATCGGTCAGTTGAAAGGAGCCGCGATCAAATAGCCCTATTGAACCCATATCGCGAACGAGAGAAAAATCGTCGTCGACCCTTCCCGCGGTTCCCGCGAAAAGTCAACCGCCGCAAGACGCCCTCCCGTCAGGTGCCGCGGCGCGGAGAGGCCCGGCGGACGTCGAGGCGAGGACGATGACCTCCCCGGCGCCCCCCCCGAGCGTCTCCGACGCCGTGGAGGCGCTGTCGCGTCTCCTCCGCGCCCCCCCCGACGCGCAGTCCCCCGCGGACAGTCTCGACGAAGCCCGCGGGCTCGAAGGCCTCGCGGTCGCGCTCGCGTCCGGGCACGATCCCGCGGCCGGGTCCGAGGCCTCCGTGAGCGCGATGCGCGAGCTCTTCCGCGCGCTCGTCACCGAGCGCCTCATGTCGCCGTCGTACGTCGCCGCGCCCGGGGAGGACGGCGCCGCGAGCGCGGAGAGCGTCCTGCGCGTCCTGCAGTGCGCGCGTCTGCTCCTTCGCGATCGATGGTTCGTGCGCGAGCTCGTCGCCGTGGACGGCGCGGTCGCCGCGCTGGGGGGGAAGTACCGCGCGTACGCGGTCAGGCACTGGGACGCGGACGACGACGCGGCGGCGGCGGGAGGGGAGAAGGACGAGCGCGCGCGCGACGACCGCGGCGACCGCGCGAAGAGCGCGTTCGGCGTCGAGATCCTCAGCGAGCTCGCGTCCGTCTTCAAGAAGCTCGCGAGCGACGGCGAGTCGTGCCCGTGGCGCGTCCTGCACGACGCCGCGGTTCCGACGACGGCGGCGGGGCTTCTGCCGACGCGCGACGCGTCGTTGCTCGCGAGCGCGCTCGTGACGCTGTGCGTCCTCGTCGCCGCGTCCGAGGAGTGCGCGGTCCCGCTCCTCGCGTCGGACGGGCTCGATCATCTTCTGCACATCTTCCTCGAGTACGCCCCGCCGTTTAAGCACCTCGCGGGCGATTTACTCCACCTCGTGTGCCGCCTCCGCGACGGTCGGCGCGAGGTTCGGCGCTTAGGCGGCGTCACGCTCGTGCTCGGGTCGCTGCACGCGGCGAGCGGGGACGAGATCGCGCTCGAGGCGTCGCTGAGGTGCGTTCTATACACTGGTCCCCATACGACCGCGTTGGCGTGGTGAACGCCGTTTCTTAAGGACTTTTGCCGTCGTCTCTCTCCGCCCACCCCTCGCTTTCAATCCCCGCCCTCGACGCCTTTCAACTCCAACTGACGCCAATGAACTCCACCCCGACGACGCTTTGTATGGAACGACCCTGAGGGTGTTGGGAGGGTTGCTGAGCGACTCCGCCGCCGCCGCGGAGACGCGCGCGGTCGGCGGCGTGCCGATCCTCGTCTCCATGCTCGCCGCGGACGCGGACGCGCGGACCGGCGGGGGCGGGGGCAGGATGAAACTGAAACGGCTGGGATCTCTAGGGGGAGAAGACGAAGCGTCGGGCGGCGGGATGTCGACCGTCGCGTCGCCCGCGGTGACGTGTCTGCTGTGCGGCGCGCTCACGAAGCTGGCGTCCGACGACGAAGGCGGCGCGCAGATTCGGCAGTGCAACGGCGTGTACCTCCTCGGACGGCTTCTCACTGACACGCACGCGGCGTCGACGTCGACGTCGACGTCCTCGAGCGACGGCAGCGCAAATGAGGGTCCGCGGCCGCTGGACGAGGTCCAGGCGCACGCGTTTCGAGCGATGCGGTACCTGTTCAGCGTCGAGAGGAATCGGAAGGTTTTCAAGCGCCTGTTCCCTCCCGCGCTGTTCGCCGCGTTCATAGACGTCGGGCACTACCAGTCCGACGTGAAGATGTACCGTCCGCTCGCGGCGCGCTGGCGCGAGCTCGGAGCGGACGCGGTGCGGGCGACGCGGAAGGCGCTGGAGGACATCAACCGCGTCGGAGGCGTCGGCGCCGAGAAAAAGATCGTTCGCGGGTACGTCCTCGAGGAGCTTCTCGGCGCGGGCGCGTTCGGGAGCGTGTACCGAGTTCACAAAGAGCGAAGCAAGGGCACGATGTGTGCGATGAAGGCGCTGAACCCGGAGGAGGAACCGACGCGGTTCGGGACGACCCCGGAGGAGATCACGCGATCTGTCGGACGCGTCGCGAGCGAGGTCAACATCCTCTCGCGGCTGTCGCATCCGAACATCGTGCGCTATCACGAGTCCTTCAACGAGTCCGGAACGCTGTACATCGTCATGGAGCTCGTCGAGGGCGCGAGTCTCTTGGATCACCTGACGTCCACCGCGGAGAAGGGGCGACGAATGAGCGAGGAATCCGCGTGGAACGTGTTCCTGCAAGTCGTTCTCGCGTTGCATTACATTCACGTCGAGAAGAACGTCGTGCATCGCGATTTAACCCCGAATAACATTCTCCTCGAGGACGACACGCGAAGGGTGAAGATCGCGGACTTTGGCCTCGCGAAGGCGTACGAGCGCGACTTCGGAGCGGTCCCCGCGGCGCCCGCGGCGACGCCGCGGGAGCGAAGAAACGCGGAGGTGATGCAGAGCGCCGTCGGGACGATGCCGTACAGCTGTCCGGAGATCATAATGCACGAGGCGTACGGCGCGAAAGCGGACGTGTGGTCCCTTGGGTGCGTCCTGTACCACATGCTTGCGCTTCGACCGCCGTTCGACGCGAGCAACCCGATCACGATGGCGAGCGCGATCGTGGAGGGGCGGTACCCGTCGTTGGAGCCGCTCGTCGCGCGCATCGGCGGCGGCGATCGGAAAGGCTCCGGCGGACCGTACTCCGCCGCGCTCGTGGGGCTCGTCGGTCGGCTCATGACGATCGATAAGGAGAAGCGACCGAGCATCTCCGAGGTCGCGGCCGCGTCCGCGCCGTACTTGATGCGATCGATGGATAAGATACAGAGCGATAACGACCGGCTGAGAGAAGACGCGATTCGCGAGGGAAGACGCCGAGCCGCGGACTCGACGTTAGAACGCCGCAAACGCGAGGCGCTTCGCAAGCTCACGGGGCTCGCGCACGACGACGACGACGGCGCCGGCAGCAGCGGCGCGGCGACCGGGGACGTGTCCGAGACGGAGACGGACGCGTCCGGCGACGGCGACGCCGCCGCCGCCGGCGACCGCGCGACCAACTCTGGCTCGGGCGCGCGCTCCGGCTCGGGCGCCTCCACGCCGCGTCTGAACAGCGGTCGTAGCTTCAAGATCGCCCCCGATCGCCTCCGCGCGGTCGCGGACCCGCTGTCGCAGATCCTCTCGACGCTGCACAAGCTCGTTTTCATCGACCAGCTCCCGCCGGGGAGCCGCAGGGACCCGCGAAGGGCGTCGATCGTTAGATACAAGCGCGCGCTCTTCGCGAGGTCGAACCACGCGGGGTTCATCAAGGCTGAGGCCGCGAAGCTCAGCGCGGGGTCGCGGGAGGAGGTTGCGATCGGCGACGCGCGGCTGCTCGGTGGCGGCGACGGCGCGTGCACGTACGAGACGTTGGGGAGGGCGATGGAGGAGCTCCTGCGCGAGCACCGGTTTTACCAACTCGGCGCTCGAGGAAACGACGCGTAGCCGAATTGAATGAATTATAGCATAGAGCGATCTGATCACGAGTACGAGTAGACTTACAACAGGTTTCGCGCTCGCGCGTCGCGAACGAACGGCGCGACGCGTCCGCCGCGGTCGTCATATCAACATCCCCGGCGCCGCGCGCGACGCCGACGCCATCTCCATCGGCTCCAGCGGCGTCGGCGCGAACCACTTCGGCTGCTCCGCGCGCAAAAATTCCTCCGCCTCCGCGTCGAGCAAGTGCATCGCCGTGAGCTGCACGAGCGCGCTCGCGGGCAGCGACCCCTCCAGCCGGTGCACCTCCGCGCCCTCGCGCAGCCACAGCGTCGTCGGGTACGCGCCCACGGCGTGCGCCGACGCGAGCGCGGGCGCTTCCTCCGCGTCGAGCTTCGCGACGACGACGTCCGCGACGGCGCGCACGTCGTCCATCGCGCGCGCCAGCTGCTCGAGCTCCGGCTTGAGGACCGCGCACGGGCCGCACCACGTCGTGCCGAAGGATACGACCGCGGTGCCGCCCTCCGCGAGCGCGCACTCCGCGCGCTCCGCGTCCCAGATCTCGAGCTTGTCGAACGGCGACCCGGACGCGCGGACGGCCGGCGACGACCTTCCGCGCGCAATGCGTCGCGCGGAGGGTAACAACGACGACGACGACGCATCGCGCGCGGAGGGTCGTCGCCGCGACGACGCGCGAGCCGCCGCGGCGTCGCCGCGCAGCGCGCGCGCGCTCGTCAACGACGACGCGAGCGGCATGGCGTTCGCGAGCGGCGAGGCTGCGGAGCGGCGCGTCGAGGAGCGCGAGGTCGCGCGGTGCGCGGGGGTCTGAGATGACGCGGCGAGCGGCGGGCGTTCGCGGCTGATGACGCGAGATCCGTCCACGTCATCCACCCACTCGGCACTGCCGAACCGCGCGACGCCCGCGCACTCCGCGTCGCGCGTCCGACGTCATGAGCGCCGCGTCCGCGCTCGCGTCGCGCGCGCGCGTTTCGTCGTCGTGGTCCAAGAGAACCCGCGGCGCCGCGGCGCATTCGCGCTCCATCGCGCGCGTCCGCGCGGCGCGTGCGGCGTCGCCCGCGACGACGACGCCGGAAAACGACCGATCGCCGACGCGCGAAGATCGCAAACCGAAGATCGCGGTCGTCGGCGCGGGATGGGGCGGCTTCGGCGCGGCGAAAGCGCTCTGTGAGGCTGGATGCGACGTGACCCTCCTCGACGGCATCCCGGACCCCACGGGAGCGACGCCGTCGACGACGCCGTCGGGGAAGCCGTTCGAGTACGGCACGCGCGGGTTCTGGAAGGACTACCCGAACATCGAAGCGATGCTCGCGGAGACTGGGGTGCGAGAGGAGGACGTCTTCACGCCGTTCACCGCGTCGAGCTTCTTCTCCCCGGACGGTCTGGAGGCGACCGCGCCGGTGTTCAGCGCGAGCGAGTTCCCGCGACTCCCCTCGCCGCTCGGGCAGGTCTTCGCGACGTTCGATAACTTCCGTCGCCTGCCCTTGAGCGACCGCGCGTCCATGGTCGGCCTCCTGTACGCCACGCTCGACCTCGGGAGAGACGACGCGACGTTTCGCGCGTACGATCGAATGACCGCGCACGACCTGTTCATACGCATGGGGTTGAGTAAACGTCTCGTGGACGACTTCATCCGCCCGACGTTGCTCGTGGGGCTGTTCAAACCCCCCGAGGAGCTCAGCGCCGCGGTCACGATGGAGCTCTTGTACTACTACGCGCTCGCGCATCAGGACTCGTTCGACGTTCGGTGGATCGCGAGAGGGACGGTGACGTCGTCGCTGATTCGCCCGCTCGCGGAGCGCCTCGTCGAGAGACACGGGTTGAAAGTGTTGGGCGGGTGCCGCGTCGAGGAGGTGACCGTGGACGAGGCGAGAGGCGTCGCGACGGGGTTGACGTACGTCGAGAACGCGACGGGGAAGGTTAGTCGGGGTGGAGATCCTCACACTGGTTCCCATACGATCCCGTCGGCGTGGTGAACGCCGATCCTTAAGGACTTTTCCTGGCGCATCTCTCCACCTATCCCTCGCTTTCAATCCCGACATACCTCGACGCCTTTCAACTTCAACTGACGCCTTTCAACTCCACCCCGACTAGACGCGCGCGTTGGACGACGTCGACGCCGTCGTTCTCGCGCTCGGCGCCAAAGGCACGCGCGCGGTCGTGTCATCGTCCCCCGGGCTCGCGCGCGCCGCGCCGGAGCTCTCTCGCGCGGCGTCTCTCGGCGGCATCGACGTCGTTACGACGAGGATATGGCTGGACAGGTACGTGCGGGTGGAGAACCCCGCGAACGTGCTGTCGCGGTTCGACGGCTTGCGCGGCGCCGGCGGGACGTTTTTTATGCTCGACATGCTGCAACGCGAACACGAGGTCGAGCTCTGGGGCGGGGAAGAACCGAAAGGGAGCGTCCTCGCGTGCGACTTTTACAACGGCGGCGCCGTCGCGTGCATGTCCGACGAGGATATAATCAAGTTACTCATGGACGAGCTCCTCCCCGCCGCGGTGCCCGCGTTCGCGGAGGCGAATGCGCTGGACTCGCACGTCGTTCGATGCCCCGGCGCGGTGACGTGGTTCTCCCCCGGGTCGTTCGAATCCCGGCCGCCGTTGCAGACGTCGCTGTCGAACGTCGTCTGCGCGGGGGATTGGGTGCGGATGGGCGAACGCGAGCACGGCGCGAAGGGTTTGTGTCAAGAGAGGGCGTACGTGTCCGGGTTGGAGGCGGCGAACGCGTTGACGCGAAGTCGCGACGCGCTGGCGGACGTTCGCGCGCGCGGCGGCGTCGGTGGGCCGCATCCGGTGTTGCCCGTGCGCGCGGACGAGATGCAGGTGGTGTTGGGAAGGGCGGCGAATAAGGCGGTGATGGACGCGCTGACGCCGTTCGGGCTCGCGTCGCCGTGGGTGCGGTGACGAGGGGGCGACGGAGCGTGAGAGAGATTTCCACCGGTGTGCGATGAAATCTGAGCCCAGATCGACCGATCGAAATTTTTGAAAGGAAAACGTTCACCGCGGTTCCGTCTCTTAATAACCAGGAGCGCTCGTCGCGCGAAGCCGCGAACTGCACACAAAATTAGGGCGGAGCGCGGAGGACAGATCGCCGCGCGCACGATGGCGACGAAAGGCGAGTATGACCAGGCGACGTGGTCGCCGTGGATGGCCAAGCGCACGTACGAAGCCCCCGACGCGATGTCGCTCCAGGCGTTCAAGCTCGCGCTCCTGAAGAAGCGCCTCGCGGAGGCGACGGCGACCGCCTCGGCGACGGCGTCGTCGAGCGCGAAGAGAGAAGAAGCGCTCGGCGACGTGCGCGCGATCCGCGCGGAGCTCACGGCCGCGAAGACGCGCGAACGGCAGCGCGAGTGCGCGGACCGCCACGCGTCCGCGGCGGAGGCGGCGACCGCGGCGAGGGACGCGGCGACGGACGCGCGCGAGAACGTCGAGCGCTTGAAGCGCGAATTACGCGAGGAGGAGTCCTCGATCAGGGCGAAGAGCGAGCATCTGCAAGACGCGCGCGCGAAGGCGCTGCAGGAGCGCGAGCGCAAGCGCGCGGAGCAGCGAAGCAAGATGGAGGAAGAGCTCGCGCGCCGAGAGTCCGAGCGGCACGCGCAGGTGAAATCGCTGAAGCTGGTGCTGAAGGAGCACGGCGACGCGAAGAAAAAGATCGCGGAGGACGCGGCGCCGGAGGACGGGGAGGTGCCGCTGCCGGGGCAGGCGCCGTCGTCGGGGATGACGGGGGGGTCGAACGCGACGACGCCGGCGCCGGGTGACCGCGGCGGATTCGGCGGCGGCGGCGGGGGGGGGGGGCTGGGG
>Ga0181559_10002694_pt1 | contig 17580 bp, 9 predicted proteins | sample 011ome_21_FD_133752 | JGI IMG/M metagenome (GOLD analysis project Ga0181559, IMG submission 133752) | Coastal salt marsh microbial communities from the Groves Creek Marsh, Skidaway Island, Georgia - 011508AT metaG (megahit assembly) | ecosystem: Environmental > Aquatic > Marine > Intertidal zone...
ATCATGCACCGCGCTCGCTCGAAAGGAATCGGTCGAAAATTCGAGCACACGTCTCGCGAGCTCCACTTATCTCGGAAGAAAACGAAAGATTTGTACCAAACGAAGGCGGCGTTCATGGAGGATTTCATGCGAAGGAAAAAAGAGGAGAAGAAACAAGCGATGGAAGAGTTAGAGGCGCGACGGAAACGAGCGACGGGGAATGAGGCGGTGCCGGTGGTGCACGGGTCGAGTTCGAAACCGGACGCGCCGAAGGTTGATTTGAAGACGTGTTTGAGCGAACCCGGGGAGGAGATTTTGGTCAAGTCGTTGAAGAGTAAATCCGGAGGCGTGGTAGGGAAGATGGAATATAGCGGGAAAGCGTTTCCGGTCGAGAAGAGGAAGAAGATCATGATGGCGAGGAAAGCAGAGTTGGAGTTAATCGCAGAGCGGAAGTTGGAGAAGGAGTTGATGCGAGAAGAAGGAGAGGAGCAGGTTGGGGATGGCGGAGACGACGACGACGACGACGTCGAACTCCCGGTGTTTATCGGTTCGATGTCCAAGAAGAAGAAAAAGCACAACAAGAAGATGTCGCGAAGAGCGTACAATAAATAGGATTAGAGATTTAGGGTACTAGAATTAGGACAATAATAGTGTACACTAATAATAATAACAACAACAAAAGTAACGATGACGATGCTGATGCTGACTTGACTAACCTTATATATTTATTTTACTACTTTCTGCTAAACTACGACGAGGAAACTTTAAAAGTTCGCTAAGTGCGCCCTCGCTTGATCACGCAAGCTCTGCACGCGAGCTCGATCCTCCGGGCTGGCATTTCTGGAATACTCCGACTCTAAATATTCCGTCAAGTCTAACATTGAATCGGAATAGTTTCCTAGAAGATAGTGGCACATGCCGGCGTCTCGAATGTTCATTATTCTAATCGAAGGGTCCGGCGCGCAGCATTTCTGGTATTCGCACATCGCCAACGCGTTCTTATAATCGCTCCGATTAAAATATATGGATTTCAAGTTCGTGAGCATCCGCGTGTAGAACGTCTTCGGCTTCAAGTGTTTATCTTCCAGGAAAGAGCGGTCGATTGTGACGCGTTCGCCTTTCTCGGTGTCCAGTTTGTACAACTTAGATAACATCTCTTCGGCGTCTTCGACGAACAACACGTTTCCGTCGTGGAAACAATCGATTAAAATCTCGCACTCGGGCACATCCGAAGGTCTTATCATAAAATGACCCGGAAGATTAACACCAACCATGTTTATTCCAATCATTTTCGCGATTTCCATGTATATCAAAGACAAGGTAATCGGAATACCGGTTCTAGTTTCGAGTACTTTGTCGACGCACGAGTTCTCGACGGCGTAATAGTCCTCGAGATTTCCCCGAAACGCCGTCTCTGGATGCGCCTCTTTGTTGAATAAAAGCGTGGAAATCTTCTTGATTGTTCGTAAAGGAAACCTCTCCTCTCTGTTTTCCGGCAACTCTTTTTCCACCTCTTTCGCTAACTCTTTCACTCGATTTTTTTGTTCCGATACGTCCAACTCTGGATTGCAGTGCATCGCTATCAAACAAGCCCCGTGAAATAAATCGTATTCGCTCGCATCTTCCTCGTGCACTTCGTTCTCTTCGATGAAGGTTTGAAACAACATCTGACCTCGTCGTTCTCTCGCCAAATTCGCCAACGCCGCGTCCAAGTTCACTTCGATTTCATCTTCGTTCACGTCGTCTTCAAAGTCATCGTCGTCTTCTCCCGTCGCTGTCGACACCAACAGTCTTCCTCTTCGCAAATGGCGCAGTCGTCGCCGGTCGCCCTCGATTTTAGCTTTTCTCGCGTCGTATATCATTTTAACAGACGAGAAGGAGGAGAAGGAGGAGTACGCGTGGAGCATATGTGTGCGTGCGTGTGTGTGTGTAAGTGTGTTGAAATGAGGAATGTGACTTTTATCCAAAAATAGAAGAAGAAGAACGACTTCGCGCGTACGAAAAAATAAAAAAAAGTGCACACAATTTTCAAATCAAAAACTTTCTCTCTTTCTTTCTCTCTTTCTTTCTTTCTCGTTGTTTCCAATCAAGACGCGTCGTAGTATGCCTCTCGCTTCGCGTCGTCGTCGTACACGACTCTATTCTTCTTGACGTTCGTTTGGTCGAAATGACTGGCGCTTTCAAACCTGGACCGGTTGCTGGCGCTTTCCACGTTGAGTATGAGACGCGGGTTTTGGTGGAGTTTCGTCTTGGCGTCGAACTCGTCCTTTGCAACGCCGGAGAATATGAGAGCTTGGATGCTTCTCTGAACGAATTGCGAATCTAGAAATTGAGGAACCGCTTGAACCATTCGGTCGACGCCGGGTAAACCGTTTTGACCGGCGAATGGGAACATGTCTTTTAACTTTTCGATTTCCGTTTGCCACTCGTTTTCGGCGTCCTCGTCGTCGTTGCTAGTATTGCTATTACTATTGCCGCTGCTACTAAAACTTAAATACACTTTGGGATTCTTGCTCGCCATTTCGGCCACGTCGCAGGCTGGAAAGATTTTCCGCATGGACAGCAAACGAGACGAAACGCGCTCGAGGCCGACTCGGACGAGTAAATCTTCGACGAGTCGTTCGTTGTTTGCCGAATTCTCTCGAAGCGACGGCAACAGTAAAAACAAGCGCTCTCTCATCGAGCGCGTCGTTGAATCTTCCAAAATTTTCTCTCCCAATTCTTCTCTGAACTCTCTCTGTAACTGTTCGTTGGTCACCATGATTGACGTGTCTCGATCTCGATGCACTTTTTGCATCTTCAAAAACGACGCACTCTCGGTTGATGTAACTGTCTTGTAACTCTCATCAAAGTATTGTTTTGGCATCATCCGCAAGTCGTCTCTGGTGGTTTCCGTGCTACTTTTCTGCTGCAGCTTCTTGCTCCAGTGAAATCTCTCGTTGATTTGGACGATTTCTTTGTCTTCTTCTTCATCATCATCATCATCATCTTCTCCTTCTCCTCGCGTCGAAGATGCTTCTCCGCTGTTGAACGCGTTTTGGATAATGATTTCATTTCTTCTTCTTCTGCGTCGTTTATGACCACACAGTAACCCATCTCTGACCACTGATCGAGAAAAAGAAGAAGGAAAATAACAACGAACGCATCGAACGGACGGTACCGTTGCGCGCGTCGATCCCGTCGTCGTTGACGTCGTCGTCATAACAACTAACTCTCTCTAACGATTTCGAGTGTGTTGGAGAGTTTTTTTAGTTCAACACGAAGGAGCCAACAACAAAAATCAGTTTAGGGTTTTAATAAAAAACTAAATATTCCTTAAAATTGGCCTCTATTCCTAATATCTTCTGCAAATATTGTGCGTTCACCGCACGTATTCGCCTGTGCAATCAGGCTTTGTGGTCTAGTGGTATGATTCCCCCTTCGGGCGATATGTATATAAAGTCCTATGGTAACAAACCGTGTGTGGGGGAGGCCCCGATTTCGATTATCGGCAAAGCCCCTTTCTTTTTTGCCGTTCCATTTGTGGTGCGCATCAAGAGGTTGGTGCGCGTTTTCGTGGAGGTTTTTTTTTGTTTTTTGCGTAAGTAATTTAATTGGAGTTGATCCGTGATTATTACCACGTTGTATTATTGGGTATCGTGTACATCATACGTTGAGAGATGAATTTACCACTAAACAACATGGTATGCATTGATGCTTTTTTTAACTACTATTTCATTCGTTCATTTACCGTTTGCTATACAAATCCCCGCCGCCCGCTTTTCTATTGGTGGACACTCGGCAATATTTCAACAGCGTCGCCTCTCGAGTCATCCCGGGCGTTTTCACCATCCCTTCCAAATACGGCTCTAACTCCGATAACAACCATTTTGGCTTTGCTTGCCACAGGACCATGAATCTTTCTTTTGGTTCTCTCGGCATCGCGTTTGCAACTAAAGCGCTCGCGATCTTTCGCTTATATTCGTTCTCCGAGGCGAAGAACGCCAATCCGGCAAACAGAGCGGCGCACGCGTTCTCATCGTTCTCATTGATATCAATTTTATACTCGTCGATGGCAATCTCTTCGTTGACAGCATTGATAGCTTCAGTGTAGTTGAATTTTGCGTTTTGCTCGAATCTGTGCTTGATGTATCGCTCCAACTTGAACCGCACGACTAAATCTTTCTTGGTTGTTCTCACTCCTTCTCGCGCTCCTTCTTTTTCTACTTCTGCTCCTTCTTCCTCTCTTCCTCTCTTCTTCCCCGCGAGCGAAGCAGCATCGCTACTGTTATTAAACCCAAACTTCTTTAATACGAAATCTAACACCTCCATCGGAAACTTTTTCTCCGTGAACTCGTACGCCTCCGGCGCGTTTATCTGCAAGTCTTCGCTTTTACTAAAATCGTACTTCCCGCTCTCCACCGCGCTCGCCATGACAATCCCCAAAACGTACTCAATCGCCTCTTCGTCTATCCCTCTCCATCTATTCTCCCCAACTGCGACCGCGTTGATCAAACTCGACGGATTTTCCAACGCGTCTCTCAACTCCGTCTCGCTCGCTTGTACTTTCGAAAGCAAAAAATCAAACCCGTACGACGACGATTTCGATGTAGAAGAATCGATCATCGTCGCATCTTCTTCCTTTTCTACGGACGATTTCGTGATCATAAACTTCTTCTCCAACAACATCTTCAGCTTTTCCAACCTTGGCGCGATTTCCGTCAAATCCAAATGCGAGGACACTTGCGCATGCGTCTTGGCTATTTTCCTCCCTTGCTCGTCTCTCTCAATCGTCCCATCGTCCAACGCCCCGGGAGGTGCGCACAAGAGCAACGTATTCGACGTGTCCACTCGTTTCACCACGAACGTTTTATCTCTCGTGCACAGCACCGCCTCTTCGTCCGGTTCGCCTTTAAACTCGATCGTCCCGTCTGGGTTACTCTCCGCGTCCATCAACTGTTCGTAAATCGCGTCCGAGACTTCCAACAGTTCGTATTTCCGCGAGTCGAAATCTTTGTCGTAATGGAGCGCAAACTTTTCATCGGTTTTGACGTCGTAGTTCTTTTGGAACCAGTTTACGTCGTCCTCGGTTTCCTTCTTCTCGTTGTTGTTGTTTTCTCCCATGATTTAGTGTTATTGTTATTTATGTGTGAGACTTCTTGAGAGTTGAGTGCGCGCGCTTTTATTATGAAGAGAAGAGCATTTTCAAGATACCTAATTTTTAAAATATCCTCGTACTACGTATATAACACTCAACGCGCTGAGATGAAGAAGAAAACTATTTTATAAAACATCCAACAACGAGCGAAAGAGATGCGCCGCGGGACCGTCGACGCGAACGCTCTCGTCGTTGATTTTTTTCGATTTTACGCGTTCTTCTTCGTGTTGTTCGGACGCCTTGGTTTCGCGCGGCGCGTTTGTTTTATCGGCGAAGAAGAAGAGACGCGTCTTTTTTGCCTTCTTTTCATCTTCATCTTCTTGTTCCTGTTCTTTCGTGTTGGTGACGGCGGCGGCCGGTGCGGCGGTATTTGAATTCTTTTTCGTTTCGGAAAAAGCATTGCGAGCGGCGTGTTTAGCGCGGCGAGTTAACGACGTCGAGAGAGAATCTCTCTCGCGTAAGACGTCTTCGACCGTGGGAGGAGAAGAAGTCGCGAACGACATCTTTTCCGCGACGAGTTTCACCATCGGTCGTAACACGGAGCGTTTTATTTTAATCGTCGCGTGTGCTATCGAGTGTGGTGTTTTGCACTTGCGCTTTCTCGTCTCAGTTTTAGTCGTCGTCGTCGTCGTCGTCGTCGTCGTCGTCGCTTTTGCTTGCTCGTCTTCCTTTTCACCGGTCAAAGGTTCAACCTCCACTTGTTCTAACATCGTCAACTGTTTCTTCGTCTCGTCGCTCTTCTTTTGCATTTGCCTCAAACCCCTGGCGACAATGAACTCCTCGGTCAAGTCTAGACAATACGATGCGGCGCTTCGCAACGCCATCTTCTTCCCGTTGCCTAAGATGAACTTTGGATTGCGTCCTCGCGTAATTTTTGCCGTCGCCAACTGTAACGACTCGACAAACTCATCCAGAGAGGACAAGCACGTGTTAGCGTCAACGTCTCTCCAAAACTTGCCCGCTTCGCTTTCAAAAAACGGTTTCAGGCGGTCTAATCGAACTAAGTGAGCGGTCAACAAGCGCAATTCGGAACTGATGTCATCGTTTTCTTTTTGAAGCCGTTTGAGTAAGATGAAATCAGAACGTTCCTTTTCTTCTTCTTTTCGTTCTTGTTCTTCCTCATCGTCCTCTTCTTCCGCGCTTTCGTATTCATCTTGCTCCTCGTTCTCTTCTAGCTGCAAAAGTTCGCGGAAGAACGCGGGAACGAACGAAACCGAGACGATATCTTCAGCCAATCTCATTTTCAGCGCGTCCACGTCTAACACGTCGCCAACGTTTGAATACGTCTTCGTCGTGAAAAACGCGCGCATGGATTTCGGCAAATGTTTCGAATCAAACGCACACGTGGCGGCGACGAAGACGTTCTCGATGCCTCTGCCGCGGCAGTCATCCACTGTTTGTGCGACGCAATCCCAAGCTTTAGAAGTGGTTAAAACACCATCTGCTCCTCCATCCGTTCCGTCGTCGCTTTTTTCGTGCATCTCGGCGGCGAGCGCCCACGTCTCGAGTTTTGGTAAGAGTAAAAGAATGGTGTTATCTTCATCGCCACTCTCTCTTTTCAATCTCACCAAGTTTTCGCTCAAGATTTTTTGCGTGCCGACTAAAGCGTCGCCGTCGCCGCGTTCGAGGATGGACGCCAAGTCGATTTGACAAACGATTTTCACCGGATCCAACGATAATTGAAGACTCGCTAATCCGAGTAAAGACGTTTGCGCCGGACAGTTTGCGAATAGAATTTTGCTCAAAGAACCACCTCCTTTCTTTGTCGGTTTAGATGCCGAGGTTATGCACTCGTGAAGTTTTGTCGTGCCGACTAAATAATTTGGCAACGCTGCTCCGACTGGCGAGCGCGCAAACGCAGATGACCTTCTCGAGGACGCTTTGTTCCCGCTGTGCTTTTCCAAACCAACTCTCCAATCCGCGCGCTCCACGCCTTTTACTTCGCCTTTGCTTTGTGCCAATGCGAATGATTCTAAACTGTCTTTGTGCCGCTTTTTCAACGCATTCGCGCGAACGGCGATTTCAATAATCGTGTTTCGTTTCGCCTCGTCGAGAATTTCGTGGTCCTCGTCTTCGGCTTTTAAAATTTTCACCAGCGTCCCGGGACGGAACAACGGCAACCACTCTTCACGAATAATCTTCTCACCGTTTCGAAACATAGCGCCTTCGACGTCGTCGTATTCACACTTGTGTCGCAAAGTCGTCGGATCGAACGAGGATATCGTGCACCGACGAAACGTGTTCGCTCGGGACCAGTACACCTCCACGCGAGTACCCAACGCGTCCCAGCCTCGCAACGTCAACTCGCGACCGACGTGACGAACGACATCCGTCTCGTGTTGTTTCACGATGAAACTCTTGAGCTTCTTGGTTGTTGCGTTCTCTGGCAACGCGTGGTCGAACGTAGCCATCAACTCGTCTCTGCTCTGGAAACAATCGTTGAGGAGCTTGTTTTTCCTCTTATTCGCTTTGTTAGCGTTGTTGTAAGTATTCGTCAATGGAGGATTCAACAATTGGTTTTGCAAAAAACGCATCAAGGATGAGATCAGCGCCGCGTTACACGTCGCGCGCAAATCGGCGCCAGAGCAGTTGTTGGTTTCTTTCGCGACCCAGCGCAAAGTTGCGTCCGTGGGCGGAGTAGGCGTCCATTTCGAAGTGTGACATTTTAAAATCTCGAATCGCGCGTCTTCGTTTGGCAACGAGAATAAGATTTCGCGGTCGAACCGACCGGGACGTCGCAGCGCAGGATCAATAGCGTCCGGTCTGTTTGTCGCACCGATGACGATAACTTGTCCGCGATCGGATACGCCATCCATTAATGATAATAATGTCGTCACGACTGAGGCGTGAATGTTGGACGAATCGCTCGCTTGGTTCGCTCGGTTCGGAGCTAATCCGTCCATTTCGTCGAAGAATATGACGCTCGGGGCGCATTTCTGCGCCTCTTCGAAAATCAATCGCAACGTTCTTTCAGCCTCGCCAGAATATTTACCCAAACAGTCCGCGCCTTTGCGACAGAAGAAGGTGATTTTTTGTTGTTGTCCATCGCCGCCGCCTTCGTTGACATTTTTCATGTTCTGTTTCTCGATGGCCCCGACTAACGCTCGAACGGCGGCAGTTTTCCCGGTTCCGGGCGCACCGTGGAGCAAAATTCCTCGTCCTTTATTCACGCCCACACCTTTAAATATATCTGGATACAGCAACGGTAAAACGGTCACTTCTTTCAACGCGTGTATAATCTCCGGGTTCCCCGCGATGGAATCCCACCCGTCGGGATGGCCAAACGTATTCGTTTCCGTATTTGCACTCCCGCCTCCGACGGTAAACCGTTCGATGCGCGTCGTATCTTTCTCTTTTCTCTTTTTCTCTCGTTTTTGAAACGCCAACTCGTCGTTGTTCGCGTGTAAAATAATCTCGTCTATTTCGTTTTCTTTCCGTTTCCGTTCTCTTCGTTCCGCTTCTTGGACGGATTTACGAATCAAAGCCTCGCGACTTCGCGCGAACGTGTGGTCGAATCTCGCGGCTTTATTTCCTCTGGGTTTTATCTCTGCGCCAGCTCTGGCCGCTGCTAACGGTAAGTACGACATGCCGTCGTCCGCAATCGTTCTCGAAACTCTGAATCTCGCGTTCTTCTCCCCGTCCTCGTCCGCATCTCCCTCCAACGCGTCTTCGTCTCCTTCATCATCCTTGGGATGCAACAACTCCTCCAACGCGAAATTCGTCCACTCGATTGCGTTTTTACTCGTTAATCGTTTAATGTGCATCGGACACGCCAACGAATACGTGCTCGTGTTAAACGCGCACTTATCGTCGTGCGCGCAAATCAAGTGGTAACTCCTCGGACATTCCGGAACGACGCACCCAATCGCCGCACCTTTCTGTTTACACTTGTGACACGGAATCTTCTTCGACCGTTGAATCGCGTCTGGTAATTTCCTCAACCGTTCTTTTTCGTGGTCGTAATACACTTCCGGGCACCACAATCCGCACGATTGATGGACGCGTTTGCTGTTGATGTCGTGCGGCAAAAAAATTGGCCCAAGCCACTCGTCTTTTTCCAGCGACGCGAGCACGTCTTGCACAACCTTCCGAGGTCGTTTCGGAACGAACTGCGGTTTGCAACACAAAAAACACGTCAGTTTTTCCTGATTGTTATTATTCGTGGTAATAGTTGTCGTAACTGCTGCTGCTCCGTTCGTCGTCTCCGCCGCCGCTGCTCGCATCGGTTGCGCGTTCGCTAACGGCATCGTCTCGCGGGTCTCGTTCGTTCTCCTCCTCCTCGCTTTTTTTTTTTCGATGCGTGTGATTTTTATTATGTTTGGAAAAAAAATCCACTTTAATTCTAAAACTACGTATCTGTATCTGTATCTATATTATCTGCTCTGTTTATAACGCCGCGCGATGCGTGCGCTCTCGCTCGATCGCGAGCGTTCGCGCGTGCCGTGGAGCAGATTTTTGAAGCAAATATAGGGAGAGAGAGAGAAGAAAAGTTTTAATTCGTTTTTTTTTTTTTGAAAATTTTTTGGTCTCTTCTCTCTCGATTTCTCTCTTCTCCACAACGACGAGACGACTCACTCGAGGGAAATAACAATAAACGCAAGAGTAGTACGTAGGAGGAGGAAAGAATACCAACGACGACGCACTTATTATTGAAGTGAGAGAGAGTGAATAATAATGCCGTCGGGGGGTCGACGGAAGAGCAGCAGTAATAATAACAACGCCCCGGTGCACGTCATCGACGCGACGGTGAACGCGAGAAACATCGATTTTGGGGAAGAAGGGCATTTGCAGCCGCCGGCGACCGGTGGTAAATCGAAAAGGAAAAGCCGTGGTGGAACAGGAACAGGAACGGATGGAAATGTCGTTAAAGATAAACACGATCATAATAATAACAACAGTGACAACATGGAGGAAGATCACGATTTGGACGAGGAAGAGGACGTGATGACGCTCGGAGATCGAGTTCGAGCGTTGGAAGTTTCCGTGAATGGTGCCAACCACGCCTCGACTTCGGAAAAGAATAACAATACTAAAAACGGGGCGAATAACGCCCCGGCGTTTGTGCCGCCGAAAGCGGACTCTTTGGCGACGCTTTTAGCGCAAGCGTTAGCCGCGGATGATAATCAATTATTGGAGAGATGCTTATCTGTGCACGATAAACGCGTGATTGAGACCACCGTTGGACGCTTGAGCGGTCCTCTGGCGATGAAACTTTTGAGCATATGCCTCGATAACATGAAAGATAAACCAAATCGCGGGGAAAGATTAGCCAAGTGGTGCCGAGCGACGTTGGTGAGACACGCTGGGTTTGCCAGCGTCTCGCCGAACGCGCAGAGAACGTTGGCACATTTACAGTCGCAGATTGACGCGCGAACGGCGCAACGGGAACCGCTGTTGCAACTCATGGGGCGGTTGGACTTGTTGCTCTACGCGAGTTCGAGAGACGAAGTGCAAGATGCAAACGAAAACGCGAGGTTAACAGAGGACGAACGAGGCGTCCCAGCGGCGGAGTATCACGAGGCGGTGGACGTTTTAGACGATTTAGTCGTCGGGGGTGGTGGAGAGAGCGAAGAGGATGATTTCGACGAAGACAACAGCGAAGGCGAAGAGTGGGAAACCGACGACGGAGAGAGCGAGGACGACGACGAAGACGAAGAGGACTCCGAAGACGAGGAAGATCCGTTCGTGAAAGCCGACCGGAAAGAAGACATGGAAGAGGACGACGACGACGACGATGACGACGAGGAGGAGGATGAAGAAGACGATTGAAATTAAAACTATCACTACGTTTACTTTTGCACATCTCATACTTATAAACGTATTCTATTCTTTTACAAGTCGCACGCTCTTCACTTTTTATGCCGCCAAAGCACAAAGTTTTATTATGATAAAAGCGATGACTTTTGACGCGCCATCTCAACAGTAATACGAACAAAACAACGCGCGCATGAGCGCCGTCGCTGAATCTTCCTCTCATCCGAGAATGCAAACGCGCAAACGAAAAGCCAATCTGCGCGTGACTGCGGAGACCAACCTCCGGGAGTTTCTCAAAAAGCGCACGAAACGACTGGAAAATGGAAAAGGAGAAGAAGAAGAAGAAGCGACGGTAATGGTGAACTTGAAAGATTGTGATTTCGATTCGTGGAAGACGTTCAAGAGTTGCGTTCGAATGATATTTCAATCTCCTTCGTCGAACGCGTGTCGCGCGCTGAACGTCTCGAGCGTGAGATGTGACGAGGAGGAAAACGTTAGTTCGTTATTTTTGGAGAGTCTCTTTTCGAGCGACGCGAAGGAGGAAGAGGCGAACATTTTAGAGCACCTGCGAGAGATAAACATGAGTGGGAATGAGAGGGCGTTTGAGAGTGAGAGCGGGTGCGCGTTGCTCGTGGAGCTTTTGAGGAAAACGAGAAAGGCACGCTTGGAAAGATTGAACGTGTCCAGCTGCGACGTGGATGACGCGTTTGTGGAAAAGCTTTTGTTATCGTCTTCTTCATCGTTGAAACGATTGAGAGCGTTAAACTTGCGAAACAATAAACGATTGACAGATAGGACCGTAGATGCGATTCTGAGATTTTGCCAGGACGTGGGCAGTTCGTGCGTTTTGACTGACGTAAATTGTTCGGGAGGAACGTTTTCAGAGGCTGCGATTGGCCGGATGGAAGAGGCGATGGAAAGAAGCTCGGTTGAATATTTGAGAAGGAGACTGACAAAATCGGCTTCAAATTGCGACGTCACGGACACCGTATTTGTGCGCCTGTTTGAAGATATCGTGACTTTAAAGAACGTCGTCGCGGTAGATTTGCGGAACAATAAAATAACCGAGAATGGATTCAAACATTTTTTTGAGAAGTTTTCGGCGCGTTGTTCTGAAGAGGAAAATGATGATGACGCAACAACTGCCACACAATTATTGTGCGATGGGAATCCAGGATATGCATCGTCGTGGTGTAAACGACTACTCGCGTTGTGCGCGTTCAATAATTTATACGAAAAGTGCCAGAATAAAAAAGGTGAAGCGATGCGAAGTTTAGGTGAAGTTGGTTTCGGGTGCGTCGGATGCGAGGTGATTGCACCGAAGATTCTTAGGCGAATGCCTCTTTTAGAGTCCGTTGGTTTACATCACAACGATATAAAAGACGAGGGGTGTGCACACTTATTCCATCTCTTTGCAAAGCATCATAACGTGGTAGAAGTTGCTCTGTATGGAAATAAGATAGGTCCAACCGGTGTACAATATGTCGTTGACGCGTTTTGCGCTCGTGCGAAGGAGCGCTTAAATGGTAATAGCACTATTAGGGGATTAGAAATTTTAGATATAGGAGGGAATCCAATAGGAAACGCTGGCGTGCGGTTCATTGCAAAGTTAATCGAAATCGAAGAATTGCTTGTAGAGGTACACGTTGACCATGTCGGGTTCGACGAGGAAGGTGCGCAAGAGTTGCTACGAGCGATGGAAATGCGATTGAATAACAATCAACCGCTCCGAACGATTTGGGCGCACGGGAACAACATCTCAGATGACTTGTTAACGTCACTGACGAATTTGTGTCGGACTAAGAATGACCACACCGTAACAGTTAACGGAGAGAGCAGTGATGAGGATGATTGTGACGACGATACGTTTCATACTAAGTATCAACCCAGACCAGATGGTGTTTGGGATGCCCGGGAATGTGAAACGCATGCGCTCGAAGCGACGAAGGGTGAGGATGACACCGCTCGCTTAAAAAGTAATCGCATCGCGTCATATGCATTTAGCACGTATAAAAGATATTGCAGAAGACATTACGAGAACGCTAAAGGTGCGGCGTGCTTTGCTGCGTTCGTTGCGTACGAGGTGAGTACCTCTCGCGTAAAAGTTACGAGTTTAGGTGTTGGAACGAAATTCGTACCTCCAGACGTAGCAGGATCTGCATCTGTATCGAGCAGAGACGATGTTATTCGCGATTCACACGCAGAAATCCTTGCGCGAAGGAATTTTTTACGCTACTTGTACGCGGAGATGAGCGTTATCTTTGCTGATAATGAAATGGTATCCTCAGGCGCGGCAGCGCAATCTTTCGATGACCACAATTTTCGCATTTTGGAGATGAAAGACGGATGGTTCCGCAAACGCGAAGACGTTGAGATACACCTGTACGTCTCAACTGCGCCGTGCGGCTCGGCGAGTTTGAACATGGAAAATTCCTTGAGTTGTTTCCCACACGCGACGCGTAAAGGTACTAACGTCTCCTCAGTCGATACTACCAAGGGCGACGAGAAAGTTCCACCGGGATGTGTCGTTTTACCTGGAGGCGTGCGCGAAGCAATCGGGAATCCCAAACACACGCTTTCATGCTCGGATAAAATAGCAATTTGGTGCGTACGTGGCGTCCAAGGATCGATTCTGTCCGCAACATTTATCAAAGAGCCGATTGTGCTGAGTAGCGTAACGTGTTCTCGAAAATTTGACGGTGACCGCCTGTTTCAAGCGACGTACGGCCGAACGTGCTGCTCCTCTCTATCTTCCATTGATAAGAATTACGATAAAGGCGCAAACCGATTGTGCACGCAAATGACATCTATTTCGATCGAGTTCAAGGAACGGGCCGTTCGTGCTCGCGCTGACGTTGGCGAATCGGACGAGTCTGTGTCTTGGTGCGCGTACGATACCATCGCGCGCATCCACGACGGACGAACTGGTTTGGCAATATCTGGTCGGGGTAAACCACCTCGCGCGTCAAAGTACGATTTAAAAAGGTGGTTCATAGCGCTCGTCTCAGCGATTGTAAAAGGAGATAATAACACGAGTAATATTGCGAAAGTATCGCAGGATGGTAGTCTTCTCGGGGACCACGGATGCGACGCTTCGTTGCTCGAAAAGCGATTGCTAGAGCACGCGTTCGCGAGAAACGTAGGTGAAACAATGGCATTACCGTACGCGAAATTCAAAGCAATCGTCACAAACAGTGACAGTAAGTCAACATCGTTGACATCGCTCTTAGCCAGAGGCGATGTTGATCTCACTTGGAGAGACGGTGCCCGCGCGGAGAAAAGTTAGGTATTAAAAAAGCAGGTTAGTTAGTTAGTTTTAGCTTGTAATTCATCGCAAAAGTTAACTCTTCATAACGAGAACGAACGACGCCATGAGCGACGCCGAAGATGGAGGCGACGGCGCCGCCGCGCCGCCCAAGAAAAAGAAAAAGATTGGTAAGAAAGAGCGGATGAAATTAAAAGCGAAACAGCTCATGGAACAAGGCATGAGCGAAGCCGACGCGAGAAGAGAAGCGGGACTCAATCAACTGCCGACGCCGGCGGCCGCGAACAACACCGCGCCGACGAAAAAGAAAACCGCGCCGACGAATGCTAACGGCAAGAACAACAACAACAACAATAACAATGGACCGTCGCCGGCTTTGTTGACGGCGAACATTAAAAACGCCAAGAGTTTGCGGGAAATGTTCGAGCTCATGCGCAGACACGGGAGAAAGTTCAATCACATTCACTTGTCTGCGTTTTGGAACTTGTTGGGGCGAATCACCTCTTCGAACGGCTTTGGAGGGTACGGCGGGAACAGTTTTAATAGTAACAATAACAGCGATTGGCAAAACGAGCACAAAGAAGGGTTAGAGTTACTCGTCGAACACACGAAAGAGATCGTAGCGACCGACTCTTCTGGCATACGAGGAAGAGAGTTGGCGAATATCGTGCACGGCGTGGCGAAATGTGGCGTCGGCGCGAGCAACGACGACGGTTTAGTGAAGGCACTAGCGAAAGCCATCCAGCGACACTTGGGGGAGTGCAACGGTCAGGAAATAGCAAATATAGCGTGGGCGTTTGCAAAGAGTGGATATTTTGACGCGGAAATGTTTACGCGGTTGGCAGAAATGGCAGAGAAACAGATGGACAGATTCAACTCGCAAGAAATTACAAACGTGTTTTGGGCGTTTGCCACGGTGGAGTGCGATAACGCGAAATTATTCAAGGCGTTGGCAAAGGCCATCGAGCGTCAATTACACACCTTTAACTCGCAAGGTTTGTCGAATACGGCGTGGGCGTTAGCAAAGACTGGATACGTTGACGCCGCTTTATTTCGAACAATCGCGCAAACTGCGCAGAAGAACATGGATCGTTTCAACGCGCAAGATTTCTCGAATTTGTGTTGGGCGTTTGCAAAAGCGGGGCAGTACGACGCCGAGTTGTTTACAACTTTAGCAAAACACGCGGAAAGGCACATGGGAAATCTGAGCGCGCAAGGATTGTCGAACTCGGTGTGGTCTTTCGCCAAAGCTGGACATTTGAACGCAGAGCTATTCACAACTTTTGGTAAAAACATCGAGCGTAAAATGTTTACAAACAACGGAACTGATTTCAACGCGCAAGATATCGCGAATATAGCGTGGGCGTACGGAAAAGCGTGTCATTTAGACGACAATTTATTCACCGTTCTCGCTCGAGCGGCGGAGAAGTGTTTGCACGATTTCAACACGCAAGATATCGTAAACTTAACTTGGTCGTTTTCGAAACTGGGTAAGTTTGATGCGCAATTGTTGGAAGCGGTGAAAGTGTCGCTCTTAAAATCGCGGTTGGACGATTTAGATGCACCGAACATAGCAAATCTAGCGTGGACGTACGATAAAGCTGGGAAATTAGACGATAAATTAGTATCATCGCTTGCGAAAGCTGCAACGAAACGCGTGAATGAGTTCACCGCGACAGATATTACAAACGTAGCGTGGACTTTTGCAAATGCTGGCAAGGTAGACGACAACTTATTCAGCGCCATGGCGAAAGCCGTGGAACGAATAATGGACGATTTTGGCGAAGAAGATTTAGATAACTTAGAGTGGGCGTTTCAGAAAGCCAATCAAACAACAATAGTAAAACAATTAAAACAGCAGAGGCGAATGGCTTTGGCCAATAACGACGAGTACGACGCGAACGTAGACGTATCCGAGTGCGGTCGTATCATCGTGGCCGGCGGCGGGATCGGAGGAGCGGCTTTAGCGGTATCGCTTCAAAAGAAAGGGTTCGATGTTATCGTCTTGGAATCAGATTCGAGCTTTGATTCCAGGGCGCAAGGGTACGGGCTCACGGTTCAAGCCACGGATGCGATGCAGGCTATGGGCGTCGACATTTCTGGGGATGACGCGCCGTCCACTTCGCATTACACGTTCTCGGACTCGGGAGAAATCGTCGGGTTCTTCGGCGAGGCGTTTGGTGTGAAGAGCAAGGACAGGCAAGAAATCCAAAATTCGGGACGGTTCATTCACATACCGAGACAGGTACTTCGACAACGAATTCTCGAAGCTGTGCGTCCGAACACCATTCGGTGGAATAGCAAGTTGAAAAGTTACGACGATAGTGAAAAAGATAAAGTCACCGTTACGCTTACGGACGATACGAAAATTGAAGGTGCTCTGTTGATTGGTTCGGATGGTATTTTCTCTACCGTTCGACGTCAGCTCGAATTACCCGGTGACCGGCTAAATTACGTCGGTTTATGCGTAGTTCTGGGTATTGTAGACGACGAGATAATGAAGATCCCGTTGGCAAAGCGTCGCATCTTTGAAACGGTGGATGGGACCACGCGAATATACGCCATGCCATTCACGACAAAATCAACGATGTGGCAACTCTCATTCCCGTGCTCAGAAGAAACGGCGAGGATGTACACGAAAGATGCGACTACGTTAAAAGTTGAAATTACTAGACGATGCGCGAATTGGCACGATCCCATTCCGGAAATGCTCACAAAAACGCCGCTGAACTGCATGAGCGGCTACCCGGTCTACGACCGCGAGTTGTTGGACACCGACATCCTTCGTCCGAAAGCTAGCATCTCACGCCGGGTAACTATCATTGGTGATGCGGCACATCCGATGACTCCGTTCAAAGCGCAAGGCGCAAATCAAGCTATCAGTGACGCCGTCCTTTTCGCCGACACGCTCATTGAAGGTGTAGGGAAACACGGCCCAGTGGAAGGCTTCAATTACGCTCTTCCACTCTTCGAAAAGAAAATGTTGAGTCGATCCTCTCGAGCCGTTCTTGGATCGCGCGAAAAAGCAAAGGAAATGCACAGCGCGCTGGCGTTACAACCAGCTCGGAAAGCGCAAAGAGAAGCTGATTTCGATTTACACGCGGTGCTTCGGACTTTAAAAGAGAAACAGATTACCGCTTCGCGAGCGACAGATAAGAAAGGCTTGGACGCGCTCGTGTTAGCCGAATGTGGTGGTGGTAATGGTGACGATGACAATGCCGCGCAAACAACTGCCGTCGATTTCCAAGGCTCAAAAGTTCTATTCAATGATAACGATGAGGTGCAAGACGTTGAGGACGACGACAACGACGGTGGTGCCGCGAAGGGCGCAAACGAAAAACGAAACAAAGATAAAAAGCGCAAGAAAGCCGCAAAGAAAGAGAAGAAGGAAAAGAAAGAGAAGAGTAAAAAGCGCAAAAAGGAGGATCGATAGACACAGAGAAAG
>Ga0181559_10002697_pt1 | contig 17569 bp, 11 predicted proteins | sample 011ome_21_FD_133752 | JGI IMG/M metagenome (GOLD analysis project Ga0181559, IMG submission 133752) | Coastal salt marsh microbial communities from the Groves Creek Marsh, Skidaway Island, Georgia - 011508AT metaG (megahit assembly) | ecosystem: Environmental > Aquatic > Marine > Intertidal...
ACCCGTCCCCGTCCCCGTCCCCGTCCCCGTCCCCGTCCCCGTCCCCGCGCGCGTCCCATAACCTGACCCGTCCGCGTCCCTCCGTCCTCCTCCGCAGTCGTGGCACATCCACTCCGCGGAGTTCAAACCCGGCGGCCGCCACACGCTCATCGTGACGACCCCGTGCGAGGGCGAGATCCTGCTCACCGCCACCGCGGGCGCGTTCGTCGACCTCGGCGATCGCAACGCGGGCTCCGGCGTCGGCGCGCGATGCTCCGGCGCGCGGTACGACCTCAGAGGCGACTGGTCCATCGCGCTGTTCGTGTGGAACGCGCCCGCCGTCGCGGCCGACGGCGACGCGGTCGAGTTCAAGGTGACGACCGCGGCGCACCACGACGGCGGGTTCAGAACGAACGCCGTCACGCTCGTCGCGAACGGCGCGTTGAGCGTCGGCGGCGCGGCGCCGGAGGTGCGTTCTGGTTACACCGGTCCCCATACGACCCCGTCGCCGTGGTGAACGCCGATCCTTAAGGACTTTGCCCGGCGCATCTCTCCGCTCATCCCTCGCTTTCAATCCCCGCCCTCGGCGCCTTTCAACTCCACCTGACGCCTTTCAACTCCACCCCGACTAGGCGCCGTCGTCGCGGCCGTCGTATCCGCCGCCCGCGCCGCCGCTGTCGCCCGCGGACCAAGCCGCGCTCGACGCGAGCTCGAAGTGCGACGAGCGCGCGGAGGCGCTCGGCACAAAGTTCACCGCGCACGGGTGGTGCGCGTGCATCGCGTGGGCGATCCTCGTGCCCGCGGGGGCGTACGTCGCGCGGTACGCCAAGGCGCCGCGCGACGCGCCGCCGTCGAAGCGCGAATTGCTTGGCGCGATTCGCGACTCGTGGTTTTCCATCCACCGCGCGCTCGTCTCGATCGGGCTGTTCTTCGCGTTCGTCGGCGCGATGCTGTCGTACAGCGCCGTTGAGGACGAGAACGCGGGGCACATGGGGTGCGCGCACGCGTATTACGGCGTCGCGACGTTGCTCGCGGGCGCGTCGCAGCCGTTGAACGCGTTTCTTCGCGCGGACAAACCGGACGCGCCCGACGCGGCGACGTCGACGCCGCGGAAGCGGTGGGAGTGGACGCACCGGATCACCGGGGTCGGGAGTTTGTCGTTCGCGTTCGCCGCGATCGTGACCGGGCTGGACGAGGCGAAGGAGAGGGGCGCGGCGCGCGGCGCGAACGTCGCGGGGGGCGCCTACGCGGCGTGGGTCGTCGCGTGCGTCGCGGCGACGATCGCGTTGGAGGCGGCGCGGTACCGGGAGCGGAGAGGCGGAGGGTCGGGGAGGAATTTCGTGGAGCTGTCGGACATGACCGAGGACGGGGACGGGGCGCGGTTCGAGCGCGCGGCGGCGAGAGGCGGCGGCGTCGTGTTGTCGAGCGGGCAGTAGCGCCTGCGCGGCTTGAGCGTTGAAATAGTAGATTCCTCAACTAATTAGCAGGCGACTCGAAAATGTTCGATGAATCGTCCGCGCGCCGCGCCACTCGTCGACCGCGCGGGACCGACGTCGCGAGCATGGAGGAGCTCATCGAGCCCCGGCTCCTGAAGAGGCTCAAGGTGGGCGAGCTGCGCGATCTGCTCGCGGAGCGCGGGCTGAGCACGGACGGGAACAAGGACGCGCTCGTCGCGAGGCTCGAGGCGACGCGCGGCGGGGGCGACGGCGACGACGACGCGAAGCGCGAGGACGCGCCCGCCGCCGCGGAGGAGGACGCGCGCGCGCCGGAGGCCGAGGCCGAGGCCGGGGCCGCGGCCGAGGCCGATGCCGCCGCGGAGGAGGAGGACGCCGACGCGGAGGACGCGCCCGCGACCGATCCCGACGCGGGGGCGGACGCGCGCGACGACGACGACGACGACGACGACGACGACGCCGACGCCGACGCCGACGCGAGCGATCCCGCGCCCGCGACGGACGACGCCGATCCCCCCGCGCCGACCGTCGCGGACGCCGCGGACCCCCCTTCCGCGGAGGAGACCGACGCGGCGGGCCCCGGCGCCGCGCCGGCGGAGGAGACGGACGCGGAGCCCGCGCCGCCGCCGCCGCGGGCGCCGCCGAAGACGATCACGTCCGCGAAGCTCGATCGCGCGCGCGGGAAGCTCCGCGCGAATCCGCACGATCTCGACGCGTGGGAGATCGTCATCGCGGAGGCGCAGACGCACGGCGTCCCGGACGGACGATCACTCTTCGAGGAAGTCCTCGCGTCGCACCCGACCGCGTCGCGCGTGTGGCGCACGTACGCGGAGGCGGAGATCGCGGGCGACGCCTCAACCGGCGCGAGAGACGACGAACACATCAAGGCGCTCTTCTCCCGATGCCTCCTCGTTTGCCCCTCCGCGGCGTTGTGGCGGTCGTACACCAAGTACATGCGCAAGGCGAACGACGCGTCCACCGCGGTGGGCGCGCAGGCCATCAAGGCGGCGTACGAGTACACCGTCGAGCGCGTCGGCGAGGACATCGAGGCTGGACCGCTGTGGCTGGATTACGTCTCGTTCTTGAAGGTCGCCGACGCGGCGCACCTCGCGCCCGAGCACGCCGACGTCGACGCGCACGCGCAGTCCGCCAAGACGCAGCAGCTCCGACGCGCGTATCAAAGAGCGCTGAGCGTGCCGACGAACAGCATCGACGCGCTGTACCGCGAGTACGACGCGTTCGAGCACGCGAACTCGCCGACGCTCGCGAAGATGACGCTCGCCGACGTGAAACCTCGCGTCGACGTCGCGCGCGGGGTTTTGAAGCAGAGGAAAAAGCTGCACGACCCAATCCTCGTGGGCGGGCTCGCGGGCGCGCCGGGCTCCGTCCCCGACAACACGACGGACAGGAAGTCCCCGAGCTTCCAGGCGAGGCGCTGGCGCGACCTCGTCGCTTTCGAGAAGACCAACGCGCAAGGTCTGGAGCCGGACGCGGCGTCAGGGGAGACGGCGCACCCGCAGCTCATCGCTCGAGTGTCGCTGACGTACGATCAGGCGACGATGTCGCTGATGCGGTATCCGGACGTGTGGCTCGAGTACGCGGCGTGGCACCAGAGCGAAGGCAGGGCGGACGACGCGGTCGCGGTGTTGGCGAGGGCGAGGGACGCGGTGCCCGCGTGCGCCGTCGTCCGGTTCGCCGCCGCGGACTTGGAAGAGTCGCGAGGGAACGTCGAGGCGGCGAGGGAGGTGTACGAGGAGTTCATGGACGAGCACGAGGCGAATACGGCGCAGGCGGCGATATCGGCGGGTGCTGGGACGAGCGTGGGCCCCGAGGACGGCGCGTCGATCGTCCCGCCGCGGAGAGAGCCGATGGACGACGACGCGATGTTGACGTACATCGAGCACATGCGATGCGCGCGGAGGATGGAGGGGACGCAGGCGGCGCGGAAGGCGTTCATGCGAGGGAGGAAAGCGCCCGGGAGCAGGTGGGAGATCTTCGCCGCGGCGGCGTGGTTGGAGTGGCGGTACGATAAGAACGACAAGCCGGCGAGGAACATCTTCGAGCTCGGGTTGAAAAACTTCATCGACGTCCCCGCGTTCGTGAACCAGTACGCGGAGTTCTTGATCGGGTGCAACGACGTCGCGAACGCGCGCGTGCTGTTCGAGCGCGCGACCGCCTCGGCGTCGACCGCGGCCGCGGACGCGGGCCCGGTGAAGCTCTCCCCGCAGGAGAAGGCGCGGAGGATGTCCGTCGTGAAGGACGTCCACGACATGTTCGTCGCGTTCGAGCAGACGCACGGGACGATGGCGAGCATGACGGACGCGGAGCGCAGGCGCGAGGAGGCGCTCGGGTTTAGGGACAACCGCGAGGAGGCGCACGCGGCCGCGGCGACGATCACGGCGCTCATGGGACGGCATTCGTTCCTGTCGTTGCAGCCCGCGACGGCGGAGGAGAAGAAGCACTACGCGAAGATTGGCGCGTCGATTCCGAAAAGATTCGACGCGTTTTCTTCGGGCATCGGGCGACTGCCGCCGCCTCCGCCGCCGCCGAAGCCCGGAGTTCCGCCGCCGCCTCCGCCTGGGAAGCCGCGGAGCATGGCGGCGCAACCGAACGCGATCGCGCCGCTGCCCGCGCCGCCCGTCGCGGTCGGCCCCCCGGACGATCGGTTCGAGCACCTCCCCACCGAGCTCGCGGCGTTCGCGTCGAGACTGCCCGCGCCCGACACCGTCAAGGGGGGGAGCCGACGCGTGATGGCGTCGACCGTGACCGCGGTGATGGACACGCTGATGACGTCCGATCTCACCCCCGACGGCGGCGCGGCGATCGTGGAAGCGCTGAACGCGAGCAGGGGCGTCCGCGAGGGCGGGAGAGGGAAGAGGAAAGCAGACGACGACGGCGGCGGCGGCGGCGGCGGCGGCGGGACGGGGCCGCTCACGATGAAGACGAACGCGCCGCCGGTCGGGGACGTCTTCCGAGCGAGGCAGGCGAAGCACGCGAGGACGAACGAGGCGGAGTTTCAGTGAATGATATTCTCGTGCGTCGTTTACAGCTGTACTTCTCGTCGTCTGCCGCTGTAAGGTCTCATACTTCTCGCGAGGCGCAGCCGGCGCCGAGCCTCCTCCACCCACTCGTCGTCTCCGTCTCGTCGTCTCACCCTCTAGAATCCGCCGACCTGCTCCATCATCGCGTCGAGGGAATCGCCGTCCTCCATGTCCAGCTGCGGTGGATGAGACGGGGGAAGGGAGGTCAGCGGGCGCGCGGGGAATCGAATTCGTAATATTGGCACCCTTTGGTGAAGCGTTCGTCGACGAAGCGTCGATCGACGACGTCGCGGAGCTAGGGAGACGGGGTGGGCGCGGCACGCACGTCCTTCGGGGTCATGTTCGCGTTCACGCGCTGCCCGTCGAAGAGGAAGCGCACGGAGTCCGGTTGAAGAGACTTGCGCGCGCAGAACGCGTCGAAGATCTGTCGAGAGGAGGGAGCGAGGAGCGATCGTGAGCTCGGTCGTCGTCTGCGAGATCCTCGGTTCGTCCAAGCGCGCGATCGCGTCGTGAATCGCGCGGGATTCGAGCGTGAGCGCGGTGGAAGCACGCGATGTCGTCTAAATACGCGATGCGGCCGCGAAGGCACGCGCTCGCGCGCGGACATCGACGACGCGCGCGCGTGAGGACGTTCGTTTCGCGCGCGCACCTTCGAAAATTTAGTCGTCTGCCGGACTTTGAAGTGGACCTCCGAGTTGTCCTGATCCTTCACCTTCAGGTTGATGTGATCGCCCTTCTCATCGTTCTTCTTTTCCTCCTCGGCCATGGTGGTAGCGGTGCTGGTCGTACTCTGCGCGTGCGCGTGCGTCGGCGGCAGTGAACGCGCAGCCGGAGCGAGGCGACGTCGACGTCCTGTCGTCCTCCTCAGATTAAAAAACCGGCGCGAAAACAGAACCAGCAACGAAATCATTCGAGCAAGGCGGGACGCGCTGGTCATTTCGTGCTCGCGTGCCGCGCCTTCGGCACTCTCGCGCGCGCGTCCGCACGCACGAGTCGACGACGAGACCCGCGTCGTCGCGCGGAAGGCTTCCGAAGAACGCGCCACCGCCGACGCGCGCTCGAACCCGCGCGCGGAGCCCGCGCGCGCGCGCTCGACAGGGAACCCTAGCGAGAAGGCGCTCCCTCCGACGCGAGGCGCAGAGAGAGCGAGCGCGCCATGTCAAGCGCGCTGACGCGCTCGCAGAAGGTCGCCGCGGCCGCGGCGAGGATCTTCGGGATGCACGTCGGCAACGGCATGCGCAGCGGACGGAAAGTCCTCGCGAAAGCGCTCGCCGGGCCGAAGATGTTGGAGTGGTACGCGGAGGCGTACCCGATCGGCGTGCGACAAGACCCGCTGTACGAGTGCCCGGAGGCGGCGTTCAGGGCGGATCGCGTCGAGCGGCTCAAGCGGCGAGGGAAGGTGCAACCGAAGAAGGGAGAGGGGAAGCGCTCGAAGAAGAAGAAGTGACGACGGAGCGGGAGGTTTATTAGGATTAGAAGTAGCTCTTGCGCATCGAAGATGAGAAGCGCTGAAGAAGGAACGAACGAAAAGACCGCGTCCATCGAGGTACACGTAAATCATCGTGCTCGACGAGCCGTCATCGTCATTCCATCGTCGCGCCTCGTCGTCGTTCTCCCTCGACGCGCCATGGGGCAGAAGCGGGAACGAACTATCGACCTCGCGTCTTTCGGCGACGGGGATAAGGAATGTCTCGTGAGGCTCGTGAAGGAGCTCGCGAAGGAGGGCGCGACCGGCGACAAGGTCCGTCCGTCTCCCCCGTCCGCGTCCTGAATGGACGAAAAGAACCCCCCCGCCGTCGCGATGCGTGACCCTCAGTCCCTCCCTCCCTCCCTCCCTCCCTCCAGGGCGACTTCAAAGCGTGGCTGAAGGCGACGCAAAAGGGCGCGAAGCGCACGACGCACGATCCGTCCAAGCACGACTGGGACGTCCTGAGCTCGTTCGTCCAGAACGTCGCGAGCGCGCGCGCGCGATGGACGGACGTCGCGCGCCGACACCTCGGGTGGTCGCGATGGGCGGAGCGACGCGCGGCGTGGAAGCGCTGGAACGACGACGCGCCGCCGTCCGTCATCCCAACCACGGGCCCGTGGGCGCTCGCGGCGCGCACGAGCGCGCACGCGACGTACGACGAGACGTACGGCTCGCTGCCGTCGCACGCCGCCGGGTGGGTTCGCAGCGTGAAGCAGCGACCGCCGCGGTGGTGCGTCGAGAAGAATCTCGCGCCGCGGCTCGTCGCGCTCGACTGCGAGATGTGCGAGACGACGTCGGACGCGAGGGCGCTTATCGGCGTCTCCGTCGTCGACGAGCGCGGGAAGGTGCTGCTGAAGACGCTCGTGAAACCCCCGGGCGTCGTCGTGGACTACAAGACGGACGTCACCGGGCTCTCCGCGAAGGATTTTACGCGCGTGACGACGACGCTCGCGGACGTCCAGCGCGAGCTCGTATCGATCGTGACCGCGGAGACGATTCTCGTCGGGCACGGTCTCGTGCACGATCTCCGCGCGCTGAAGTTTCATCACGCGCCGGTGATCGACACCGCGATGCTGTTCGAGTACGAAAACCTGCCGCGAAGCACGCCGGGGCTCGCGGATCTCTGCAAGCGGCTGCTCGGCGTGGAGATGCGCAAGGGCGGCGACGGCGCGCACGACAGCGTCGAGGACGCGAAAGCGGCGATGGAGCTGTGTAAGTGGGAGGCGGTCAACGGACCGAGCGCGCCGTTGACGCCGCCGGAGGATAAGGTTGACCCGCGGGACCTTTTAAAGTTGTTCGCGCACAGGGTCAAGCGAGGAACGTTGAAGTCGGATTTGATAGGGATGTTCGCGAAGAATAACGGCACGACCGGCGTGGACCACGCGGACGACATCGAGGCCGTGCACGGGAAGTTCCTCGGCCCGGAGACGTCCAGAGAGCTCGCCCCCGGCGCGCCGAAGACGACGACGGCGTACATAGAGTTCAAGACGATCGAGGCGTGTAACATGGCGTTCAAGGCGCTGAGGGGAGCGACAGGCACGGACGCGCTCGGTCGACCGCAAAAGGCGGTGAAGATGGTCGTCCACGACCACGACCACGACGACGACGACGACGACGCGAGCGGCGGCGATGGGAAGAAGCGGACGAATATCAAGACGCGGTCCACGGAGGAGCTGCACAAGGGCGCGGCGGCCGGAGTGAGCAAGATGAAGGTGACCGCGCTCAAGGAGGAGCTCAAACGACGCGGGCTCGCGACTACCGGATTGAAAGCGGCGCTCATCGCGCGTCTGACGGACGCCATCGAGGCTGGCGGCGACGACGACGGCGGCTCTTCGGACGGCGGCTCTTCGGACGGCGGCGGCGAGGAGGAGAAGAAGAGAGCGCCGCCGAGGACGGAGACGGTGATGGTGCGAAAGATGGCGGCGCACGGCGGGTCGTCGTTCGGGACGAAGGATAAGAGCGCGAGCGCCGCCGCGAGGCCGGCGGCGGCGGAGGGCCGTCCGAAGCAGCCGCGGCGGGTGCCGCGACCGTCGAAGCGGAAGCGCATGGAGATGAAAGGCTTGATCCCGGCGCGAGGGTGACGTCGTCTTCTCTTTTTCTTCATCCATTTTTTCGTGGAACGGCGTTCGTTCGGTCCTCGTGTCGCTTCTGTTCGCGCCTCGCGCTCTCGCTCTCTCGCTCGCTCTCGCTCACGCCGTGGGGGTGTCGATGAGGCCCGTGATCCGCTCCTTCGCGCCCGACGCGAGGACGTCCCTCGCCGCGGCGACGCCCTCCGCGGTGACGACGACGTCGACGAAGTGCACCTCGCCTCGCGCGAACTCGAACCCCTCCCTCCGCCTCTCCTCCGGCCCGACCTCGCGCCGTCGCGCGTCGCACCCGGGGAACGCGCGGACGAACCTGTCGAGCTTGCCGTACGCCTCTTTCGTGAGCGGGAACCGCACGAGCGTCTCGAACGACGTCTCGACGCGCGCGTAGAGCGCGCGGAGCTCGTGCGCTTTAGTCTTTTTGAGGTACTCCTGCGCGTCGTCTCGAACCGCCAGGGGAACGAGGTCGGCGAGCGGCCAGGGCGCTTTCCTCCCCGTCGCCGGGGACGTCACGCGCGCGACGAACGCGTCGACGGCGGCTCGCAGGGCGTTGATCGCGGTGGAGCTCATCCCCGCGCGCGGCTTCTTCGCGGCGGCGGCGGGCGCCCTCCCGTCGACGCTCGTCGCCGCCGTCGTTGTCTTTCGCTCGGGCGAGCGCGACTGCTGCGTCGCGCTCGCGCCGACCTGCCCGGTCGGGTCGGAGTCGAACGCGAAGGCTTCGTCCATCTTGTACGCGGCGTTTCGTACGGCGGCGTGCATGGAAGGAACGCGGCGTGGGGGGCGGGCGCGAGACGCGCGCGCGGGCGAGTATGAGGGACCTCACGGTTTTTAGACCTTTCCGTTTGTTTCACGCGTACACACCTACGCACAGCTGTGCGCGTCGAGGCGAGGATGCCCCCCCCCCTCCGCCGCTAGCTCGCTACGATCTTCTCCACGACCGGCAGCGGCTGCTCTAAATACTCCGCGAGCTTCGCCGCGGTGGGCTCGTCCGGATCACCCCCGCGCGCTCTCTCGTTCACGGTCATCCGCAGCGACGCCGCCTCCGCGGCGACGGCGACGACGCTTATCGTGGCTTCCTCGCTCACCGCCCTCGCCGTCGCCGCCGCGAGCTCCACCCTCGCGTCTAAGAGCTCGCCGACGGAGACGCCCACGCTCTCGCGGACGCGGCGTTCCTCTTCCACGATCGCCCGCGCCGCGGTCTCCGCGCGCCACGCCGCCGCGCGCGCGGCGCGAACGTTCGCCGCGTCCTCGGGGGACCACCGGTCCGAGTCGCCGTCGCCCTCTCCGTACGCGCCGCCGCCGCCGCCGCCGTCGGACGCCGCCTCGCGTTCGCGCTCTCCCGCGGGCGCCCAGTGTCGCGGCAGCGGCGATCGCGCGTTCAGGCTTCTCGCGTCCCCCCCGGGCGGCGACGCGGGTCGCGACGCGATCGCGTCGAGCATCGACGCGAACTCCTCCGCGAGCGCGGACCCGGACGCTTCGAGCGGCGAAGCCTCCTCCGCGCCGCCGGTCCCGCCCGTCGCGAGGCTCAGCCTCGGCGGCGTCGTCCCCGTCGGGTTCTTCTCCAGATCGAGCCTGTGCATGCCGTACATCGCGGCGTCTTTCGTCGCCGCGGCAATGCGCGCGAGCCGCCGTCGCGCGTCCATCGAGTGCGCCCACGCGTCCGTCGCCGTCGTCGTCGCTCGCCTCGCGACGTCGTCGTTTTCGTCGTACTCTCGCGTCCACGCCTCGACGTCCTTCTCTCCTTCTCCTCCTCCTCGTCGTCCTCCTCGTCCTCCTCCCGCGTCGTCGTCGCTCCCGAACCCGCCGCGCGCCGCCGCGTCGACGCCGAAGGATCTGTACCCCAGCGCGCGGCGAACCTCCTCCGGCGGCGGCGTCCTCGCCATCTCCCACAGCGCCGCGCTCATGCCCCCCGCGCCGTCGTCGTCGTCGTCGGTTCGCGGGGAATCATGATGATTCGCCGCGTTCGCCGCGTCCCTCGACCCCGATCGCGACGCGCGCTCTCCTCCGCGGAACGAGAACTCGGACCCGGCGCTGGGCGGCGACGCGCGTCGCGTCTCGCTCGCCGCGAGCAACGGCCCGACCGCGGCGAGGACCGCCTTCCTCTCCGCGTCCATCACGTCTCTCGCGACTTTGCGCGAGAGATCCGGGGTCGCGCCCGTCCGCGCGGCCACGTCCCTCGCGAGCGCGAGCCTTCTGTTGCGATCCGCGTCCGCGTCGTTCGCGACGTCGTCGCGCCACGGCGACGCGGGGGGTTCCGGCGTGCGCGGCGCGGGCGCGCGCGACGACGACGACGGCGCGAGCGCGGGGCGCGAGGACGCGGGCATCGCGATCGCGCGCGAGGTGGACGCGGGGAGAAACACCGCACCGCGGTCGTCCTCGCGCGCGGATCGCACGCGCAGGCGACGGTGGACGTCCTCTGCGGCCTCGCGCACGAGCCGCTCGTCCTCGGTCTCTTCGTCGTACCACGCCATCGCGGCGCGGACGACGGGCGCGGCCGCGCTCCTCGCAGTAGTGACAATTGAATTGGCCGGAGCCTTTCTCGCTGTACTGGCGGGCAGTGGCACTGCGAGATTGCACTATCAACCCTAAAAAAGGTAAAAAACAACCTGAACCCAAAAAGTACTTTTTCTCGTAGTACGCGGATCTCCGATTCGCATACGGTTATGAGTCACTCCGCGGTCCACGTGGCAAGATGAAAACGAAGATTCTCTCGTAGGATTCGTCTACTCCGCATACGTGGCTTGGTTTTTGGCGGGTATCTCGAGGTTGCGGAGACGCGCATTGCTCATTACGCCTCGACGCGCTCGCGCCGCACGCACGCTTTCAAACGTTTCGCGCGTATCGTCTCGGTACGCGCACCTCTAACGCGTTTAAACGCTCTCCGCGCCGTCGCCCGCGTCGCGCCGCCGTGACGCGCGCGTTTCCGGGACCCGCGCACCGCGAGGGATAAAGGAAAAAAAAGAAGATGACGCACGCGGTCACGACCGTGCTTCCGCAGCTCCCCGAGCTGAGCCACGAGCTCGTGGCGAAGCGACAGAACGCGGCGCGCGCGACCGGGCCGAGACCGCCGGTGAAGCTCGCGACGGCGTTTTACGACCGCCGCCCCACCGCGCGCCTCGCGCGGCTCCTGAACGAAGAGCCAGAGCTCGCGGCGCAGACTGACGCGGACGGCGAACACTCGCGATCGCTGTTCCACTACATGGCGATGCGAATGACGAGAGAGATACGCGGCAGGATGGCCTCCATCGACGCCGCGGTCGACCACGCCGCGGACGCGGTCCTCGAGGGCATGGCCCTCGACGGCGTCATGGGCCTGGAGGCGAAGCTCGCGTCGTTGGAGCGCATCTTATCGCGGCAGATCGCCGTCCGCGGCGAGGACGCGTTCGCCAAGGCGATGAATTTCGCCGCCGCCGGCATGGGCATCACCGCGGGCGCGGCGTCGTCGCAGAGCCAGAGCAACAACGCGGTGCCGTCGCGACTCGAGGAGGAGGCGAGGCTGACGCCGAAGCACGTCCGGTGCGAGTCCGAGGGCGAGAACGGCGAGGTCGTGTGCGTCCTCGACGATCCGCTCTGTTGGGAGACGCAGGAGGTTATGCGCGTGCCGAGGGACGGGCTGGACCACAAGATGAGGCACCTCCATCGCGGCTGAGAGCGACGAGCGGCTAAACCCTAAACCCTGACGCCGCGTCGTTCGCTCGCGACGACGTTCGTTGTACGATAGTTAGAGAAGATTTATTTTGTAACGCAGTGCCTGCTTTGTACGCGACGCGGCGACGACGCGGGGTCGAGGGCATGCCCTGCTGACTGTGTTTATTCTGCCCTGACACATCGTCTGTTTGACTCCCCCCAAGCAGGAACGAATAACGAACTCGGATATTCTTCATTCTTCGACGCGCAGCACAGCCGCCGAAACTCGCGCTCACGCAAAAGCCCCCGTCGTCTTCACGCGAACGTTCGCGTGAAGTCACCCTCCGCTCACTTTACGCTCTCGACGCTCCGTTCGCGTCGCGCGCTCGAAGCTCTCGCGCTTCCGGCCCCCGCACGATCTCACGCGTTTTTCTGCTTTACGCGTTAAAGCGCCGAAAGAAATGACGTCCGCGGCTCCCGCTCTCGCGCCGCACCTCGCGATGGAAGCGGCTCGACGACCGCACGCCGCGCGTCGTCTCGGTATGAACGTCCCTCAGCCCGCGGTTCAGCGCTTCGACGTCCCGAGAGGTGCGCTTTCACGACCCTATCTCGCCAGATCGCGCCAGATCCCCCCGAGCTGACGCGGCAGATTCGCCGCCTTCGACGCGTTTTTTCCCCCCCCCGGAACCGCGCGCGCGCGTCGCGCTCGAGCGTGAATTCACCCTCCGTTCCCCCTCTTCGAACGCAGTCGCCGAAAGAGACCTTCAAGTTCGCGCGCTCGAGCTCGAGCGACGCCCTAAGGCCGCGCGAAGGCTCGGCTACGTCGCCTCATTCGCCGAGCCGCGTGGTGCGTATATTCCTGACAATTGGCGAATAAATCTCTCTCGAAGATTTTTTTTTCGTTCCCTGAGGCTGACCCTCCCCCTCCTTCCGCCCGCAGACGTCCCGACGATGAGCGCTCAAGACACGAACTACTACAAGATGGAAGTCGACCGTCGCCATAGGGCGGCGAAACGCATCGGTGAGGTCCGTTACCTCTCCGTGGACGTCACCGAGCCGACCGCGTTCGCGCCGCTGCCGTTCGCGCGCACCGCGGCGGCGCTGATGGAAATCGAACGCAGACCGAAGGCGGCGCGACGCGTCGGGACGTTCCGCGCGCCCGCCCTCGCGGACGCGCCGCCGCCGCCCGCGATGGCCGCGATGGACACCGCCGCGTTCGCGATGGAAGTATCGCGCCGACGCGTCGCCGCTCGAAGATCCGGGATCGTGAAACTCCCGCGCCGCGCCTCGCCGAGAAATCTCCCGAGCGTCGACGTCGCCGACACGGCGTTTTACGACATGGAGCTCGACCGACGCCCGAGAGCGGCGGCGCGGCTCACGACCAAGGCTTCCGGTCCTACTTCCGCGCCGCTGGACGCGTTCGCGGAGCTCTCGAAGATCGCCGCGGACGATCTCATGAAGCGACGGGCCCCGTCGGCGTTCGACGACGCGTCCTTCGACAAGTCCAACCCGAGCCGCGGCGCGAGCGCGACGGCGCCCAACCCGTTCGCGTCCTTGGAGCGCATGCTCGAGTCCACCCTGGACATCTCCGGGTCGAAGTCGCGCGGGTCTTCCCTGCGAGGCGCGGACAACTTCAACACCACCGCCACGGGCGGTGGCGTGCGAAGACAAAACTCGAGCACGTACCTTCGCCGCGTCGGAAGCAACGCGTCGATGGGCGTCAACAACGTCGTGCAACACCGCCCGGGGAGGCACGTGCACTGCGACGAGGAGGGCGAATCCGGCGACGTCGTGTGCGTCTTGTACGGCGCGGACGACGAGCCCGAGGACGTCGTAATGACCGTCCCGCGCGAGCAGCTCGAGGAACAGATGCGTCGCATGGCGGCGGCGACGAGCCACTGAGCGGCCAGACGACGATTGAAGGACGACGACGACGAAGAAGAAGAAGACGACTGAAGAGATGTACGCTACGCTGTACCACGTACGCACGCGAGAAAGACGCGACGGCGACCTATTACGCCCTCGCGCCGCGCGCTCGACCTCTATTACGAGCCCGTGACCCTGTTTTGTATCACTTTCCTTTTAATACCACGATAATACGTGCGGTCTCGTCGCGTCTCCACGCCTCTCCTCCTTTCCTCGCGCTCTGCGAAAAAACCGAGACTATTCTTATAATACGCGCGCGGCCGTTTTTAGCGGTCGCGAGGACGTCGAGCCACGTCATCACACCGCGGCTCGTCCAAAAACTACTACGTACGAAAATGATGCAGTGGGCAATCAGTCTGAAATTTCCACGCCGCTCGTTCGTTGACGCGAAAATTCCAGCTCGGTTTCCAGCTCGTCGTTTCTGACCCACCACACAACCACCCGTCGATCAAGCGGTCTCACTTTTTCACAGCCTTTTCGCTCCGCGTGGACGGTCGCCCGCCGCCCGCGCTTCGCAGTGCGGACGCGCGCGAGTAGAGCTGCGTCGTTCCCTCGCCGAGGTCAGCCTCGCGAGAACGTCTCGAGAACGTCGCGTTCCCGTCGCGCGCTCGTCGTTCCACCCGCGCGTTCAAGGCGCAGGATAGCGGAGGACGGCTGCGCGAGTCGGGGGATCGATCGACGGTCGGCCTTACCCGGTGACGAATGATGACGGCGGTCGAGTCCGTCGTCGCCGCGCCCGCGCCGCCGGTGGCGCAGGCCGTCGTCGGCAGGCCGGAGGTGTGCAGGGATTTCTTGAAGGTACGTCATCGCACCGAACCGAATCGCGTCGATCGCGCGCGGGCGGGCGCGTCGGCGGCGCGCCACCCGCACCGGTTGGCATCTCTTTCCTTTCCCTGACCTGGAAGGACCCCACCGCACCGACGACTGACGACGACCTCCCCTCCCAACTCTCTCGCAGGGCGCGTGCTTCCGCGATAACTGCCGCTACGCGCACAGCTCCGTGGACGGGTCTCAGCCCGCGGTGCAGTCCAACCAGCCGATCTGCAGAGATTTCCAGAACGGCCGATGCTTCCGCGCGAGGTGCGCGCGCGTCGACCCGCATGCGTCCGCGCGTCGTCGTCGTCGAACCCTACCGACCGAAAAAACCCCGAAGCGTTCGTTCGTTCGTTATCCCCGATGCCGACCGATCGCTTCCTTCCTTCCTTCCTTCCTCCGCTCCGCAGCTGCCGGTTCTACCACGGCTCCACGACCGATCTCGCGGCGAACCAGGCCGCGAACGCGTTCGCCGGCGGCGCCGCCGCGCTCGCCGCGCTCGGCGCGGGCGGGTTCGGAGGGTTCAACGCGCTCCAACGCGCCGTGTCCGTCCCCGTGAACGGAGCTTCCTTCGCGAACGGTTTCGGCGACGCCGCCGCGGGGTCGCGGCACTCGTTCGACGGCTCTTCCGGTTTCAACATCAACGCCGTGGGGTTCGATCCCGCGACCGCGGCCGCCGCGATGTTGCAATCGCAGCAGCAGGCTGCCGCCGCGGCGGCGATGCTGTTCCGAGCGTCGCAGAACGGCGCAGGCGGGGCGAACCCGCTCGCGGCGCTGCTCGCCGCGCAAGCGCAAGCGGGGCCCGGCGGTCTGAACGGCTCCCCGACCGGCGGTCTGAACCCGGATGGGTCGCCGTCGAGGCACGGCGTCGACGCGAACAACGGAGCGATCAACGGGATCTCTCCGGACGCGATGGCGACTTTACTCGCGATGCAGCAGCAGCAGCTGCAACTGCAGCGCCCCCGGCGAGGGTCGCCGCCGAGGGCGCCGTCGACGTCGCCGCCGCGGGGACCGTCGCCGCCGAGCGACCAGCCCGCGCCCGCGCCCGCGCCCGCGGGGATGCTCTCTCGGTCGCTCATGTTCAGCGAGCAGTACCCCGAGGAGCGAAACGGCGGGCTCGGTCGGCGCCATAGCGTGGACGTGAACGGTCGCGTCGGACGCGCGAACCCGTACGTCTCGGAGCTCGACGCGGTGTCGTCCGCGTTTAACACCATCGACCTCGGACTCGGGAACTCGACCTCGGGGGGGAAGTCGCCGCTCGGCCCGGGAGGCGCGAACGGCGTCGTCGGCGGGGGGTCGTCCAACGGGTTCGGCGCCGCGAATGGATCTTCCAGCCTTTGGGGCGGGTTCGACGGCGGCGCGTCCCCGCTCGGGGGAGCGTCGCGAAGAGCCTCCTTGGACGTGCGCGCGACGCCGCCGTCGTCGCGTCTGTCGCTCGACGGCGGTCTGTGGGAGGACAAGAGCGGGATTCTGTCCTCCCCGAAGCGGTCGATTGACGGTCGCTCGAACGGCGTGAACATCGCCGCGCCGTCGTCGCTGACGAACGGCAGCGGGATCGTCGGGTCGCTCGGGGCGGAGTCCGCGGATGCGAAACGCGACTCGACGTACTCGCTGTTTTGACTGCCGAAAGAAAAGAGGAAACGACGCGGACGTCGCGCGCGACACGCGCGACGATCCACGTCACCGCCGCTGTTACATCACATAACGCCCGCTGCCGCGAATACATGTACATCCGCCGCATATATCAATAAGCTTTTAACACAAACCCGGATCGTTCACGCCGGTCGAGTATTATCGACCGAAGCGAACGAGGGTTTTCAACCTGCCGCGCAAATAGCTCGCCGCTGTCGCACTACTCATCAATTCTTTTAATAACTACTCGAGACATTCTCGAACATTCGTTCGTTCGTTCTCTACGACGAGAGTAGCGCGCGCGGTGTCAAAAGAAAAGTGCGTCGATATCAACGTATGTATATAAACCCTCTACGAGCTACCGCTGCGGCACCTCACACGACAATGAATGAATTACTTCCCCACTTGAGCCTCCACGGCGGTGTGATCGATCATCACGCTCGGCCCCATCGTGGACGCGATGTACAAGCTCTTCCAGTAGATCCCCTTAGCCCCCGGCGGGCGGTTCGCGTTGATCGCGGCGACGATCGCCACGAGATTCTCCTGCAGATCCGCGGCGGTGAAGTTCAGCTTGCCAAACGGCACGTGCACGATCCCTTGCTTATCCGCCCGGAACTCAACCTTGCCCCCCTTGAACTCGTTCACCGCGGTGACGACGTCGGGGGTCACGGTGCCAGCCTTGGGGTTCGGCATCAAACCCTTCGGGCCGAGCGCGCGGCCGAGCTTCGCCGCCTTCGGCATCATGTCCGGGGACGCGATGAGAAGGTCAAAGTCGAGCATCCCGCCGGCGATGTCCTCGACGAGATCATCCGCGCCCGCGAAATCCGCCCCCGCGGCTTTCGCCGCGGCTATGTTATCGCCCTGGCACAGCACCGCGACGCGCACGGTCTTCCCGGTGCCCTTCGGCAGCGCGACCGTCGCGCGGAGCTGCTGGTCGTTGTATTTCGGGTCGATGTTCAGCCTAACGTGCGCCTCCGCGGACTCGACGAACTTCGCCGTGGCGTTGTCCATCATGAGCTTGACGCCCTCCTCGGGGGAGACCGGGTTGAGGCGCCCGGGGACGCTCTTCAACGCCTTAAGGAAGCGCTTGGACATTCTCGCCTCCTTGGCGCTCTTGCCGTCCTTGCGCGTGGCGCGCTGTGAGCAGTGCGGGGGGGTGGAGGGGGGGAGGGGGGAGGACGTCAGGAGGCCGCTCGAGGGATCGATCGATTTTCAGGGTTGAGGGATTCGGTGCTCGCGCTCCGCGCGCCGAGGAAGGAATTCGAGAAAAATCGCGCGACGTCGTCGCGGACGGAGAACGCGGCGCGACGACGCACCACGGGGGCAACCCAATCGGCGTCGTCATCCTCGTCCTGCGAGGCCGCGGTCTCGAGCTCCGCGAAGTCCAGACCCGCGGCGCGGACGCTGAGACCCTGCCTGCCGCCTGCGATTCGCGGCGAGGGAGCGTGGGGAGAGGACAACGTCAGACGCGGTGAGCGGAAGCCCTAGGTTATGAAAACACGCCGGAGCGCGGCCGGACGGCGCGCGCGACGCGCCGCTATCGAC
>Ga0181559_10002701_pt1 | contig 17555 bp, 12 predicted proteins | sample 011ome_21_FD_133752 | JGI IMG/M metagenome (GOLD analysis project Ga0181559, IMG submission 133752) | Coastal salt marsh microbial communities from the Groves Creek Marsh, Skidaway Island, Georgia - 011508AT metaG (megahit assembly) | ecosystem: Environmental > Aquatic > Marine > Intertidal...
CGATCGAGCTATCGGGCCACAATTAGTGATGTTATCGCCGGATCCGTTGCGAGATCATTTTTACGTCATAAATTTGGCACCTTCATTCTTTCGTCAATCTGCCAAGTTGGAAACTTACATGCGTCAGAAACGCTTTCAACCAAACTTTCCAGTTTTGGCACACTAGAAGGATCGGCAAAGTACGACATCGACCAGATCGCCTCCATCGAATCGCAACTGAACGACAGTGAAATCCACTCGATCGATTCACGGTTTGCGAGCGAGGCTGCGGAGCTGATCAAGGAAACGCGCAAAGCTGGTGACTCGATTGGTGCGGCTGTCGAAGTGGTTGCGGTAAATGTTCCTCCACTCCTAGGGGATCCGCTCTACCAAAGTCTGAAACTCAAATTGATGGGATCGCTGGGTGGTCTCAATGCTGCTGAGTCCTGCGAAATTGGAGATGGCATTCAAGTCATTCATAAACTGGGTAGTGAGAACAACGATCCAATTCGCGCCCACGGATACATCAGTAACTCACACGGAGGATTACTTGGCGGAATTACCACAGGAATGCCCGTGGTGTGTCGCGTTGGGTTTAAACCGACCTCAACGATCAACCTTCCGCAAAAATCGGTTAAAAAGAATCTTCAGGAGATTGAGTTCGAACTGAAAAAAGGCCGTCACGATCCATGCGTTGGTGTACGTGCGGGAGTCACACTTGAATCAAGGATGGCGATCGAATTGCTGAACGCCGCGATGATGCAACAGGCAAAAAAAATTGATTCGGATCTCTCAAGCCTTTTCTGAAAGTATTAGGTAACTGATTGGCCAGCCTTTTCGTTCCCGATTCCTAAAGCACGCGACATCCACAACGGTTTTAGGAAACGACACGTTTCAGAAAAGAAGTTAGAGTCTGCCGCTCACTCGACGGCTTTAATGCCCAGACGCTCAATCTGTAGCACTTTTTCCAAACGGTTTGCGTGACGTGTTTCAGGAACGTAACGAGCGTTCAAAAATGACTGAACTATTTCAAATGCCAGTGCTGAACCGATGATTCTTCCACCGATACACAGCACATTCATATCGTCATGCTCGACGCCTTGATGAGCTGAATAGGTGTCGTGACAGATCGCAGCTCGAATACCAGGAATCTTGTTGGCTGCGACGCTAACTCCAACACCACTGCCACACACCACAATTCCGCGGTCAGCCTGACCACTAAGGATTCTTTTAGCAACCGCGATCGCGAAATCAGGGTAATCACATCGCTCTTCGCTGTTGGTTCCACAGTCAAAGATCTCATCAACACGATCTGAAAATGCCCCTAAGATTTTTTGCTTGAGAGAAAAACCGGCGTGGTCGCCTCCGATTGCAATTCGAATGGAATGTTGATCTGACATGGGTAGTACAATGAGAAGGAAATAGCCAACGATCCGCAAACGCGATGTCATACCCGCGATTGAAGAAATTTCCCACAGGGTACCGCATATTTCCCGCAACGTACCGCGTAGAAAATCACGGAAGTCCAGCAGAGGCGGCAAAAAACGATTTTTTGAGGAATCTTGATGCCTTTCTTAACAGCGACATGGCGCGATCTAGTGATGGTGAACTGGAGCGTTCCTCCGGAAACACTCGAGCCCTGGCTGCCAACGGGCTGCAAGATCGACAAATTCAGGGGCAAAACCTATGTGTCACTGGTCGCCTTTCTCTTCGAAAATACTCGTGTTTTAGGGATCAGCATTCCGGGTCATCGGAACTTTGAGGAGGTCAATCTTCGGTTTTACGTTACTCGCAACACCGACGAGGGAGAGGTTCGGCGGGGAGTCGTTTTCATTCGAGAATTTGTCCCCAAGCCGCTCATAGCCCTTGTCGCAAGATTGATTTACCGAGAGCCCTATCATTGGCTTGCAATGTCACATCACGATCAACGCGATCATGAAGGCAAACGCCGAATTCGATACACATGGGGGGGCAACTGGATCTCAACGGCCATCGGAGAAACATCGCAGCTACTCAAACCCAACTCAGTGGAGCAATTCATCGCAGAACATTACTGGGGCTATACAAAAACCAAGCGTGGAACGAGAGAATACCGAGTTCAGCACCCCTCTTGGAATTGGCGGTCAATTGATGATTACGATTCCAAAATTGATTTTGCTGATCTTTATGGGTCAGAGTGGGGATTTCTGGCTAATCAGTCACCAGAATGCATTTTTATCGCGGAGGGTTCGGATGTCTCCGTAGATCCATGGGACCATATTACTGCAGGATGACGCCGATATTTGTGGTGAAAGCTTCTTGTTAGCTGTTGTGGCTTGAAACCCGCGCTGCTACCGTTACGCGTTAATGCGCGGTGCACGGTGTACTGCGCCCATTTGACGACCAAACCCAAACTCTAACCCCCCATTTGAGCCATCGAGTGACTGGTGTTTCCCTGGCCTTTCTCAGTGCTTAATTGCTTCTTGGCCAGAAACGCAGGAAACCTAGGTCGTCAGTCTCGCTCGTCCGCAGCTCATCTCTGGAATATTTTCTCATGGTGAATCGAAATCTCATTCGAAACCTAGATGATGAAGACATCATAAACGAACTTGCCATTTTGGCGCCCGAGCAAGAAGCAGATGACTGGCTGCTCGAGTGGGTTGAACGCGAACAAACCGACTACGCACAAGGCGAGATCGTTGATGGTCGCATCGTCGAAGTCAACGACGAATGGGCTCTGATTGATGTTGGATTCAAAAGTGAAGGCACCGTCAATCTTAATGAGTGGGGAGCTGACGAAGAGGCTCCAAAAGTTGGTGACACCGTTAAAGTTCTCATCGAAGAGATGGAAGATGAACTGGGTGCCGCTGACGACCCATACGGAATGATTTCTCTCAGCAAAACCAAAGCAGAGAAAATCATCGAATGGGAAAAAATCATCGGTGAGATCAGCGAAGGTCAGGTTGTTACCGGAACCGTGATTAGAAAGATCAAAGGCGGCCTACTCGTTGATATCGGCGTGAACGTATTCCTACCTGGAAGTCAAGTTGATATCCGTCGTCCCGGTGATATCGGTGACTTTATTGGCCGCGTTATCCAGGCTGAAGTGCTGAAAATCGATGATACCCGTCGAAACATTGTGATCAGTCGTCGATCTCTTATCGAACGTCAACGAGAAGAAGATCGCGCTTACCTGATGAAAGAACTCGAAGTTGGACAGATCCGCAAAGGTATTGTCAAAAATATCGCGGACTTTGGTGCCTTCGTCGACTTGGGCGGTATCGATGGCTTGCTCCATATTACCGACATGGCTTGGGAGAGAATTGGTCACCCCACCGAAATGGTTTCGATCGATCAAGAGATCGAAGTGAAAGTGCTTCACATCGATCGCGAGAAGCAGAAAATTGCTTTGGGCCTAAAGCAAAAAGATCGCAACCCGTGGGAGAACATCGAAGGCAAGTATCCCGTTGGATCAGATCACAAAGGCGAAGTTGTCAATGTGATGAGCTACGGTGCTTTTGTGAAGCTCGAACCCGGTATCGAAGGACTTGTACATATCAGCGAAATGAGCTGGACAAAGCGAGTCAATCATCCAAGTGAACTGGTCAATATCGGTGACGAGATCGACGTGAAAATCTTGGGTGTTGATGCAGAAGGTCAGCAACTGTCGTTGGGCATGAAGCAGACCCAGAAAAACCCATGGGATGAGGTTCTTGAGCGTTATCCCGAGGGCCAAGATGTTGTCGGTAAAGTTCGCAACCTCACCAACTACGGTGCGTTTATCGAACTTGAAGAGGGCATCGACGGATTACTTCACGTTAGCGACATGTCTTGGACCCGAAAAATTGGACACCCAAGCGAGTTGCTCGAGAAAGGCCAGGAGCTGAAATGCCGAGTACTCAATGTGGATGAATCACGACGTCGTATCGCTCTCGGTCTAAAGCAACTTGATAGCGATCCGTGGGATGGTGATATTCCAGACAAGTACCAGCCGGGACAACTAGTCAAAGGCAATGTAACGAAGATCACCAATTTTGGAGTCTTCATTGGTCTTGAAGATGGTCTCGAAGGTCTTCTGCACATCAGCGAGCTTGCTGAGCACAAGGTAGAAGATCCGGAAGAAGTTGTGAAAGTCGGCGAAGAAATCGAAGTCAAAGTACTTCGAGTTGACACCGATGAACGCAAAATCGGTTTGTCGCTCAAGCGAGTTGAGTGGGGCGAGGAAGAGGAACGAGCTGCTGCAGAGGCGGAAGCTGCTGAGAGCGGAGCTGTTCTTGGAACAAACGATGGCGACCTCAAGGGTGGCCTCGGTAGTGGTGAAGGACCGCTAATTCCTACTCAAGAATAAACGTTCTTGAGACTGCTGAATCCAGTTCAGCAAACTCTCTCGCAAATCTAACGAGGATCGCTCGGTGAGTCACACCCGGCGATCCTTTTTTTTGGCAGGCGAGGATTGGCAGAAGCTGAGATGACCACTAATCAATGATCCATTTGCGGCGCACAAAAACGCCTTTTCACGAAACGTGACGGCCTTCTGTGGCATCGTTCCCTAGTCATCGCTAACGACTCCGTCGTTCACTAAACCAAGTTTTTACGCACTGCCCAAACCGCTGCTTGAGTTCGATCGCTCACTCCGATCTTTCTGAGAATGTGTTGAACGTGCTCCTTGACCGTTTCGTAACTGATGCCGAGCATCTTGGCGATCTCTTTGTTCGTTAGACCCAAGGCCATTTGCCGTAAAACTTCGCTCTCACGTTGAGTGAGCGGAACTTCAATATCTTGACTCAAACGAGGGGTTGCCAAAGCACCCGTTACCCTTCGAAGTTCCTCGCGAGTCCACGCCGACTCACCGGAAGCTGCCGTCAGCAATGCCTCATGCAATCTCTCGCGAGATGCAGATTTCAAAACGTAACCCGATGCTCCAAGTGCAACGGCCCTAGCGATGTAGGTGGGATTGTCGTAGGCCGAATACAAAACAATCGGCAAGTTCGGATGGTCGAGTTTCATGCGTCCCAACGCATTCAAACCATCTCCACCTTCCATTCGAATATCCATCAAAACGATATCAGGCCTTAGTGATGCTACAGCCTCGATTGCCTCGTTAGCGTTGGTCGCCTCACCAACGATGTCGACATCAATTCCCTGAAGCATTAATCGAAGGCCGAGTCGGATAATCTCGTGATCGTCAACAACCAGCAGTTTTTTACTCATCAGATCTCCGGACATTATTGCTTCAGACTCTCTTTTTCGATCGTTGATACCCAAAACAGACGGCTATCCCCATGCCAATGGATGATCTTTGGTGCGGCGAAAGCGATGGCAACCAGCTAACGCTCGCAATCCTTCCATTTCGTACGATGACTTCAACCAACGACGTTTGCCCGAAAGCAACATCGTTGGGGCAAGACATCCCCCGAACGGGTACTAAGATAATAACCCAAGAATATTCAATACCACCATTGAACTTGGAAAGAAAATATAGATCCCCCATGAAAGGGATCGTTACAAAGTGAATTCCACGTGATCTACAACGAATTTAGACCTTGGGAGCACTCAATATCGACGAGATCCCTATTTGTCCCAATAAAGAATGTCAAATTCATACCCAGAAGATGCATTTGCCGGGTTATCTGGAGCTATTACAGTGCCGAATTGAATCCAACCAATGATTTAAAAACCTGAGCTCTGTGTGAAAAAGCCACGTACCAACCGGTGTTTTTTTCGGCAGCTCGCAGGAAATGACTGATTACAGCAGCGACTTAAATTGATCAAGAAGTCGATTCAAATCCAACAATCATCCAATTTTTTAGAGGTTTGGCTGACTAACCATCCGCTTGGCAGCAACAAGATCGTGGAATTGCAAACGCAATCGTTTTAGCCAGAACACTAAATAAACATTGGAAACGAGAGAAATCAGAAGAATGCCATTGAAAAGAGGCTGTGGCTGTCCAGAACCGTCTGTTTTGTATGAATCTATTGCTCGACTGCGTGATGATTCAGGTGCATTGGCGACGTCGATTTTAGCCACTGAGCCGGATTCAGCTGTCAAATCCGTGGATGGTAGATTCTGAGCCTCAAGAACCTCTGAGCCCAGATTTGTGCGATCTGAAACATTGGCGGAATTATCCGTCGAAATATCGAGTTCCCCGTTTGCCTCCGCGTTTTGAAGTCGCCCCACCCGATCCGAGGAAAATTTGCCTTGTTCAATGCCGCTAGACAAATCTTGCGCGTCATTTGCTATCACATTTGAAGATGGCTTTTCAGAATCATCTAAGCTAGCCGTGGGAACAGGAAATGTTTGAGTGACCATCCGCGGCATATCATCAAAAGGATCTACCGTGGTGCTATCTCCTGCAAGTTGATTGGGATTCACCGGTTGGTCGGGGGGCACTGACAGTCTCATTCCACGCGGGAACTGCCCAAATCCGCCCATTGAGCTCGGAACCGCTAGTGGATTTGCACCCACAGTTCCGTTACGCAAGCCTGACCCGTCATTGACCGTAGCGATTGAATCCTTGGCTTCAGAATTCGGCGTTTCTCCCCGAACCTCAGGGGAGACCGACGCAGATGAAAGGCTTGGGGTGGAAGACGAAATCTCCATTGATCGATCAGTGCTGAAGAGCGGCAAACTTCGCCACCGAGTGTCCTGTTCATTGATCGGGTCAGTAGTCGGACCCCCTGTACGAATGGTTGCGTATCCAAGCGACGAATTCTCTGACGAAATCTGTGATGGTAACGTCGAGTCCTTTTCTAGCGATGAACTGATTTTCGGTGGCGCAATTAGCCCCTCCTCCCGAGCCCAAGAATCACTTGGCTTACCACGGAAAGCACCACTACTCATTGAGCCTTGAGAATCGTTGATTATTTCAGAAGTCACTGATTGGCCATCGGAATTCGAACTACCAATCGCTTCTTTTGAGATAGATCCACTGCTGCGATTGCCATCGGTCGACTGCGTAGAATTCTTAGGCTCCGGCACCATCAAGCCCCCATCTGGACCCGCGATCGGCTGGTTGACATCCTCTGGTAGCATCTGCGGGATTGGACGAGCAATTTCTGTCGGGAGTGATATTTGCCCCAAAGCGACTGTCATCCATGTCGCATTGGTACCTAGGAAACTTCCAACAGCAAGTGCATGTAACAACGTGATCCATCTAACCATCGTTTTATCCTTGCAGCCTCTACCTTTGCCGACAACATGCATCGTCCATCTAAGTGAATGCTGTCACAAACTTCGAACGTAACATCCTACCGAGGTACTCGATTCTGCGTAAAGGTAAGTTCTCGGGTGCAAAAAAATCCACTAGCACCGAGAACCCCCAAATCATCGCTTGCTACAGAAATTGCGAAGCTGCAAATTCCATTTCGGGGCCGCAAAGTTATCCGCCCTAACGACAACCAGATGGCAACTCTGACTAACGTGTTAAATGGGTTAGTCGCTGATAAGATTCAACCAACCGGTGTGAAGCAGCTTCAATATCTTCAATCGTATTGAATCTCCCGACACCGAATCGCACACTCCTTCGAGCTTGATCACTGTTGAGACCGATTGCCGTCAGCACATGACTCGGCGCGGCATCATGACCGCTACATGCAGATCCGCTACTAAATAGCACCTCTGGAGCAGAGGACATCCAAGCTTGGCCTTCGATTCCTGGTAGTTGTAGATTTAGATTTCCGGACAAACGCTGAGTTCCCTCAAGCTCTGCACCATTCAGGACTAAACCTTCTATGCCTTCGTTCAATCGAGACCACAATTGATCTCGTAGTCCCCTCATTCGATCTGGTTGTTCTGAAAGATCTTTCACAGATTGCTCGAACGCAGCTGCCATTCCAACAATACCCGCTGGGTTCATGGTTCCGCTGCGAATTCCGGATTGTTGACCACCACCAAGCATTTGGGGACGAAGACGAATCCGACGCTCGCCACCACCTACCACCAAAAAACCAGTTCCTTTGGGTCCGTAGAACTTGTGTGCGGTAGCACTTAGCAAATCAATCTTGACCGACTGAAGATCAACCGGCAGTCTTCCTAACGCTTGAGTTGCATCGCAGTGCAACAAACAACCATGAAGAGAACAGAGTTCCGATATTTCAGCCATTGGATTGATGGCCCCGTTTTCGTTATTGGCCCACATTACCGACACGAGTGCAGTCTCACCCGTAATTGCATCAGCTAATCGCTCCATATCAACGGTCCCCGCAGATGGATGCCCTTGCTGAACCACTGGCACTAGGGTGACTTTAAACCCATCGGTCTCAAGATCTTTGAGAACATCTAGCACGGCAGGATGCTCTGAAGTGACCGAGACAAGATGCCTTCGCCTCTGTCTGGGGTGGGTTACCGCGCCGCGGATAGCCAGTTGGTTACTTTCGGTAGCACCGCTGGTGACCACAAGTTTGTCCACATCCACATTGATTAACCGAGCAATTGATTGCAGCGAGTTTCGAATCGCATCGGCTGCAATCTGACCAGCCTGATGAGTACTGTGTGGGTTACCGAAGAAGTCAGTAAACCAAGGCAACATTCGCTCTACGGCAAGAGGGTCACAGGGAGTTGTCGCATGATTATCCAAATAAATCACGATGATTGATCCTTGGAAGGGAAATTACTAAAAGCAAGCTTCAACTCATCTTGAATAGATTAACCATCGACAAATGTGAGCCTAATGACTTTTGCCATATAGCGACTGGATCGCCAACTGGCTCCATGTTTCAAGCCGATCCATTTCCTCGAATAGCTCATCAACGCTCACAAAGCCTCCCTCAGCAAGATCTGCCTCATTGCTGCTGACTGCTGGTTGCTCCAAAATAAAACGATGAACAACACCGAGATGCACCTTTCCAACTTCATTAGACGGATCATAAATCAGTCCCTCCTTGGTCTCCTGGTAACTCGATTGCAGGTTCACCTCTTCATCTAGCTCGCGTCGCATCCCAGTTCGATAGGCATCGGAGCCATCAACCGAATCTTCTTGACTGATATGGCCACCGATTCCAACACTGCGCTTAGCATGTAAACGAGACTCGCCGCCGCCACCGCCACGCGTGTAAGTGAACAAAAATGTCGTCCCCTCGGGATCCGTCCACTCCAATAGCACATAAGGTATTAACTGCTTGAACGAAGGATCCGACTCCATCGGCCCGCGAGGCTTATAGGCAAGTTGATCGCTCTCAAGAATCGGAATCAGGAAGCGATCGACGTCGCTTTCAAAGCCATCAATGGTTCCAATTGCATCAATTACCGACGCAGGGACAACCAGTATCTGCTCTTCGACCTCATTGTTTTCAGCACTCAAGTTGTTTCTCCTCATGCCGACTGTAAAACGGCAACTGGAACCCGGATCCAAATTTGGTGTAAACGCCCATGTCTTAAACCAACAATCGTAGAGATTTAACACGCCTTATCAATCACCCCGAAAAAGTGAATGAAGCTCAAATTCCCCCAAAGGTGAGACATTCAGCCAGCAAATACATTCACAACAAGTAACTAACATTGATTTAAACCTGCCTGGCAAAGGTCAATACGAGCAGAGACAGCAACTCGATTGGCCATATGGCGGTATCTCCTGCGTGATGGTTTTCCTCCAAGAAGCTAGAGTCGACTTCGCAAATCCTCAATATTATCCATAGATTCCGAAAACTAACTCACTTGCCTTGGAAGCGAGCCATCGAGGAAACTAACGACTGCACTTGTATTGATCCGCCTAGAACAAATGAATCAGGGAACAAGGAAATGAACGAAAGCATTACCTCGAAGTTATTACCGGAAGTGCTTGATTTTTTGAGTCAGAAGCAATTCGGTGGATTTGCTGGAGGCAAAGATCTTTTCAGTGCACAGGATTGCTTCATCGAGAGTCACGACCCGGGTTCGGGCGAAAAAATTGCTGAAATCGCAGAGTTAGATGCGGCAGAGGTCAATCACGCGGTTGATGCGGCAAATCGTGCCTTCCTTGATCCATCTTGGCACGATCTATCAATAGGAGAACGTGGCGCTCTGTTACATCGACTCGCTGACGAAGTAGAAAAGCAGAAACACGTCCTTGCTCAAATTGAATCTCTGGACGCAGGAAAAGTCGAAGCACAAGCAGTTGGTGACATTCAAAATTTTGTCGATACGTTTCGATATTTCATTGGTCTCGCCCAAACCGTGCCAACTCGTACAACGCTCGCTATCTCTGGCCATGAAGCATGGACCGTCCGTCAGCCTTGGGGAGCATGTGCCTTCATTTTCCCATGGAATTTCCCATTCTTACTAATTGGCTGGGGCATTGCACCGGCGCTCGCTGCCGGCAACACCGTCGTAATCAAGCCAGCAGAGGACACTTCGTTGTCTGCTATCTACTTGGCAAAACTTGCAAAACAAGTTGGGATACCGGATGGAGTGATCAACGTTGTCACAGGCCGAGGAGAAACCACAGGTTCCGCATTAAGCCAGCACCAAAAGATAAAAAGGATGTCCTTTACAGGATCACCTGAAGTAGGTCGATTAGTCGCTCAATCATGTGGGCATAATCTCGTACCAGTAAAGCTAGAATTAGGTGGCAAAGGCGCAGCAATCGTTTTTGACGATGTGGATATCGAAGACACTGCTCAAAAACTTGTGAACGCCATCACATTTCACACGGGGCAAGTTTGTTGCGATGCGACACGATGGCTAATCCACGAGAAAGCCTATGATGATTTCGTTTCAGCGTGTATTGAGAAGCTTCAGTCAGTCAAAATTGGACATCAGCTTCAAGAGACAACTCAGATGGGCCCAGTTGTCAACGAGAAGCAGCGACAACGGATTCTCAGCTACCTTGATAAAGGAAAAAGTGAAGGTGCGAACTGCCTATTAGAAGGTGGAACCATTTCCGTCAACGGATGCGAGGGTCATTACGTTAAGCCAGCCTTGCTTAGCGGATCCCTTGATAATATTGCCGCTCGCGAAGAAATATTTGGCCCAGTAGCGTACCTAGCGCGTTTCTCGTCCGAACAAGAGGCGATCGAAATGGCAAATCAAACGGACTATGGCCTAGCAAATAGTGTTTGGACTGAGGATCGAAACCGTGCTACACGCATTGCTGAAAAAATGATTGCAGGAAATAGCTGGATCAACGCCCACAATGTTTTCGCTCATGGTGTTCCATACGGCGGCATCAACAAAAGCGGAATGGGCGGCGGCGTACTTTCGATTGAAACCCTAATGGATTATCTGCGCAGCACCTCCGTTGTCCGGCCACTCTAGACAGGTGCAGCCTAGTAACATCTAGCATTGCAAGCTAATAACGCGCAACAAACTGCTCAGAAAACTTTCACTATTCCAACTGGGATCGCAATGTTTTCATCCCACGATGCATTAAGCCAGCTACCGCGCCAGAAGTTTTACCGATCTGCTCAGCGACTTCACTAAGCTTTAGGCCTTCAATGTAGTGGAGACGAATCGCTTCCCCTTGGGCCTCTGGTAACCGATCAATTGCTTCGGATAATCGCAAAATATGCTCACCTAACATGATATTTTGGCTCGGCGTTGGACCATCACCTGCAAGAAGGTTTTGAATTCTCATTGAGGAAGCAGCAAGCTGCTGTTCCATCGAGTGCTCGCGGCGAATATCTCGTTTGTCTCGGTGTAAATCTCGATCGACATGGCAAAGATGTCTAACGAGTATCTGCCGCAGCCAAGCCATCAACTCTTCTTCGGTTTCTCCACGAAATTGCTCAAAAGCCTGAACCGCCTGCATCATTGCTTGCTGAACAAGATCCGACGCGCCCATTTTGGCTTGATAAGCCCGCCGCATCTTAGTTCTGGAAAGCATTCGCAAATATGGCTCGTACTTTGCGATAATCTCAGGATCTCTTTTATCAATAGGAGTCCCGGTCCAATCTGAATCTGCCGCCTGTTTGGAAACAAGTTCATCTGGAACATCATCAGGCGTGCGTTCTTCCATTAAATCTTCCTATGCCCTTTTCAAACAGAACAGTTTCTGCCGATTTCAAGTCGTGGATTACCCTCAGTAACGGGAACCGCAAAATTCAAAGACAACGCCAAGATAATAACTTGTATTGGAAGTGACATGTTCCAAATGGATGATTTCATACCTTCAAATTACCCGTAACGTTTTCAACACTGGCGATGACCGCATCAGCGAGCATGTCTAACTCTGCCTCACTGATGGATAACGGTGGCATCAGCACAACAACATCGCCAAGTGGTCGAATCCAAACTCCTTGCGAAATTGCCTGTTCACAAATACGACGCCCAACTAATAGTTCCGAATCTAACGTGATCTTTGATTGGCGATCTTGAACGATTTCAATTCCAATCATCAAACCACGACCGCGAATACTTCCCACAAATGGATTTTCCTCAAGCACACTCAACCGCTGTCGCAAATAGTCTGATTTTGGAACCACACCGTGTAAGGTTTGCTCCGATTGAAATAATTCAAGCGATGCCAAAGCGGCCGCAGCAGCGAGAGGATTCCCCGCAAAGGTGTGGCCATGAAAAAACTGCCGTGAAGCTTCGACCGGCGCGAGAAATGCTTCATAAACATGTGGACGTGCGACAGTTGCAGCCATCGGCAGATAACCACCGGTCAACCCTTTTCCGAGACAAAGAATATCGGGAGTGACATCTTCACTCTCGCAAGCAAACATGGTTCCCGTCCGTCCGAAACCTGTTGCTACCTCGTCACAAATTAGTAGCACTTGATAACGATCACACAATTCTCTGACACGCCGCAGAAATCCTGAAGGATGTGTAATCATGCCAGCAGCTCCTTGCACAAGTGGTTCCATTACCACCGCAGCGAGCTCATGATGGTGCCTTATGAGAAGACCTTCAATTTGAGAAGCGTAGTGATCGCATGATTTTGGAAGACAAACCCCTTCTGGAAGTCTGTAGGTGCAGGGCAGGGGACCACGAATAGGATCAAATAGGATCGGAGAAAAAAGTCGATGAAAATACTCAATACCACCCAAAGAGACCGCACCGGTGGTGTCACCATGGTATGCAAGATTCAGCGCGAGGTATTTTGTTTTCTCGACATAGTGATGCCCTGACTGCTGCCAGTATTGGAACGCCATCTTTAAGGCAGCTTCGACTGCGGAAGATCCGTCACTGCTAAAAAACACATGTGAAAGATCACCGGGTGTGATCCGAGCTAGTTCCCGAGCCAATCGCTCGGTCGTATCGCAGGACATTCCAAGAGTCGTGACGTGCGAGACCCTATCAAGCTGTTCTCGAATCGCGTCGTTAATTTCCGTTTTTGCATGGCCGTGTACATTGCACCAAAGACTCGCGACACCATCGAGTAGGCGTCGTCCATCGGTCGTCGTCAGCCAGACACCGTTGGCTTCTCGGATCACCAAAGGGTCATAGTGAGCCATCTGGGTAAAACCATGCCAATGGAAGTTCGTGTCGAGTGGTTTCTCTTGCATTGAATAGTGAAAAAAGACTTTTGTGGTTCGCAGTAATCTGACGAAAGGAGTACCATGTCAGGATCCAAAATTTTGATCGATCATCTGATTTCCATCGTGATGCGCAGCAGCTAAAAAACAGCATCGCGGATCCAACCGGTGGATCATCCCGCGATCACCTCTAACCCGCAGTGGCAAAGACAGTTAACCAACGCGAGCACTTGCAACTCAAATCGAACTAGATCGAAGAGCTCATTGAAATCTGGATTTTGTTTGAATGCAACGCGGAGGCCAAAATGCAATAAAGTTTGATCATGGCACGAGAAGCAGTCTACCAGCAGTCTGACCCTGAAACCTCGCAAGCAGAAGGAATTCCTCGTGAACAGGATCAGTCGCTTCGCCCCAAACTCATGGATGAAATGGTCGGGCAGAGCGATGTGATCGAACGTCTACGCATTGCAATCGAAGCGGCTAAGCAAAGAGGAGAACCCTTAGGCCATCTTCTTTTTGACGGCCCACCCGGTTTGGGCAAGACCACTTTCGCAACGGTTATTCCTGCTGAAATGGGCACCACGGTTCAAATGGCCAACGGTGCGGGGCTAAGAGCCCCAAAAGATTTACTGCCTTACCTCACCAATCTTTCCGAAGGTAGCGTTCTTTTCATCGATGAAATTCATCGTGTTCCCAAATCAGTGGAGGAATACCTCTACACGGCGATGGAGGACTTTCGCATCGACATTGTGCTTGGCGAAGGCGTGAATGCACGAACACTGAATTATGAAATCCAACCCTTTACGCTCATCGGTGCAACAACTCGTGCAGGAATGCTAAGTGCGCCGTTGAGAGATCGCTTCCAAATCCGAGAACATCTCGGCTGGTACACCCAACGGGAACTGCAAGAAATTGTTCTTCGCAACTCGGTGAAACTACAAATAGCGGTTGATGACGATTCCGCTCTAGTGGTTGCGGCACGTAGTCGAAGCACTCCGAGACTAGCAAATAATCGACTACTTTGGGTTCGAGACTATGCGCAAAGCAAAAACAAGGGAAAAGTGAATCAAGAAATTACCGCGGCAGCCTTGGACATGATTGGAATCGACACCCTTGGACTTGATAAGCAAGATCGCGGTTACCTCGATACTCTGATACGAATATTTGCCGGTGGACCGACCGGACTCGAAGCAATTGCGCACACAATGAACGTCAGCAGTGACACACTTGAAGACGAAGTCGAACCATTTTTACTGCGTAGTGAGTTGATGGTTCGCACACGTCGGGGGCGAATTGCTACCCCTAAGGCCTACCAGCATCTAGGACGCCCAGTCCCAAAACCCTAGTGGGTAACCGCTAACCTCAGGCCTGTAGAAAGCTGAGGTCTTGGTGTATCCTCTGCGGTTCATCAGGTCTTCGTTTCTTTGTTAGGTTCGCTTGCGATGATTCGTACACGCTTTGCCCCAAGCCCTACAGGCTACCTTCATATCGGCGGGGTTCGCACTGCTCTTTTTAATTGGCTTTTGGCGAAACAGTCCGGTGGTCAATTCATCCTGAGGATCGACGACACGGATTCGGGTCGAAATGTAGCCGAGGCACTTCAACCAATTCTGGATGGATTCCGCTGGCTTGGACTCAATTGGGATGAAGGCCCAGATGTAGGTGGTCCACACGCTCCGTACTATCAATCGCAACGCTCCCAGCGTTATTCCGATGCAGTCAAACAATTGCTAGCTTCTGGACATGCTTACCGAGATTTTGCGAGACCAGAGGAACTACAACAGGAGCGAGAAGCAGCAGAAAAAAATGGCCAGCGTTTTTTCTATGATCGCCGCTGGGCTGCAAATAGTGACGAAGAAGCTGCGGCCTATAAGGCCGAAGGCCGACCTCAAACCATCCGGCTGAAGATGCCAAGGGAAGGGGAGTGCGTCATCGAGGACTTAATTCGTGGGGAAGTCCGATTTGAATGGTCCAAAGAACAAGACACTGTCATCCAACGTCCAGACGGAAGCTGCCTCTATCATCTTGCCAGTGTCGTAGATGACGCCGATTTTGCGATCACCCATGTTGTTCGTGCGGAAGAACACCTTCCGAACACTCCCCGCCAAATTTTCATCATTGAATCGCTTGGCTTAACTCGTCCCATCTACGCCCATCTACCTTACGTCGCCGAACCAGGTGGCTCTGCCAAACTAAGTAAACGAAAACTTGCCAAGTATGAAAAAAACAAGGACTTTGCCGACCTACTAGAGAAGGGGCGGAAAATTGCAGAGCGATGCGGAATTGAAACACAAGCAGATACGTTTAACCCGGTAATCATCGATTTCTATCGCGAAATTGGATTTCAACCCGAGGCAATCCTTAACTATCTCCTACTTCTAGGTTGGTCACTGGACGGCGAGCGGGAAAAATTCTCAATTGACGAGATGGTTGAGCTTTTCACCCTTGAACGAGTGAACAAAGCTCCTGCGTCATTCGACCCCAGAAAGCTAAACGCATTCCAAAGTCGATCATTTGCGAACTTGCCAATCGAAGATCGCCTAGAAGCCGTCATACCGTTTGCTCGATCGGCTGGATTACTCAATCACGACGGCGCCGATCAACGCCTCGCAAATGTAGTAAAAGAAGCGGATGACCGTCTAACAATCGCCGGTGATATCCTTGATTTTGATTACTGCTTTATCGATGAGTATGAGATCGACGAGAGTGCCTTTGATAAAAGAATCCGACAAGATGAGCTAGCTCCCAAGCGTCTGTGCGGGCTCGCTGACGCCTTGGCGGATCTGGAATGCTTTGACACCGCTTCGGTGGAGGAGGCCGTTCAACAATTCTGTGCATCCGAGGAAATCAAACTTCGAGCAATCATCCATGCTTTACGGATCGCGGCCACGGGTCGAACCTCTGGTTTTGGAATGTTTGAAACCCTTTCGATTCTGGGGAAAGAAAAGTGTATAGAAAGACTTCGAAACGCTGCAAAATCTGTCGATTACACGTAAAAAAGTCAATTTAACCGTCTGCAACTATACTCCAAGCTGGCGTCAGAACCACTCTCGCCAGCCGGTTCTTGCGCGAACGTTGCATCATCCATTGATTTTGGCATTACCGCCACTGATAAGGGCATTTCGCATTGTCAATCAGCACCTACAATGATTGTTGGTGAACCGATTCGCCAGACTGGCGGTTTATACGGTTCGAGGCGGAACCTTGAGTTACGCCCCATCAGCCCATTTTTTGGAAATTCAGACACGCTATTTTAGTGTCATCTGATCAAAGGCTGTTACCGAGAACCACAACACCGAACTCTTTATCCCTTGCATTATGTGTCGATCGAAGTACCCATCGTCAGAGTTTAGAGTGTTCGCAATCGCGGCATTACTATTGATTTCTGGATGCTCGAAGAAAGAAATCAAACCAATAAGTTTTGAGCCAAATTTGGTTCACTCAATGAAGTACCAAATTCAAAACGATCTCCCCATGGAACAGGCGACTGCTGATGCATTTTGGGTAGTCGACACAATGTTTGGCACCCCTGATCACCCAACGCTGCCGCAAGTCATCTTAGAGGACGAGGAACTCGCCTCTGCAATCTCTCTCGATAACCTCCACAAAGCTTCTGGACCTGAAAATGAAAAAGGTCGCGGACTGTACCGACTTCTCTGCGCAAGTTGCCATGGAATATCAGGAAATGGCCGTGGGCCAATTGGAGCCGCACAAGTGCCATACCCGAGAGATTACCGGATGGGCGTTTTCAAATTCAAATCAACTGAGCGCGGATCGAAGCCAACAAAAAACGATCTCCGACAGTTGATCACTCATGGAATCTCCGGAAGTAACATGACCAGTATTCAGGAATTACTTGACCTTGAGAAACTGAAAAGAGGAGATGAAGCTGCAGGATGGATACCAGAGACAATTTCTTCCGAAGATGTAGACGCGCTGGTTGATTACGTTATCTATCTCTCCGTCCGCGGAGAGCACGAACGAACACAACTCGACATGGGAATTCTTGAAGGCATCATCGACGGAGGAGACCGTCTGATTAATGCAGACCTCGGACGTGAACTCGATTGGATCAATCGAGAAAGCCGCGAATCACGTGAAGAGCTAATTGATGCTCTCGATGAAAAGGAAGAATTGAGTGAATTCGAACAGCTAGCACTTGAAAACCTTGAACGTTTTCAAGAAGAGTGGGAGTATGCAGAAGA
>Ga0181559_10002702_pt1 | contig 17553 bp, 18 predicted proteins | sample 011ome_21_FD_133752 | JGI IMG/M metagenome (GOLD analysis project Ga0181559, IMG submission 133752) | Coastal salt marsh microbial communities from the Groves Creek Marsh, Skidaway Island, Georgia - 011508AT metaG (megahit assembly) | ecosystem: Environmental > Aquatic > Marine > Intertidal...
CCGTCGGGGTTGGTCGCCGTGATGGTGATCGGCGTGGCACCCGAATCCGTCCGCGTCGGAACCCCGTAGATCACTCCAGCGGCCGTGTCGAGTTGGATGCCGGCGGGCAGCGAGCCCGACGTCACGGCGAAGGAGCTGGGGATCGCTCGATTGCGCAGGTCCGGTGCCATCACGAACGACGAACCCACCGAGCCGGCCATGTCGGCATAGACGGCCTCGTCGGCCAGGCACTTGGACGTGAAGACACGCACCCCCGGAGCTGCTCCGGGTCCGCCGGAGGCGAGGGAGCCGTAGGCCCCCGCCGAAGCGCTGGAGGCCCCGCCGCCACCGGTGGTCGCCGGTGTCGTGGAGGACGCCGGCCCAGACGATGACGGGCCGCTCGTGGGTGTGATCACCGACGTGCCACCACCCGGCACGGAAGGAGTGACTGGACCGGTGGTGGCGATCGGGTACGCGGCTTCGCAGTAGGCCTTGTCGTTGGCCTCGTTGTAGGGGCCGGTCAGTGGCGCAGCGGTGATCTGAAGGCCACCGGTCGGATTGCCCGCCCGGACCTCCTTGATGCACCGGGCCTCGGTGCCGGAGGGCACTGGAGCCGTGTCGGTGCCGCTGGGTCCGAGCGACAAGGGGCTGGTCAGCACGCGGTCCGCCCAGTCGACGAACTCCGCGTCGGCCCCCACCCCAGCGGTGTTCAAGCTCGCACCGAAAGCGATGACTCCCGCATCTTGGGCTCCGAACACGTTCTCGCTGTAGCCAGGGTCTGAGAAGAGCTTGTTGATGGTCACTGCAGTGCACGACTTGGTGGTCGTCTGCTTCAGGTTGCTGATGGTGCTGTAGTAGGGCGCGAACTCCTGAGTGGGCGTGAGCGTCAAGGTGACCGTGGTGCTGCCGGACGTTGGGCATATCACGCTCGTCGGGCTGAACGACTTGTCGAAGATGTGGGTCCCCTTGCCCGTTGAAATCCACGAGACGTTGTAGAGACCCGTGGTTCCCGAGATCCCAACAGTGATGCGGCCATCCGGCTGGATGCTGAAGTCGAAGGCTTGAGTCCCCGGCAGTGCACCCGGCGGCGCGGGGAGCCGGGGCACAGCAGTCGGGCTCGCCGTCACGCACGATGTTCCTGTGCCGCCGGGACCTCGGGGCGTGATCTCGGCGGTGGCCTGGCGCGGAGCCGTGGAGTTCCATGCGAAGGGGCCGACCGCGGTCGTGGCGGTGCCCGCCGTCTGAGCGCTGGCCTTCCCAGTCTCTGTGCCGTCGATCAGCCAGCGGATGTCGACGTCGGTAGCACCCAGCGCGCTCCAGGTGGCCCGCAGCTGGGGCTTGACCCGGTCAAGACCTGTCGCACCCGTATTCGGATCCTCGACTAGCAAGGCGCAACTCGTGATCACCGGCGGCTTCACGGTGATCCTGGTCTGATCGGCGGGTACAACGCACGAGACGCCTGTGTCGGCGCCGCCCGTGGTGCGAGCACCTCGCAGAACGACCGTGTGACCGCCAACGCTGAGTCCGGTGGCCGTGTAGGAGCCGCTTTGCGGGCTCTGGATCCTGCCCCCATTCGGCACGCTGCCATCGATGTAGACGTCGATTCGGTCTGTCGTGGGCGGTGGCCATTTCCAGGTGATGGTGAGGTCCGGCTTGTACGGGTCGGTCTGGGAGGCTGAGCACGTGAGTGGCCCAAATGCGGGGGCCGCCGCGGTAGCTGCAGACGCAGACGCAGACGCAGACGGAGTCGTCGTGGCCGTCGCAGTCGGATCATCGGCTGGCTGGACGCGCACCTGGGGCGCGTCGCTCGTGGCTGCGGATGCGACGGTGATGCCACCCGCGAGCAGCCCTGCGGTGGTGGCCAGCACCGTCAGAGTGCCGGTGATGTGGTGTGAACGCACGGTGCTCCCCGTCCTGCTTCCGATTTCTCGGGGAGACTACAGGGTGTAAGGAACGTGAGGAGGTGGAAGGCGAATGACCTTCGGTCCTCGTCCTATCGGAGGGTGCGCTCACCCTTGGGGATGATGTGTCCACCGAACTGGCCGGGGCGCACCGGGGAGAGAATGCCCCGTCGGCGCGCCTTCTCCACCCAGCTCACGACGGTGCGCCGAGATACCAGGAATCGGCTGGCGAGCTCATCGGCGTAGCCTCGGCCGAGGTTCAGGTACTCCCGTGCGATGGACTCCAGGAACTCCTCGGTGAGCGCCCCGGCCGGGTCATGGGCAGGGCCGCCTGCGGCTTCCGGGAAGCCGGTGACGGGCAGGTCGACGGCGTAGATGTCAGCACCGTTGGCGATCAGCTTTGGGACGAGGCGCCCCACGATGTCCAGCGGAGTTGCCCAGCGGAATTCATGCTGCAGGCGGACGATGTCCAGGCCGTCGCGCCCCCACATGGTCAGGGAGCGCAGCACCAGGGAGTCGTCGTAATCCACGACGGCCTCGAAGTACCACACCTTCTCGCCTGACTCCGGATCGATGAACATCAGGTCCACGACGACCGGAAGGTCGATCGTTGCGGAATCTGAGATCGCGACAGGCTGGGCGTCGGTCATCGGATGGAGTCGCGAACTCATCCCTGGCGGGCGCTCGGATGCTGGCACTATTCCCCTTCGTGAAGCCTGCCATTACCTTACATGCCAACGTGCACGGGCACGCGGTGGAGGGGGTCGACCTACCCTCCACGATGTACTCTCTGGGCGCGGGGGCGCACTGAACGGGGTTGGTCGATGAGTCGGTCCGACATGCATCGCAGCGTTGAGCAGCGTGCGCATGGTGCCGTCCGCTGGTTCTTGATCCTTGTTGTCATCCTCGGTTCACCGCTGATCGTTGCGATGTATGTGGTGGATGCCTCTGTGGGTGAGGTCCTTGTCCTTGGCTTCATGGCCGTGCCGGCGGTGTCGGCGCTCCTTGCTCGCGTTATCACGGGGGAGCGGCTCACCATTGGGCGTCCGTCTATCGTGACGCTGCTTCTGGCGACCATCCCGGCCCTGGCGATGGGTGTGGCGTATGGGGTGCTGGCTGTGATTCCGGGGACGACGGTGACGTACCTGGGGTTCACCGTCGATGCCACGTATCTGATCGTCGGCATCCTGCAGGCCTCGTTGTTCGCGTTCGGTGAGGAGCTCGGCTGGCGTGGGTACCTGCTGCCGCAGCTGCGGCGGACGCGTTCGTTCTTCTCCGCGAACCTCATTCTGGTGATCATCTGGTTCGCGTATCACGTGCCGGTGATCTTCGCCCCGGGCCTGTACTCCAACCCGGGCATCCCGCTGTGGGCGAGTCTGCTGTTCTTCGCGGTCGCGATCACCGGGTTCAGCTTCTACGTCGGTGCCCTGTGGGAGAAGCACCACGACGTCTGGGGCGCGACCTTCGCGCACGGTGTGTGGAACTCGCTGGTGCAGAGCGTGTGGCCGTTGATGTTCGTCGCGGCCAGCCCGTGGGTGATGGGCGAGTTCGGAGTCGTCGCCGGAGTCGTGACCGTGGTGATCGCACTGGCGTGGGTGCCACGCGTGGCCCGACGTCACCGTGCGCCACTGGAGGTCTGACCGTGACATCGAGGAGGACCTGGATCCTGCCCATGCTGATGGGCCTCCTGGTCAGCGGTGTCTGGGCGTGGCTATCCCTTGGCGCGCGCGACGGAATCTCCGGCCCGACGGCGCCCCAGATCCTCGTCGCAGCACTCGCCCTGCTCCTCGTGGTCACATGGCGAACTCACGCATGGTCGATTCGACGCGTCACCGGATCGTCCTTCCTTGGCCTTCTCTCGCGTGGTTCGTGGGAGGGCATGCTCGTGGGAATCCTGATGGGCGCAGCCGCCTACGCAGTGGCGGCCCTCCAGGACGGAACACCTGTGACAGGCTTTCTCGTTGTCATCGTTGCCGTCGGATGGGCGCTCACGGGAGCGGTGGTCTTCATGGTTCTTGCGGCTGTCATCGGCATCAGTTCACGCCCGCACACTGCTGACTCGGAGGTCTCGTCATGACGGTTCGACGAACGTTGATCGCCGCCGCGATCGGCTATGCGGTGACGCTGGTGCTCTGGATCGTCGTCGGTTCCGCTGACGCCACCCTCGACGCCGGCGGCACGATCAGTGAGCCGATTGCCCGGTTGCCGTTCACCGCGCTCATCATCGTGAGTGCGGTCACCTTCCTCGTCGCAACAGCACTACTCATCACGGGGGTCGTGTTGTGGTTGGCTCGGCGATCCCGGCGTCGGGTGACGAACCCTCGGTAGTGACAGGCCAACTCACCTGGGGCTGACGAGTACGGGGCGAATCGAAAGATGACTCGCCCCGTACCTGCGTCTTGATCATCGACGACGCCCTGCATCAAGCCGAAAATCGGCGTTGTGCGGAAGGCGGGACTTGAACCCGCACACCCGAAGGCACCAGGACCTAAACCTGACGTGTCTGCCAATTCCACCACTTCCGCGCGCCCGCTGATTCTAGACGAGCACCGAAACCTGCAGAAACCGTCACAAGATCAGTCGGGTGTGACGCCAACTGCAGGTTTCGGGGATGGAGAGGGTGGGTCAGGCGGCAATTCCGAGGTCGCGCATGAGTTTTGCCACGTGGCCGGTGGCGCGCACGTTGGTGAAGGCATGCTCGATGACTCCAGTGGGGGAGATGACGAACGTCGAGCGGATCACGCCGGTGACGACCTTGCCGTAGAGCTTCTTCTCCCCGAAGGCGCCGTAGGCAGTCAGCACGCTCTTGTCGGGGTCCGAGAGCAGCGGAAAGGTGAGGCCGTCGCGCTCCCGGAACTTGGCGAGCTTCTCCGGCTTGTCGGGGGAGATGCCGAGGACGACGTAACCGGCGTCCTGGAGCACCGTGAGGCTGTCCCGGAAGTCGCACGCCTGCTTGGTGCAGCCGGGGGTCATGGCGGCCGGATAGGCGTACAGGATCACTGTCTGACCCCGAAAGTCCGACAGCGTCACGTGCTCACCCGCATCGTCGAGCAGGTCGAACGCGGGGGCCTTGTCACCGGCAGAGAGTGGCACGGCTTCCTCCTGGGGGCAGGTCGCGGCCAAGGCCGCCTGATGAGTGAACGTATCCGAGTCTGCCAGTGTGCCCGAGTCGCGTAGGCTGATGTTCCATGAGTGACGCGTCGCACGAGGGACATTCCGGTGCCCCCTCCTTGGTAGACCTGCAGGCTGAGGTGTCAGCTGCCCGTGAGGAGCTGGTCTCCTCGTTGTCCGAGCTGCGTACCCAGACCACCCCCCGAGCGATGGTCAGTCGCGGCGGACGCGCCGCCTTCGGTTTCTTCACCGACGAGTTCGGCGGTATCCGCCCCGAACGCGTGGTGATCGCGGCGGTCGTCACCGTGGGCGTCCTGGCCATCGCCTTCCGCCGTCGCCGCTAGTCGACGCCATGGCCTCCTCTGGCTCGACGCCTGACATCACCCCGAGCGCCGATGGCTCCGTGCCCATCAAGCTTCTGCATGATCGAGTCCTGGTTCGCGAGGACGACGAAGGCCGCGAGCGGCGCAGCAGCGGCGGCATCGTCATCCCTGCTACTGCACACATGGGACGTCGGATGGCCTGGGCGCGTGTCGTTGCTGCCGGACCCAACGTTCGCAGCATCGAGATCGGTGACCGGGTGCTCTTTGAGCCTGAGGATCGTGGCGTGGTCGACGTGCAGGGCGTCAGCTACGTCCTGCTCCGCGAACGTGACATTCACGCCGTGGCGGCCTCGAGGCACAGCAATGACGGCACAGGCCTTTATCTCTGACGCACATCGATGTCTTCAGGTCGCGCGGTCACGACGTACCATGATGGTCACGCATACCCCTCAGGAGTCGACGCATGAGCATCTCGGTCAAGGTCCCCACCATCCTTCGCTCCTACACGGGCGGGACGTCCGAGGTGGCTGTCTCAGGGTCCACGCTGTCAGACGCGCTCGCGGATCTGGAGGCCCAGTACCCGGGCATCGGAGCCCGGGTTCTCGACGATGACGGCAGGCTTCGTCGGTTCATCAACGTCTACGTGAACGATGACGACGTCCGATTCCTCGAGGACCTCGACACGCCCACCCCTGATGGCTCCAGCGTCGCGATCATCCCTGCTGTCGCTGGCGGCTGACCCTCACGCGAGATGCTTGTCCAGGAACGCTCCCACCTTGCGGATGGAGTCGTTCCACGGTCCGTAGAAGTAGTGATCTGCTCCCCGGTACTCCACCAGTCTTGACTCGACGCCCGCCTGCTCCAGGGCCTTCTGAGTCGCACGAGCCCAGGCGATGTCGCAGGTGGCATCCGATGTCCCATGGAACGACAGGACCGGCTCGGTGATGCGGTCGAAGTAGTTCCGCGCCGACATCCGACGCCATAGCTCTGGGTTGTCCTTTGGCTCCCCGTAGGCCTTCAGGATCGATGCACCGATGTCGTAGCGCTGGCGCTGCCAGCGGTTGAAGTTGTCGACGACATTCGAACTGACGGATGCGTACGTGATCGCGGCGTCGAAGACCCCGGGTGCAATCGCCAGGGCCTGGTACACGACGTTGCCGCCCATGGATCGGCCGAGCACGGCCACCCGATCGCGGTCGATGTAGGAGATGCGGGAGTTCCGAACGGCGAGACCGGCGTTGATGACGTCCTCGGCATAGCCGATGCGCATGTCCAGATCTCCGTCCGGACTGGAATCCGAGCGCGCGTGCCCGCGGTAGTCGACGTGCAGGGCGACGTAGCCGTTGCGTCCCAGCCAGTCCTGCTCCCGCCGAAAGCCCTGACCGCTCCAGTAGACCTCGGGATCGATGTATCCGTGGGCGAGAACGACGACGGGGAAGGGCCCCTTCCCGCGAGGCCTGGTCATGATCCCGGAGATGGTCAGGTCATTGCTGCGGTAGGTGATGCGATGGCGGGTATACGCGTCCGTGGACGAGATCGCCTTGCTGGCCCGCAGATCGCCACCGGACTGCACTCGGGCGATCGCACCGGGGACCGTCGGGTCAACTGATGCTGTCGCCATGGGACTCGTGACGAGCGCTGTGGCCGCGATGCCAAGGCTCAGGAGAACACGCAGGATGCCGGTCACGCCTCGAGGCTACGTCCAAATACCCGTTCCTGCATTGCCGAACCGGACCGAACTTCCAGTCCAACTCGGGGTGCGTGGGGAGGCGAGTCCTCCGAACGCGGGGTGGAACCGAGCCGGAGGTGGCTTCGTCGGAGGTTGGATGAAGAAAGGGTGATGGCATGGCGAATAGACGGCACTGGTGGACGCGCCCGACAGTGGTGCTTCCTGTCGTGGTTGTCGGAATGGCCGGTCTGGTGCTTGCTCTGGCGGCCTTTCAGCCGTGGCGACTGTTCATCGACGAGACCGTCAACGAGGCCTTGCCTGCGGTGAGCGGTCCTGCTGTGGTCGGTGACACGGGTGACGGTGCTGCCGACGCAGCTGCTGACCCGACGGCTGATGCGGCGAGTCCGGCCGTGGACGCTCCTGCGGCAGGAGACCAGCAGACTGCGGTGCCGTCCCAGGCCGAGCGGGTCGTCACTGCCTCTGGGGAGTTCATCTCCCATGAGCACGACACATCGGGGCAGGCGCGTGTGATCACCCTGGCCGATGGCAGCCGTGTCCTCCGGCTCGTGGATCTGGACACGGACAATGGGCCGGACCTCAAGGTGTGGCTCGCCGCCGCTCCGGTCATCGAGGGTCGCGACGGCTGGTTCGTCTTCGACGATGAGGAGTACCTGGATCTGGGGGCCTTGAAGGGGAACAAGGGGAACCAGAACTACCCCATTCCAGCGGATGCCGACATCTCATCGTTGACCAGCGTGACCATCTGGTGTGACCGCTTCAGCGTGTCCTTCGGGGCAGCCGAGCTGACTCCGGCCTAGCCGGTCTCCTCATGCCTCCTGTCTGTCCGGGCGCCACGGTCGGACGGGACGTGCGGGGTCTGAGGACGTCTGCAACAGTGAAGGCCCGGCCATCCGAAGAGGATGATCCGGGCCTTCACAACGTACGCCGCGAGGGACTTGAACCCCCAACCCGCTGATTAAGAGTCAGCTGCTCTGCCAGTTGAGCTAGCGGCGCGAGACACGCAAATCTACCACCCTTGGGACGATGCGATGCACCGCCCATCCCAGACGGGGGATCGTGCCGGTGTCAGGGCTGCAGAGCGGTCTCGGCTGCGGCAGTGATCTGACGGGCCATGACCCGCTGGCCTGTCGGATTCGGGTGAAATGAGGCGTCAGTGAAGCCGCTGAGGAGGGTCAGGCCGAAGGCCCACGCGGCCGGGCCGGCGCACACCCCGTGTCCCTCGGCGCTCTCACCGGAGGCAGCCCACGTGCCGGTGATCGGAGCCCAGCCGAGTCGAGTGGTGGCCGCTATCTGCTGGTTCAACGACCCTGCTGCCATGCGCAGATCCACCGTTCGTTGATCCGTGGTGGTGTAGGCGTAGGGGTTGGGCGGGGTGGGAAGCAGGGTGGTGTCCCGAGCCCACCCGAAGTCGGCTGGCGTGATCGTCAGGTACTGGCAGGGCTGGCCGGTGGCGGCGCGGGTGATGTCCGGATAAAGGGTCGGCATCACCTGGGCGCCCTTCGCAAGGCGGATGCCCGTGACGGTCCGACCGTCTGCGAGCGTGCAAGGCCCGGACCCGATGCACGACGCGATCCGGTCGTAGTCGGAGGCGAGGTCCGCAGTCTGGGCCTGAACCCCCTCCTGAACGGTGGGTGAGCCCTGCAGCGGGCCGGCCGGGGGGCGGGCGATCGGGCAGTTGTTCGCCAGCGCGCACGTCTGCAGGATCGACGTGAATCCGACGTCGTTGCCACCGATGGACAGCAGGACGAGATCGGCGGTCTGCCCGGCCATCAGCCGTGCGGCCTGCTCGATCTGGGACTCGGACTGGCCTGCCGAGGCCTGCGGACCCAGGATCCCGCGATTGACGGTGGCGCTGGAGCAGGAGACGTCGATCAGGGTGACGGACGTCCTGGGCGATGCCTCCTCGAGCGCGAGAGCCGCCTGGGCCGGCGCGGCGAGAGCGCTGCGGTTGCAGGAGCTGCTGTCCCAGTACGGACGGAAGGGCGCTCCCTCGGCAAGCCACGCCTGCACGTTGCGGGGGTTGCCCTCGCCGGACGCGTAGGAGTCGCCCATCGAGACGATCAGGATGTTGCGCACCCTCGCATTGACGGTGTCCTGGGCCGTGCGTCCCCCGGAGCGCACGTCAAGCCGCAGGGAGTAGCGGTCCTCCGGCAGTGTCAGTGTCAGCCGGCAGGACTTCTTCGCCAGCGAGCGCCACGGTGTGACCTTGACGGACGTCCCACCACTCGTGATCCGCCACCGATACGACTCGCCGGTCGAGGCGCACGCATCGAGTTGCACGGGGAAGCCCTTGGGTGACAGATACCAGGAGAGCGAGCCGTCGATCAGGCGCTCATCCGGCTGGGCAATGCGATTCCCGGCGCCCTTGTAGGAGGTCGACGGATTGCGGGTCATCGCACCCGAGCGCGGCACACCACCGTCGCCGTCGATGACGCCGTCATTGTTGGTGTCCTTCGCCTGGGGCACCATCGACCACGACGCCTTGGCTACCGGACTCGGTGCTGCCTGGGCGACACCGGCGGGCAGCACGGCCGCCAGCATGCTGACGAGCGCGACTACGGCCGTGTGTCTCACTGTCCGATGCAGGGTCACGGCAGCAGGCGGACGGGCGTCTCGGTCAGTTCGATCGCACCGCTGATCGGCTGACACCTGTTGCTCGTGCGGCAGATCTCGGTGAATCCGGCCGGTGGGGCGAGGGCTGCAGGGCCGTCATTCGACCACATGATGAGCGACTCGACACCGTTCTTCTCCACCGAGCATTGCGAGACCGTGCCGTCGTCGTCGCAGGCGCCGCGCATGCCTCCGACCAGCCACTGATCGACGATTCGAAGGCCCTTGACGGCTCCGGACGTGTTGGTGAGCTGCATGCCGAGCAGCGGATACGGCTGCGGAGTCCAGATGTACCAGTAGGTGCGATCGATCCCCATCGCGAGAGAGTCGACGGTCGTCTCCACAACCCAGTCCCGGGCACGTGATCCGACGATGGTCTGACGGGGATTGCTGGCCCCGGGACCGGCGAGGCCGTAGTTCAGCTCGGTGTCCCACACGGGCAGGTCGGGGGCGCCGGCGTTGTCCAGTGCTGCGGCCACGTCGCCGATGTACGCGACTCGGTCACCCGTCGTCCCCCGACTGGATGGGTACATGTGGGCGGCGAACACGTCGACCGGCCAGCCCAGTTCACCGAGCCCGTCCAGATAACTGGTGAAGAACCGGTCGAAGGCCCCGCGCAGGCGCACCGTCGTGCTCGCTGCGACGACGGTGGCGGCTGGATCGATCTCCTTGATGATGTCGTAGGCACGCTTGGTCAGTTGCGCCATCTGCTTGGGGGTGCCGTCCCAGAACATCGTCAGGCTCGCCTCGTTCCAGATCTGGTACGACGAGATCCGCCCCTGATAGCGGGTGACGACGGCGGTGACGAAGTCATCCCAGGCGTCGAGGTCCTTGGGCGCGGAGGCAGCGCCCGGGGCCGGGTAGTCGCCCGCGACGACGCGCTTGGCATTCCACGCCGGGGTTGACCCGAGGACGAGCAGGATGTCGTCGACGCCGTTCTTCTCCGCTGTGTCGACGGAGTTGTCCAGGAGCGTCCACTGGTACTGCCCCGGGGAGGTCTCGATCTGCGACCACGATGTGCCGCTGTCCCACAGGCGCAGGCTCCCGAACGGGACGTTCGCGTCGGGCCAGTCGCCATCCTGAACGCCGGCGACATGCAGTCCGCTGATCGCCGCGGGAATCAGTGTGGAAGCCACGGTGGCTGTCGGTGTCGGGGTGGCCGACTCGGAGGGTGTGGGTTCCTCGGTGGCGCTCGGCGACGGCGCAGGGGTGGTCGGTGAGGGGGATGGTGCAGCCTCGGGAGTCGATGACCCGCATGCTGTCAAGGAGAGGGAGGTGAGCAGCGTCAGGGCTAGCAGGGAGCGGCGCATTGCTTCACTCTACGTCGCCCAGGCGGACAAGCGGGGCGCATGCCACCTCGGGTCAGGTGCTCTCCGGTGCCGTCCAGCCCTGCGCCAGTGCCTCGATCCGGGCGAGGGCTTCGTCCATGTCTGCACCTTGGGCCGCAGCGACGCCGAGCAGGAATGTCGTGACAGGCGCTGCGGGTCGCTCCACGTTGTGAGCGGCCACGCGCGCGACGTCAAGGATGGCCTTCATCGGCACGTCGGCTTCCAGGCCGAGTTCGAGTCGGACTGCATCGATCCACTCCTGCATGGCGGGTCCTCTCAGTCGGGTGCCTTCTCGCCGTTGGCGCGTGCTGCCAGCCTACGGTCGGCGAAGCGCTGACGCTCCCGCTCGAGGTCCTCGGGGGTGTCAATGTCGCTCAGATGCTCCGTATGCGTGCGCGGCAGGTCGAGCTCGCACACGTCGAGGCCTGCGAGCAGGTGGTGCACCGGACGGCCCAGCAGGTCGCCCGCGGCTGCGACGGACTCCCTGAGGGCTGCGGTTCGCCAGGCGCTGCAGAGCAGCTGTCGACGTCCGTCGGCGTCGAGGGGAAGCAGGACGTCGGCGTCTGGATGCGTGCCGAGAGCACTGACCGCACTGCCCAGAACTGGCGCAGCCCAGGGCATGTCGACGGCAATGACGCCGACTGCAGTGGTGCTCACCAGTGGCATTGCGGCCGCGATCGCCGCGGCGGGTCCGCTGCCGGGGGGATCCTCGCGGCAGAAAGCCACGGGGCGTGATGTCGGAGTCGTTGGTCCGACGATGATCACGGCAATGTCTGCTGGCAGGGACGTCAGGACCATCTCGAGCGGTGTCGAACCTCCGAGATCCACAGTCGACTTGTCGGCGCCGCCGAGACGGGAACCGGTCCCTCCCGTCAGAAGGATCGCGGTCCACGCTGGGGACGGTCGTGGAGGCATGACTCAAGTATGCGGGTAGCGGTCGGTCACCTGAGGTTCACGTCATGCCATGCGGACGACATGGCCTCGGCACCCTTCTTGACGCGCTCGGTGCCGTCGATGTAGTTCCAGTTGTCCCAGTCGATGATGCCCAGTGGCGTGATGGTGCCCTGGGAGACGAGGGTCGTCCGGATCTGCGAAACCTCCTCGGCAGTCGGCTCTCCGTCGACGGGCACGACGGCGGTCTTCGACGACGGATCACCCAGGAGCAGCATCGACCATGGCAGGCGCATTTGCAGGGTGTCGCCGTCGAGCTTCCACGTCGCCCGGGAATCCTGCTGGGGATCTGATGGATCGTCCCACGAGCCCGAGATCAAACGCCCCACTTCGTAGAACTCGGCATCTCGAGCGGGAAGGCCTCCGGTTGCCGGAACCGCTCGGTTGGCTGACATGCGCTGCATTCGCCAGCCGGGCAGGTCTGGAGCCGGAATCGTCTCGGGAGCCAGGCCGTCGAGCAGGATGGGGTCGACGTCCTCACGAACGTAGGCGGTGGCGGAGTCCTCGCTGGGATCAATGACGACGGCCACATCCGAGATCACGTCGGTACCGTCGGATCCGGGCAGGGACGCTCCGCCGCCGATCACGTCGAAGCCGAGGGTGAACGGACTCGCCGGGGGGCCGTCGAAGGTGATGTCGACGTACGCGTATGAGGCATCAGTATCCACGCGCATCTCGCTGACGGGGCCTGTCGGCGAGGCGTAGCGCTGACGCCAACCGGTGCGGATCGGGTCGACGGAGATGACGCCGAAGTGCTCCTCGTTGGTCAGGGGGTCACGCCACAGTGAGCGCCGCTCGGCATCGACAACGAGCGTGCGAGGTGCGGTGTTCCAGGTGAACTTGAACCACTCGTCTGCCCAGATGAACAGCAGTCCGCCGGAGGCCCCGGTAGTGGTGAGGCCGCGCATCATCTGGGCGTCCATCTCCATCGCCTCAGCCTCGTCGTGCCCGCCCTGGTTGCGACCGGATGTGCCGAAGTGGGCAAGGCCCAAACTGCTGGGCACGCCGAACTCGGTCACCATGGTGGGGATGCCTGCCTTGGCATGCCAATCCACGAGCTGGGAGACGTAGGCCAGATAGCGGTCTACCTGCCCGTCCGGCCGAGGTTCCTGCAGCCCGGGTTCGAAGCGGATGAAGTCCGGGTAGTACGGGTAGGCGTGGTAGCTGGCGAATGTGCCGCCGGGCCAGGCTTGCGTCGGCTGGATCGCGTTGGCGTCGATGCCCACGAGATCTTCGCGCGGGTTGGGCTCGACGGGGTGCGCCAGCGGATCCGTGGTGGGCCAGTTCACGAATGCGATCGGTGCGCTGCGGCCTCGCGCGGCCCCGGCGGAGGCCAGTTCGTCCATGCGGGCGGCCAGCCAGCGTTCGGTGGGGCTGCCGCTGCTCCTGAAGTAGGTGCCGTCGGTGGTCGGTGCACCCTCGTTTGCCACATCCGATGCCTTGACGGCCGCGCCGTCCAGCTCGGCTCCGATGATCCAGGCTGCGACCCACGGGGACACATCGCTGGTCCACGAGCCGCTGGCTCGGCCCCGCTGGGGAGCCCTGTCCAAGTCGCCGCTCACAGCAGCGCTGGCCTCCTGCAGTTCCCGGGTGAACGCCGATGTCAGGTCCGCGTCGTAGAGGTTCCCGGATTCGATGTAGGTCTCGTCGGGGAGATACACCCCCTGGAGCAGGTAGAGCGGGGCCTGAGGATGAGCGGTGTTGTAGGCGAGGAGTTCGTCGTAGAAGTACGGAGGCAGGATCGTGTAGATGCGGACGAACCTGATTCCGAAGTCGGCCATCTCCGCAAACCAGCGTCGGTAGGTCTCGGCAGGCACGGCCAGCTCACCCGGATTGGTGCCCGGGAGAGTGGCACCCATGTTGACGCCGCCCCAGAAGGTGACGTCACCGTCGTCGGTATGCAGGGCGACCCGCGGCGTGCCGTCGACGTCGACAGTGGAAGCCAGCGTTGACAGCCCGCCGGCCTCCACAGGTGCCGGTGCCCAGGAGAGTGCCGCCTGTGGCGAGCCGGTGGAGCACGACGCAAGTGCGCCGAAGACTGCGGCGGCGAGTGTTGCCAGCACGATGGAGAGAAGGCCTGGCCGCTTCATCGGGGGTCCGTCTCTGAGTCCGTGGCCCGGTCGGCACTGGCAAAGCCGACGCGCGTCATGTCACCCCAGTGCTGGGCCCGAGCCCGGATCCGGAAGATGGCGCGAGCTCGCACGAAGGCCTGCCATTGGCGATAGCCGAAGTTCTCCGCGAAGGCGGCCCAGGCGAGGTTGCGGAGGTCGGTCCAGGACGGATAGCGACGAAATGCGCGCTCCTCGATCATGAGGACGATCATGGTGACGAAGAACCCGAAACTGAAGGCGAACGTGATGAGGAGTGCGAACAGGGCTGGAGACACGAGGCCCGCCAGCAGTCCGATGAATGCCAACGTGAGCCCCACGATGGTGATGAGGGGCTCGAGGAACTCGAACAGCCAGTAGTACGGCAGCGCGATCCAGCCAATACGGCCGTACTTGGGTCGGAAGAGCATCCCGACGTGCTTGATCAGAGTCTCGCCCAGTCCGCGCTGCCATCGATCGCGCTGCCGTGCCAGTTGCCGCAAGGAGACGGGAGCCTCAGTCCAGCAGACGGGATCGGGGAAGAAGGCAATTCGACATGGCTCTCCGCGGTCAGCGCGTGTCCGGCGTATCCGCAGGATCACCTCGGCATCCTCGGTGACGGTCTCGCGGTCGTACCCGCCGGCCTCGACGAGAACGTCACGCCGGAACAGGCCGAAGGCTCCGGAGATGATCAGCAGGCAATTCCAACTTGACCACGCGAGACGACCACCGAGGAAGGCGCGTAGGTACTCGACCACCTGGATGTTGGCGAGGAGGTGCCTCGGAGTCGTCACCTGTGTGATGCGGCCCTGCTTGACCTGGCTGCCATTGATGATTCGGACGATGCCCCCCGTGGCGACGGTGTCCGGCTCCGCCTGAAACTCCCACACGAGTCTGCCGAGCGCCCCCGGGTCGAGCATGGTGTCGGCGTCGACGGCGCACACGAGGGGGAACTGCGCGTAGTTCAGGCCCGCATTCAGGGCATCTGCCTTGCCGCCATTCACCTTGTCGATCACATGCAGGCGTCGATCCACGGAGGAGCTGAACACCTCTATGACTGGCTCGGTCGCCAGCCCGGATCGGGGTGTCCGGTCAGTCGGGACGAGAGCGAACTCCTCCCGCAGGCGATCGAGCGTGGCGTCTGTCGAGCCGTCGTTCACGACGAGGATTTCGATCTGGTTGAACTGGGTGACCAGCAGCGAGTGGAGGGACTCGATGATCGTCGGTTCCTCGTCGTAGGCGGGGATGATGACCGTGACCGGAAGTGAGAGCTCGGACTGGTCCACGAAGCTGTAGTCGCGCAGGGGGCGCATGCGTACGTAACGGTTGACGGCCACCCAGCCGACGATGACCAGAACCAGACCGAGGATCAGCAGGGTGACCATGTAGGCCGTGATGGCGTAGTCGAACCAGGAGTAGAACCACTCCGCGGCATCGGCAAGCGGGGTCACGAGTGACCACCGTGCTGGTCCGACGGCGGGTGCGGTGCACCGGCGACTGCAAGTTCCTCGCGGGCTCGCTGGGCAGCGAAGGGGTCGACGCCATCGGCGATCTGATGCAGCAGGGAGATTCCCTCGGGACCGCATGCTGCCAGCGATCTTGCTGCTGCTCGTCGCGTGAACCAGTCAGGGTCCTGGGCGCCGCGGTAGAGCTGGTGCAGTCTGTCTGGATGGTCGACCGATGCCAGCACGGTCATGGCCAGACTCCGGACATTGGGGAGTGGGTCGTCGGCCATCGCGATGGCTGTACCGGCGATGAGAGCACGTTGATCCGCGGTGGCGCGGGCTATGCCGTGCTCCAGGATGCGCATCGCCTGAATGCGCTCCTCGGGTGGCTCGTGCACCTCGACCCGCAGGGCGATCTCGATTCCGGCGGGATCCCCGGTCATGGCGAGGGCCTGGAGCAGTGCTGGTCGAGTGCCCCGCTTCACTGCGTCGGTGATGAGCGCTTCGACGATGGTGGGGACGGCCCACGGGTAGCCCAGTCGTTCGATGACCCGTGCCGACGGGAGTGTGCCCTCGTCCAGGCACTCGATGAGCGCGTGGGCTGCAGCGGGAGTCGCCTGCCGGCTGAGGCTGGCGACGGCAGCCAACCGCACGGTCGGGTCGGGATCACGCGTGAACGTGGCCAATTGGTTGGCAGACAGCGGGGTGGCGGGGTAGCCACCGAGCAGCACGGAAAGGCCTCGACGAGAGGCGAATCGACTCGTGAGGTCGCGTTCAAGTCGATCCAGCAGGCCTGAGTCGCGGGCGTAGAGGGCGACGGCCTGAGACGTCTCGGCGTTGAACCAGGACTCGGCGGAAGCGCGCTTCAGGGCGGCCGCGACATCAGCGATCTCGTGAGTGTGCCCGTGAGCGGCTCGCTGGAGCAGCTCGAGTGCCGCCGATCGATCCTTGGCCTCCCACGCGGCCATCAATGCGGATTGCCGCCTGCGGCTGAGCTCCTCCAGACGGTCTCGGTGGATCTTGAACCACACGACCATGAGAACGAAGACCACGATGAGACCGCACACGGCCACCAGCAGGCTGAGGATCACACCTTGCGAACTGGTCAGCATGGATTCCCCCCCTCACTGAGGAACGCTAGCGCGGCCTTTCCGTATCGGGAGTCCCGAGTCTCCCGTGGGGCCCCAACTCAGTCTTCTCACTGACGCTGGGGGAATCGCGACTTCGGGCCGCGTCCTAGGATGTCCACGTACTTCAGGGGCCACCGAACCAAGGAGCAGTCGTGACCGACTCACTCGCCGGAGCCTTCGACGCCGCCACGCGGGATCAGTGGCTCGGTGAGGTGCGACGTGTCCTCCTCAAGTCATCACCGGATGCCACTGATGAGGAGTTCGTCGAGGCATTCAATCGACGCCTGGTCACCCGCACCGATGACGGCATCGCAATCCAGCCTCTCTACACGGCAGCGGATTCACCCGTGGACGACCTCGCTCCCGGTCAGGCCCCCTTCGTGCGCTCCACACATGCGGCCCCCAGGGCCTGGGAGATTCGTCAGCGGGTGTGGCCGGCTCTCCCGGACTCCTCTGCCGTGAGCGAGCTCGAGTCCGGTGCCACCGGCGTGCTCCTCACGCTGACTGACTCCCTCGATGATGGCGATGCGCTGGTGACTCGTGCTCTCCAGGGTGTGCTGCTCGACCTCGCCCCCGTGAGCATCTCGGCGGCAGACCCGCAGGGTCAGGTGGCTGCTGCACGCACGCTGATGCGGGCGTGGGAGTCGGCCGGGATCTCCCCTGACGCCCGGCGGGGGTCCCTCGGACTCGATCCCCTCGGCACATGGGCCCGTGCTGGGGGCGCCTTCGACCTTGATGCTGCTGTCAGCGAGGCGGCAGACGTGGTTCGCGACGCCGGGGCGCAGGCACCCGCCGTGCGCGTGATGGTGGTCGACGGAACCGTCTGGCATGAGGCCGGTGCGACACAGGCCCAGGAGCTCGCATGGACGATCGCGTCGGGAGTGTGGATGGTGCGCGAGCTCGTCGCACGTGGCCTCCCGCTGGCACAGGCGACTGCCTCGCTGGAATTCCGGTTCGCGGCGACCGACGACCAGTTCGTCACCATCGCCAAGCTGCGA
>Ga0181559_10002705_pt1 | contig 17539 bp, 17 predicted proteins | sample 011ome_21_FD_133752 | JGI IMG/M metagenome (GOLD analysis project Ga0181559, IMG submission 133752) | Coastal salt marsh microbial communities from the Groves Creek Marsh, Skidaway Island, Georgia - 011508AT metaG (megahit assembly) | ecosystem: Environmental > Aquatic > Marine > Intertidal...
GCTCGAGCTCGAGCGCTCGAGCGCGCGACGCGGCGGCTCCAAGCCATCCTCACCATTCGCCATCACGTACCCGCCCGATCGCGCACGAATCGCTTTCAGCAGCCGCTCTGCACGGCTCCCGACGCGTCGACCGACGCGAACTCCACCGTTGGAGGCGTCGAATACGTCTCGCGTCGCTCGGCGCAGCGCGCGTTCGACGTCAACGTCAAACGTGTCCATCTCGCCCACGTGCTGCCGCGCCAGACGTAGCGACGCGCGAACCGTGCGCTCTACATCGCGCGGCGAAAGCGCATTCAGTCCTTGCGCGGTCGTGCGCAGCGCTGCGGGTAAACGCGGCACCGTAGACGGCGACGGCGCGGATTCTACTGTCTCTAACGACGGCCTCGCGTTCTCGCCGTGCGCGTTCACATCCGCATCGACGAGCGTCGGCGCCGAATTCGCGACGGAGCGCGCACACGCATCGCTCTCGCGCGCCCATCGCGCGCGAACGCGCGAGAGATGTCGACTGGTGGCGACTATCGCGCGCATGTGTGTGAGGACAGCGCACTTTTCGCCGCCAGTCTGTGTCGCGCGCGCGCAGTTTTCGAGCTCGGACGTCGCACGGCCCGAAGCGCCGCGCGCGGACACAAGGAAAACGACACATCACACGAAGTAAACATGCCGCCGAAAGCCGCGACTGCGGAAAGCGACGGCGCTGAAAACTCTGGGGCTAAGTTTGGACGAGTGAAAAATAACCTGAAGATGGGCATCGTTGGCCTTCCGAACGTCGGGAAGTCATCCCTGTTCAACTTGCTCACGAAGACGTCCATCGCGGCGAGTGAGAATTATCCGTTTTGTACGATTGATCCGAACGAGGCGCGTTGCCCGGTGCCGGACGAGCGCTACGACTACCTTTGTGATATGTGGAAGCCGCCGAGCCAATATCCGGCGTACTTGCACTGCGTGGATATTGCCGGCTTAATCAAGGGCGCATCCGAAGGCGCTGGGTTGGGAAATGCGTTTTTATCAAACATCTGCGCCACGGATGGGGTATTTCACGTGATTCGTGCGTTTGACGATGTCGATGTGGTCCACGTGGACGACGACGTCGATCCGGTGCGCGATTTGGATACCATTACGAGCGAATTATGTAAGAAGGATTTGGCTGAGGTGAAGCGCGCAATCGCGGACGAGCAGCGCGATGTGAAGAAAAATCCAACGATGAAGCTTTCGCAGTTGTTCATCACGACGATGGAGCGCGTGACGGAGATGCTTGAATCAAATTTGGCTGTTCGAACTGGCGACTGGAATACTCCCGAGGTGGAGATGATAAAAGAAAAACTTCCAAATTTAATCACCACCAAGCCGATGATTTATTTGATCAACTTGTCCAAGAAGGATTTTTGTCGCAAGAAGAACAAGTGGCTTCCGAAGATTCATGCTTGGATTAAGGAGCACGGAGGCGGAGCGATGATTCCGTTTTCTTGCGAGTTTGAGCAAGAACTCTTTGATTTAGGCGACGACGAGGCGGCGATTAAAGCCTTTTTAGACGAGTGCGGCGAAGGTGTTAAATCTGTGTTGCCAAAGATGATCACGCAAGGCTACCGCGACTTGAACCTGATGTACTATTTCACCGCCGGTGAAAAGGAGGTTCGATGCTGGACTGTGTACAAGGGCGCGACCGCCCCGCAGGCCGCAGGCGTCATTCACAGCGATTTCGAGCGCGGCTTCATCAAAGCCGAATGCGTGTCGTACGACGACTTCAAGCAATACACCACGCGTAAAGGTATGGCTGAAGTCAAGGAAGCTGGCAAGTATCGCCAAGAAGGAAAGACGTACATTGTTCAAGACGGCGACATTATTCACTTCCAATTCAACGTCAGCTCGGCAAAGAACTCGGGGAAAAAGTAGACAAAATTCGAATTGTTCAATACACACATCATTTGTTCGTTGATGCCTTGCACTTCACACACACATTTTTCTCCTCAGTGTCCCCACTCGTCACAGAGCTCCTTCTCCGCATTCCCACGCGTGCACCCGAGCGTCGCACCGCGCGTGCCACGAACGCTATGTTTGGAACGTTTGACAGCGACGACGACGATGGTCCGATGGTATTGTACGTACACACGCGCGACTGCGCCGGCGGAAATGTGATTTTGACCAAGACGCCAATTGTCGCTTTGACCTCCGCGTGTCATGCGCTCGCGCAGCGCCGCCGACGCGTACGCCGACTGACCAGTGTGCGTGTACGCGATGCGAATCACCAGGCCTTTGCATCAATGCTGCGAAACGGATGATATCGAGACCCTCATGGCGTTGATTCGCGCACCCATGGTTGACGAGGATGCGCCGGGCGAAGACGCCGAGGGCGAGGACGATGGCGATGCGAACGACGGTGACGACGGCGAGGAAGACGATGATTCTGAAGACGAAGATGATTTCGATCCAGACGCCGAGGGTGGGTCTGGGGATGAAGGCTCCGATGGTGCGGCGGCGATGTTTCGAAGCGTTGACGGGGCGAAAAAGGTGGATGTCGACGGCAGGGACAGAGAGGGACACACACCTTTACATGTGGCGTTACTTTCAGGCTCGATTAACTGCGTCAAGGCATTGATTGAAGCGGAATGTAGAACTTATATCACGCTTGAAGGGTCGCCGCCGTTGCACATGGCGTGCGCGATGAGCGGGTTTGAGCGTCACGAGGCGTTCGCCGTGGAAGCGGTGAAAGCGTTGTTACCCTCGATGGAGAATGAGTGCGTGATGGATGATTACGGGCGCACTGCAGTGTCGATTGCGGCTCAACATGGAGTGTTGGCGCTCGTGAAGGCGTTGATGGATGATTTTACTCCGCCTAATGAGGATGATACGGTGGACGTGTACGTAAACTTGCGAGACAAGACGAAGAACCGCCCGATTCACTGGGCCGCAGCGTACGGGCACGCTGACGTCGTCGAGTACTTGCTCTCGAAGGGCGCTGATCCTGCGTTGAAGAATGACCACAAGGATAACGCGTTGCACTGCGCCGTGCGCGGACGCGACTTGAAGTGTGTGGAACTTTTGTTAAAGGCGAATGGCGACATGGCCAAGGAAGTCAATGCGCAAGGACAAACACCCGCGCAAATGGCGTCAGCGCGAGGTTTCGGGGCAATTGCTAAGATGTTCAAAACGTCAGTATCGACCGCGGCGGATGAGGCAAAGAAACGCGTTATCATTGCCCCGGATACGTGCTTTTTGCACCACTCGTGCCCGCCTATTACGCGCGGCGGCGAGGATCCGCCGCCAGAAAACGTCAATAGACTCAACGTGTTGCTCAACGCCACTAACGGAACGTTGAGGGCAAAAGAGTTTAAAGATGTAGAGTACGTCTCCGAGGTCGAACCTGCGGCTTGGGTTGATATTCTACGCTGTCACGAGTATGCGTACTTGAAAAAGGTGCAAAAGGCGTGCGAACGTTTACCAGACGTCCGCATCTTGCCGCAAGCAATCGGTACGATTGATGGTGACACCGCAGTGTGCTCGCAATCATTCAACGCTGCACTTGCCGCCGCTGGAGCGACAATCGAAGCCGTCGAACGCGTGGTGTCTGGTGAAACAGACAGAGTGTTTTGCGCCGTGCGGCCTCCGGGCCACCATAGCGGTCCTTTGGGACCGGTGGGCACGCCAGGAGAGCCCATCGGTACTGGATCTCACGGGTTTTGTTTAATCAACAACGTCGCCGTTGCTGCGGCGTACGCGCGATGCGTGCACCGTAAGAAGATTCGTCGCGTAGCTTTGGTTGACTTTGACGTGCACCATGGAAACGGCACCGAGGCGTGCGTGCAAAACACCGCGCCGAGCGCCCCAGAGTTCAAGTTTGCCATGCCCATCGGTAGCGGGTCGTTCTCGATGAACATGTACCGACCATGGTTGGACGAAACTGACCAAGAAGAAATCATGTTTGCCTCTGTGCACGGCTACGGTCGCAAAGAGCTTCAACATCACTTTTATCCGGGCACTGGACCGACAAAGAGCACCAAGGGTGAATACGATTTGGACACCGAAGAGGCGGCGCAATGGAACGAAGACGGCGTCGTAGAAGACCCATCCCACGTCGACGCCGAGCGACTCGTGAGCACGGCCAAGGGTGAACAACCGTGGGTGGTGGATGTCGGCATGGAGGGCACTGGGAAGAAGTCTGAACGCGGCGCCGCTTGGCGTCGCGTGTGGAAGGGTAAAATTTTGCCCGCCATCAACGCCTTCGAACCCGAACTCGTGATAATTTCCGCTGGTTTCGACGCGCACGCGAAAGATGATATTCAAGGTCCGGTGAATTTAGGCGTCAAAGAGCAAGATTACGAGTGGTTAACCACTGAGCTCGTCAAAATTGCCAACGCTCACGCCAAGGGCCGCGTCATTTCCGTCCTCGAAGGCGGCTATCGAATCCAAGGTGGCCCAGTGTCCGCATTCGGACGCTCCGTCGCGTCGCACGTTCGTACGCTCTTCGCACCAAATGGCGAAAAGTACGACAGCGAGGCGAGCAAGACTGAGCTCAACGAAGAATTGCGCCACCGCCGAGAGGCGCGCGAAAAGCGCGAAGCCGAAATGGAAGCCGAGCGCCTCGCGTACATGGAGCGCGAACGCGAACTCGATGCCGCAAACGCCGCCGCAAACGACAACGACAACACCGACGCACACGCGCCGGCAACACATACAGACGCAAAGCGTCCCGCCACGGACGTCATCGACGCCGAACCGACGCCGAGTAAGCGCGGCAGACGAGGCGCGCCAGTCGATTACGCCGCGCTCAACGCCAAACTCGACGCCGAACGCGACGCCGCCAACGCATCACGTGCCATGGAAGAATAACCCATCCATCGCGCATTATTATCATCATCACCATCATGAAATAAATACGCATCAATTCTAGAATCCAACTCTAGAATCGTCACCAAACGACACCCGTCCCGACGCTCAAAAATATCCTCAAGCTCTTCACCCAACATCTTCATAATCGATCGCGCGCCAACCTTCGTCGCGCGCACTTTGCCACCACCGCGTCATACATGATGTTCACCGCATCTTCATCCATCGCACGCACCACCGCGCACGCGCCACGCGTCGCGCGTCGCCCGCACGCGCCTCGACGCGCGCACCATGATGTCCCGGCGTTATCTCAACCCGTGGCTCGCCGTGGCGCCTCGCTCGCTCGCGCGGTACCGCTCGCCGACGTCGCCTTGCTCGGCATCGACACGTCGTCGTTCGACCAAATGGTCATCGGCGCCATGCGGGCGGCGATTCCGCTCTACATGGCGGGCGCTGGGACGTTATTCGTCGTGGGGACGATCGCCAAGGTTGCTTTTCCGGATAAGTTTGACGACGCGATGTACGGCGAGGCGGCGAAGAAGGAGGTTGAGGGGATTGATTTGGATAATTTGAGCGAGGAGGATGCGGCAGCGGTGGCGGCGTTGGAGGCTGAGCTCAAGGCGCAAGGGAAGCTTTAGGTTGAGCGCAGAGCAATCCACATGTGTACAATCATCATCGTCATATCAACGTCGTCGTCGTCTTTGTAAATTTAATAAAAGAAGGAGGGCGGTATTATAATCATTAATTTCCTGGGAATAACGAGCACGAGTTGTCCGCCCAAGCCTTGTATTCGGCGTTATCGGCGTACTTTTCAGCTTGTTTCTTATCCCCGCGCTTGGCCGCGCCGAGCATGAGCATAACGATGAAGAACAAGCCGACGGATGCCGGGACAAACGTGATTGGACGGGTGAGCATCGCCGGAACTCCGGCGACAAAGGTACCCACCCAAAATAAGATTTCCCCGAGATAGTTTGGGTGTCGGCATTTGGCATAGAGCCCGGTATCGCACCAGCGCGTCTTTCCGCGCTCAGTGGCTTTGAAATTGTACTTTTGTTGATCAGCGACGGCTTCGATGACGGCGCCGAGCCACTGCGCGGCGATGCCCGCCTTGATGACGATGTCATACGTCACATAGTTGATCACGTTGACGTTTTGCGCGTGCCATAACATTGGTGATGACATGCACGAATACAGTAACCCGCACAGCGCGATCACCATGGTTTGCTTGGCGAATCCAGTTTGTTTCACCTCGGGCGCGTTTTTCGCCCGCTCCTTCCACTCGTCCCACGTCACCGAACGATAGTACAAAAATCCCGCCAATCTCGCGCCGTAAAACACCCCACCCGCAATGTGCGCCAGTAAAAGCGTCGTCGTCGCCGCCGCGCCAGACGCCGCATGCATGCCATACGCCGCGATCGACGCCGCCAGCACGGACGCCCCGTACCCGACGCTAAACGAGTAAATTGGATTGATGTACGCCAAGCACACCGGTGCGATCGCCACCGCCGTGAGCGCCGGCCAGGCGTAGTGCGACGCGATGAGCGCCGGAAGCGCCGGAAGCGCGTTCGTGCGCGTCGTCATGCGTCGCGCCGCTGGCGATTCGCAAGACTTTAACGTCGTCGACGACGGCGATGAAGTCGACTGCTGACGAGGCACGAATCGTCTCGATCGGTGCTCCACCGTCGCCGTCGCCGTCGCCGCGAGCACTCTCGACGCGCACCGCGCACCGCGCACCGCGCGTGTTGACGTCGTCGTCGTCGTCGTCGTCCCGCACCGCGCGAACGTGGATGATGCGAGCATCGCACACGAAGGCTCGCGCGTCACAAATTGCCGTCGTCATGACGACACACGTCGATCCGCGCGCGATCGGTGCCGCGCTCCGCGATGCGTTCGCCGTGGACGAGGTGATAAACACCGGGCGTGATGACGCACGCGGTACCGTCGTCGCGCGAGGACGGTTCACGCGCGATGGCGGCGACGGCGACGAGGAATGTGCGCTCGTCAAGGTGTCTCGGGCGCACCTTCCGAGCGACGTCGATGGGCTCCAGCGCGTGCTCGAGCGCGCGCACGTGCGGTTGCGGGCGCCGTATTCTGGTGCGGAGTATATGTATTATACGGGTGCGATCGATCGCGAGGCGCGAGAAGGGGAGGATGGGGACGTGCACGTGGATGTGATTTGCCCGGGGTGGTTGACGGCGACGACGTCGAGGGAGGCGAGAGACGCGTTGTTTGCGAAACATATCGCACGAAGCTCCACACAGAAGATGATTTTGATTCGAGAGACGCCAGAGGTGTATGACGATGTGCACGAGGCGTACATTGCGGGCATACCCGAAGCGGCGACGGCGTGGGTGTATAAGATTTTAAGTTTGGAAAAGGAACGCGAGCGGTTGTTACACGCGGATGACGAGTTTTTGTTGAATACCGATCCGAAATGGCAGACGCATCCAGATTGCGCCACGACCGATCGGGCGAGTTGGTTTAATCATCCATCGGTGATGGATTTGTATTGTTTGGGGTTGTGTCAGCGCAAGGATGTGCGGTCAATGCGGGACTTGCGCGCGGAGCACTTACCAATGTTACGCGCCATGTTATGCGTAGCTCGAGACGTCATCGCGCGTGTCTACGGCGTGCACGAAGAGGACATGCGCGTATTCGTGCACTATCCTCCGCAGTTTTATCACTTTCATGTGCACTATCAGGCGTTGAGCGCGCAGGAAGTTGGATGTCAAACCGAACGCGCGCACTTGCTCGAGGACATCATCGACAATATCGAGCGCGACGGAGACTTTTACGCCAAGGCGAATATTTCAGTCAAGATGGGTGAGCGCGATAAGTTAATGGAACTCTATCGCGCGAAGACCGCCAAGAGGGATTAGAATTGTTATGACACACACGCACAAGTAGGAGAAAAGTTTCGCAGCCGTCGCCAAACCTCACTTTTTGACTCGCGGTCGTTGTCGTCGTCGCGTCCTCACTCGGCTGCGCTCGTAATCGTGCGGCGCGTCTAGGATCAACGCACTCGTCATGATTCGATCGTTTGCACAAACCTTAACCTCGGCGTCGGCGACGTCGCCGTCATGCGCGTCAGCCGCGACGACGTCGCGTCCCGCGCGCAGGTTCACCTCGAGAGTAACCTTTCGCGGGTCCGCCCTCGTCACGCACGCCAGGTGCGCGATTCCACCGCGCGCTCAGCGCATGCGTCGTACGCTCGACGTTCGCGCCGAACGTATTGAACGAGAAACGAGGCTCGGCTCGGTGCTCACGTCGTTGCCGCAGCGATTTAACTTGTACTTTGCGCGCAAGTCGTACCGCACGACGTTGTGGCGGGGTATCAGCGCGTATTTTGGTTTCTATCTCGCTAACGTGCTGACGCTGAGTTTCGGGGCAATTGGTATTAACGACGTCGTCGCTGGTGCGCTGTCGGTGGCGTTCTTTGAGATTATCACAAGAATTTATTATCGAACGGCGTCCCCAAACCGGTGGCTCGAATTCATCAACTGGTTTAAAATTGGATACTGCTACTCGCTGACCGCAGATGCGTTTAAGCTCGGAAGTTAAAAGTCGCCGTAGATGGAGACGATGTGTATGAACTAGAAATTTTAATAACAGTACGTGTAGGAAATACAAACTTGATTGAATAATTCCAAACCAGCTCGTCGCTCAGTCGTCAGAGCACGGCCCTGAAGGTGGCCCATCGAGCTGCCGAAGCGCCTCGTAGACGCCGATGCCGCATGATACACTTAAATTCAAGCTACGCACATGAGATTCATCGATTGGAATCCGTCGCACGCCCCCAGACGCCTTGCACGCCTCCATGGCGGCGTCAGGCAAACCTGTGGTTTCAGCGCCGAACAGTAACCAATCGCCCGGCTTATACGCCCCTTCCTCCGCGTGCGGTCGAGCACCGAATTTACTAAAAGCCACCAACCGTCCCGGCGTGTCTAGACCGCGCCAATACTCGTAGAACGCATCCCAATCATCGTGAACGCGCACGCATACGCTTTTCCAATAATCGAGACCCGCGCGTTTGAGCTGCGTGTCGTCCAAAGAAAATCCCAGAGGACCTGTGCGTCGAAAACGCGGCGCCAAAAGGCACACGACAAGCAAAAATGTCAGTCATCGTCATCGCGATACGCACGCGCGCGCACGATCGATACATGGTGTAAAAAGCGTGCAGCCGTCGGTCGCGCGGCGAAAAGCGCTCGAGAGCTCACCAACCAAGTGAAGCGGTACCCGCGACGCCGCGCACGTCCTCGCGATGCACCCAGTGTTCCCAGGGATCTTAGGCGTCACGAGTACGACGGCTAAATCCGTTCTCTGCGTCGCCGTCGCGGTCTCGATCGCGCGCACGGTGATTCGTTCGCCTCCCGAGCTCATGGCGTCTTCAGCAGACGCGCGAGTGAGCGCGCCTTTTCGACGTCGCAACCGTCGGTGTGCGCACAACGACGGTCGCAAACACGCCGTCGAATACGACACCGCTCGCGTCGCCTCGAACACCACCGCGCGCTGCACGACGGTGGCGCGGCAGACGCCAACAACCGTCATACTCTGGCGTTTCGTGTGTCACGCCGGCGCACATGGTAGAACCCGGGCGGTTCGACAACCTCGCGCATGCCATCGCGGTGAGCGTGCTGGCGATTGTTTTTGTGCACGTGGCGCTGTTGTTTAAGCGCACGGCGCACGCGCGGCGGTCGACGAAGCGGCGATTGGGTTTGGCATCAAAAACGCACCGAGGCGGTGCTCCGAGGCCGCGCGTGTATGGGTTCTATCATCCCACGAGCGCCGATGGCGGTGGTGGCGAGCGCGTGTTATGGGCCGCCATTGATGCCGTGCAGAGGCGCGATGCGGCGCGGCGCGCGAGCGGCGAAGACGCGACAAAGGATGACGATGATGATAACGACGTCGAGAAGAGCGTGACGGTGGTGTACACGTCGAGTAATTTATCGGGCGAGGGCATGATTGCGCGCGCCAAAGCGCGTTTTGGAATCACTATACGTGGAACTGTACACACCGTGAAACTCACGCGCGAACGATGGACGAGGGCGGAGACGTATGGGCGGTGTACGATTGCGAAGCAGGCGTTGGGGAGCGTCGCGCTTGGCGTCGAAGCGTTGAGCGCGTTAACGCCGGATGTGTTCATCGACACCGTCGGACACGCGGCGATATATCCACTGGCGAAGTATGTCTTTCGATGTAAAACCGTGGCGTATGTGCATTATCCCACGGTATCGAGCGATATGATTGAACGCGTGCGCGAGGGCAGGGTCATGTACAACAATAGCGGTCGATTCGCGGCGTCAAAGTATCTCACTGGATTAAAAGTGCTGTACTATCGTGCATTTTCAGCTGCGTATGGATGGTGTGGGAAGTCGTGCTCTTGTGTTATGGTGAATTCGTCGTGGACAAAGGCGCATATTGATGCGTTGTGGGGGGTGAATTCTCAAGTAGTGTATCCTCCGTGCAACGTTGAGGATCTAACAAAGTTACCATTGACGCGTCAACGTTTGGATAAGCTGGGTAACGCGGCAAAGAAGGAAAATGCGTGCTTGAGAGTGATTAGTGTGGGGCAGTTTCGCCCCGAAAAGGCGCACCTGGAGCAAGTCGCCGCGTGGGCGGCGTTGAAAAAGGTCAAATCACTTTCGTACAAGCTTGAAAACGCAATTTTAGTTTTCGTCGGTGGGTGTCGAGACGACGGCGATCGTGAGCGATTAAAAGACTTGAAGCAAAGTGTGAAGGACTTAGAACTTGAAAAGAGCGTTGAGTTTGTCGTCGATGCGTCGTATGATGAGCTTAAGCGTCAGCTTTCTCGCGCATCCGTCGGTATTCATTCCATGATTGATGAACACTTTGGGATTTGCGTGGTGGAGTACATGGCGGCGGGTGCGGTTCCCGTCGCGCACGCCTCGGGTGGACCTTTGATGGACATTGTTGTTGATTCGCCCGAAGGTCCGACGGGATACACCGCGCTTAGTGTGCAAGAATACGCCGACTTTTTGCAACACTTGTTAATGATGTCTCGGCCAGAGCGTGAAGTCATCGCGGCGCGCGCTAGGAAGCAAAGTTTGTTGTTTACCGAGGAGAAGTTTAGAAAGAAATTTATAGATGCGTTGGCAGCAGTTGATTTGTGACGTGAATATTTCACATCTACTCTCGCCATCGCGTATATTTCGTGCCTAGATTGTATGATTATTATAACGACGACGGTTATTAGAAATCACAACTTATTCGTCCTCGTCCTCCTCCTCTTCGTCCTCGTCCTCGTCCTCTTCGGACTCGTCGTCGTCATCATCCTCGTCCTCATCTTCATCATCGTCGTCTTCATCGTCTTCATCATCTTCATCATCATCATCATCATCATCATCATCTTCTTCTTCTTCTTCGTCCTCCTCTTCGTCACCAGACACCATCTCCTCATCCTCGTCCTCGTCCTCGTCCTCGTCCTCGTCCTCGCTCGGGCTTTCACCAGAAATTAACTTTTTCAAATTCGCCATCTCCGCCTCTAAATACTCGCGACGTCGAACCTTTTTCTCTTGCTGTTTATCCAACCGCTCGCCCGTCGCCGCCTTGGCTTCCAAATCCTCAATCTGCCTCAATTTCTTCGCCAACGCCCGATAACGCACTTCAAGCGGTCCATACTTTTCTTTTCTCATCCCTTGATCATTCATCACGCGCGCGCTGTCCCCACTCGCGCGCTTGGCGTCCCGCGCCGCCTTGTCCGCCTTGCGCTTTTGCGCAAATGTGATTCCAGGTTTACGCGCGCTCAGCGTCTTCGCCAGCGCCTTGCGCGCTTTGGCGTTATTCGGCAGCGCGTCGCGCTTCGTGCGCGTCTTTCCCGTGACTTTTTGTCCTCCCATGATCGCCACGGCGCGCGAGGCGTGCGCGTCAATGCCGCGAAACAGCACAGTACAGTGCGCTGCGGCGCACAGACGGCGGCGGCGTGTCTTTTGGCGTTTTGTATGCCGCGCGCGATGGTTTTCGCGATTGACGACGACGACGACGCGGACGACGCTCGAACGCAATGCGCTATAATACACGTGACTATTGTGCTATGTCGTTGACGCCTAGGGCGTGGACGAGGGACGACGCGTCGACGCGTCATCGAACGGCGCGCGGTCGGGACGCGAACGGGTACGCTTCGTCTGTGATGAACGTACTCGCGTCTATGTCTATGTCGTCGTCGTCGTCTATGCCGTCGTCGTCGTCTATGTCGTCGTCATACGGTACATCTAACGTATCCATGACGTGTGTCCAGAATGTGCGTCGATTAACAACACTCACGTCGTCGCCATCGTCCGGCGAAACGTCTTCGACGACGCGTCGTACGCTTTGTCGAGGCGTTTGCCGCCGCATCGTCTCTGCAAACTTTCGATACACAAACTCGCGCGCGTGGTCCCAAGAACGTCTGCACGCGTACAACCATTCACGCGCAAACGTTCCGCATCGATGCATCACACCGAGGCGCGCGCGCGCGGGCGGAAACATCCGTCCCGACGCGCACGCCTCGCGCGCCGTCGCGTACGCCTCCACGACGTCTATGAACTTCCCATCGCCCTCACCCTCGCCTCGCTCGAGTCGCCTGAGCCGACGCGCCGCCGACGCAAACTTATCTGGATGCACGTCCAACGCGCGCGCGCGAAACGCACGCTGTACGTCCGCGACGTCGCACGGCGTCGTCATCGGTGCGCGCAACGTGGCAAACGCCTGACGCACGGCGTCGTAATCAACACCCCCGTGCGACGCCTCTCGCGCCTTTGCGCACGCGCAAATCGCGATGGCGATGGCGATGAGCAACCTGTGCATCGTGTCCACAGCACGGATGATCGTCGGCGACGTCGTCTACGGCGAGCGCATGGCTCGCAAGTCGTCACAGAGTGACGCATCGTTTGGATTGATGATCTCACCCATCCATCGCGCGCCCGTGTGCGCGCCGTCGCGCACGACGCGAGCGAGAACGCGAAAAACACGCACGTGCGTGTCGTCGTCGTCGACGGAGCCGAGCGTGGACCCGTTGGAGAAGTATGCGCCGCCGCACAGGGCGTTGAATGCGACGTCGACGAGCAACAGCGTTGGACCGATGAACGCGACGACGATGACGACGACGACGAGTGCGGGGGAGTCGGGGGCGACGATGACGACGACGACGACGACGCTGTCGAGCTTTGCGCTCGATCGCACGCGCGCGGTGCTCAACGGCGCGCGCGTGGGTGATTTGCTCCGCGTAACCGCTGAAGCTGCGGATGGAAGCGGGCGCGACGCCGCGGGGACGTTATCGCGACTCCGAACGCGATGGTTCGTCGTGCGCGGTGGAGATTTGTCCGCGGGTGGGCGGAGGTTAGTGAGTGGCGAGCTCGATGGGAAGTTGACGAGGATTTTAGATCAAGGCGAGTTGAATCAGGCGCGCATCGGCATCGCCGGAGCGCAAATTTCAAGCGACGCCGAGTGGTTATCGCTCGGTGGAGCGAAAGATTTAAGCGAATACGTCGCGTCGTGTGATGCGTATGCGAGAATGATCGAACGCGAGGATGATATGGCGACGCTGGTGACGGATGTGGAGAGCGTGATGACATATGAGATGCTCGAGGACGCCACGCGGGCGAACCCGTCGGCGTGGACGGCGGGCGAAGGCGCGCATTCGCGGCGCATCGTAATTGACGATCGCGAGCGCGCGACGAAAATGGCGGGTGAGTTATTGGCGTTGAAGCATGGTGCGAAAAATGTGGTGCTCACGCAGCTCGCGAGCGACGCGAGCTGGCAACCAAAGTGCGACGTGGGCGATAGCGTCTTCGCCCCGTACGCGGCGCAAGTACTCGAGGACGTGCTTAGAAACGATCCTGAGGTTGGCATTGAGCTCTCAAAATGCACGTATCCCGATGGTAAAGGCATCACAGGCGTGGTCTATCGCAAAGGATACGCGGGCGTGGCGAGGTTACTGGCGCGCATGGGTGCGCAAGCGGCGCGCCCCATCGCCGGCGCGAGAGAACAAATTCTCGTCGGTCTCGCGCTCGGGTATAGCGAAGAAAACATCACCTATCACGTACAGCGCATGAATGTCGATCCAATCGCACCTGAGGTGTTGATTCAGCTCTTTGACGACGCGCGAGAAGAAATTGCAAACGCCAAGGCGGAGTCGGCGCCTTGAAAAACATGCGCCCGTGTATAGCTACGCATCACATCAATCCGTGTAAAACATCATATACAGTAAATCATATCTACCGCTACCGGTACTGCTACGGTACCGCTACTATTGCTATTTCTATTGATATCGCTACGTCTACTGGCGTTCAAAATGCTATGCGTACTACATGACAACCTCGAAAAACTCGCACGCGGCGCACCGGGCGTACAACGCGTCGATGCCGTACGCGTCGCGGACACGAAACGCCAATCCAGCGCCGCCTCGACCACACGCCGGCATGCGAGCCGCGTGCGCATCAAACACCGCCGCGAGCTGCGTCTTCAAATACCGCAAACCAACGTTCTCGTCCCGACGCGCTAAGCGAAAATCACCGCACGCGCAAAATAAAACATGTCGGTTTGCTAAAACTTTCCTCTTCAAACACGCGGGACACAACACGTCGTCGTCGCCGTCATCACCGTCTTCACCGCCGTCACCGTCGCTCACGCCATCGCGGCAATTCCATCGCTCGAACGCATCGATGGCGTGTTGTAACGACGCACTATCGTCATCATACGCCTCCGCGGCGGCGAGCGCGCGTTCGCGTTCCTCCTCTTCGAGCGCGCGTTCGAGCGCGTCTTGCATAGCAACCAACGCCCGTTCGACATCTTCTTCGCGCATGCCCGCAAAGTCATCATCGTCACAATCGTCATCGTCAACGTCGTCACCTCGAGACATCGCCGCCGCCGCCGTGCGGCGCGCCCACGCGACGTCCCGAGCGACAGCCAGTTTTAAATCATCAGTCTTCAACACTTTATTGCGTCGCGCGTCGTCGTCGTCGCCGTCGTCCGCGTCTGCGGTCGCGCGTCGTCGCTTCAATCGCGCGATGACTTCGCGCACGCACTGTCGCTCGTACGCCTCCGCGGCGGTCATCGTCGACGAATGACGTCGGAGTGTTGAGGGACACAGTTTCATGTGACATTTTTGACATGTGACGTCACATGTCGCGGCATTGTGCGACGACGGCGACACGCGGACGCACGCGGGCGATGGCGCGACGCAATAAAGTGTTGCGACGGACGGATGCGCGCGCGCGGTTGGTGGTGACGTGCGCGCTGGTGCTGGCGTGTACATGTGAGTTGCGTCGCGTGCATGCCACATGGTACACCGCGGATGGACGTCGCTGTCTCGATCGGTTCGATGTCGGTGGCGATGGGCGAACGGTTGTGAGCGCGTGTGTGCCGTATAGAGATACAGGCGTGATGTGGTGTCGCGCGGAGGATGGATTTTGGGGGGCGTGTGCGGAGAATGTGGAGGCGGCGGTGGACGTTGCCGAGCCAAATGCGATTCGGCGCGCGGCTAAGACGCTCGGTGATCCTCAGGCGACGAACGCGGGGAAACGAGAGGCGATGGAATTGTTAGACGTGACATCTACATTAGTGTTGCGTGTTTTAGCCGATGAGCAGTTTGAGATTGACGGGGTGGTAACAGAAAATCCGCTCAAAACGTATCTCGCCGCGCGGAATCAGCCGTTGTCGGCGCCGTCGCCACCGCCATCGCCGCCGCCACCGCCATCGCCGCCGCCACCACCACCGTCGCCACCGCCGCCATCATCACGATGCGTTGCGCGTACGAACGTGCGCTGGCAATCACCCCAGGCTGATGGATCGTATGAATTCGGCATGGACGTGTACGTCGTCTTGACGTCTGGAGCCGACATCTCAAACGGTTGGGAAATTCTCTTCAAGTTTTCCTCGCCCGACGTCATGTTGTACTCAAACTCGGCGTACGGCGCATCTGCATCGATCGCGTACGATTCAAGCGGCGAGAGGATGTTCAGATTGCGCGACCGTGGATACGACGGCGCCTTGACGCTGTACTCTACTCGAAGGATTGGATTCAATACTCGTGCGCGTGCGCGACGCGCTCTCGATCTTTCGTACATACAAATCAACGGCGAAGTGTGCGATATCGCGCGCGCGCAATAAATAAATGTACTTGTTACATGAATCTTATATTGTCTATCTCATACTTGGTGTATGCGTTTGCATTCGTCGATGACTCTTCGTACCTTGTCCATGGGCTCGTCGCGCAAGCCCGGAATGTCACCCACATCCGTGCTATCTTCGCCTAAAAGCGCACGAAACGAATCAGCCACGCCCTCGGATAATCCCACCAGGTCGTATCCGCCTTCGAGTAAAAATACAATCTTTCCGCCGCACAATTCGTTCGCCATGGATTTCAACGCCGCGCACAAGCGATGGTACGTGCCAGTGCGAAACGTCAACCCAGCGAGCGGATCGCGCCAATGCGCATCGTACCCAGCGCTGACGATGATAATTTCAGGTTGAAAACGCTTCGCTGCGGGCATTAATATTTCTTCCACCGCCGTGAGCACGGCAATGTCCCCGCTCCCTGGGGGCAATGGAATGTTAATCGTCGCGCCTTCTCCGTCGCCTTCGCCGATATCCGACATCTTACCCGTCCCCGGATACGATCCGTCTTCGTGCGTGGACACGAACAACACATCCGGATCATCATGAAATATATCATTCGTACCGTTCCCGTGATGCACGTCGTAGTCAAAAATCAAAACTTTCTTCATCCCGCGTTCTTGCGCCCGTCGCGCCGCCGCCGCCGCCGTCCCGACGATACAAAACCCCATAGCCCCTCGCGGTACCGCGTGATGCCCAGGCGGACGTATCAACCCAAACGCACTCGGCGCACACACATCATCCTCCGCATCACACACCGCATCCACGAGCGCGCGTGCCGCCCCCACGCCTCGCATCGCATCCGCGTACGTACTCTTCGTCGCGTACGTCGGCGCGCTATCCAACATCGTCGGCGCCGCCGTCTTACACATAAACTCCAACCCTTTCGCATAATTCTTCTGATGCACCCTCATCAACGTCGACGCATCCGCCGCGTCGTAGTCGTCCACATGCATCACATCATGCGCACCTCTCGACCCCGTCGCATTGATGAGCGCGCACCGGTCGAGCTCGCGCAGAATGGCGGGCACGCGCGCCGCGCTCTCGGGATGGCCCTCGAGCGCGTGCTCGAGCGATGGATTCGTGGCGTAGATTAATTTCACGGTGCGCGGCACCACGAGCGGTGGCGGCGCACGCATCGAAGCCTTCGATGCGTCTCGTAATGATGGCACACAAAAGTGCGCGCAACACCAAAGATTGTGCACTGTTCGTCGACAGTGTGCGACGCGTGAGAGATATTTATTAATACCGGGTTATATAACCCGCAATCATGGGTGCGTGTATGAGCATATGTGAATCCACGCCGGACGTGCCGGCGAACATCATCGCCGATCCCGAGGTACGTGTCGTCAACGACCAACGACGATGTGATGTGATTGATCGCGGTGATTGATGATCGGTGTGAATTGTGATTAATTGTAAAGTTCCGAACGACGCACGACGCGACGACGATTGGTAAACGCGCGAACGCGTGTCGAATGAACATGTATGATTGGTGTGTACGATATTAACCGTCGTGTTGGGTGTCGTGCGATGATAGGGACCGTGTCACTTTGTCGTAAAATCGTGTTCAATGTTCAACAAGGATTACCAAGTCTACCGCGAC
>Ga0181559_10002706_pt1 | contig 17538 bp, 10 predicted proteins | sample 011ome_21_FD_133752 | JGI IMG/M metagenome (GOLD analysis project Ga0181559, IMG submission 133752) | Coastal salt marsh microbial communities from the Groves Creek Marsh, Skidaway Island, Georgia - 011508AT metaG (megahit assembly) | ecosystem: Environmental > Aquatic > Marine > Intertidal...
CATCCTCCACATCAACGCCATAAAAAAATACAAATTGCGAATGAAGAGGAGAAAGTAAAAACGATGAGAGAGGAAGAGAAAGGAGAAGGAAAGTGGGAAGTCGATATCGTAGATACGCCTTTAGATTTGAACGAGTGCATGGAAAGAGTCTCGGACGATCGCGCCGGAGCGATAGCGAGCTTTGTCGGTGTGACCCGAAACACGTTCAACGGAAAAAGCGTCTCAAAATTAGAGTACGAGTGTTATACCCCTATGGCTTTGAAGAAACTCAACGAGTTGTGCGCGATGGCGTTCACGAAATGGAACGGTAACGATGAGAACAAACAGATTAACGATGGATGTAGCCAACATAGCAAAGCAGCAACAAACGCAATTCAATCATCGAGTTGCGAGGATGAGGAAAAAATGCACGACGAAAGCGAGACAGTTACGGGAAAAGGTGTTGGCGACGATAATATGAGCAATAAGAATCAAGCTCATGATGGTCTCTTAAAAATAGCAATCAAACATCGGACTGGAACGGTTCTTGTTGGTGAACCGAGCGTTATAATAACGGTTTCATCAGCGCATCGCGAAGCTTCCTTGGACGCGGTCAAATGGTTAATAGACGAACTCAAAGCGACGGTGCCAATTTGGAAAAAGGAATTCTTTGAGGATGGCGAAGTATGGAAAGAAAACAGCGATCAACGCTTGAAACCCTCGCAGAGGGGGTATGCCAAAGTATCCACTTGAGTATTATCTGCTATTATTAATACAACTATGGGCACAACTCGCAAACTATCCATTCATTTTTTTCATCGTTGTCATCGCTACTTGCGCGGGTCTCTTCCTCGCTCTTTCGTTGCCGGCTATACAAATATCGTTTATTTCCTTTCAGCTTTAGATGATCGATGCGGCTTACATCTACGGTGACGAGACAAAAGTTTTCAAGCACTTTTTCTTTCGGCCACATGTTTTCGTATTCGTCCTCGTCTTCTATCAGTCTGTCGACATCGTAAACTTCCTCGTGCTCCGGCAGACGCGGTTGCCCTGGTTGTGGCCATGCAAACTGTCCTCTCGCGCCTGGCCGCATTTTTTTCCATGAAATTGAACGGTCTTTGATGTCGATCTCATCGGTCGATTCGTTCGTGATGACGTGAGCAAATCCACGCAGTCTGAACTGTTCCCTACTCTTAGGGAAATACCAGCATATTTCGCACTTGTTGTTGACAGCAAAATCACCTACTTTCTGAGAACGCTTATCGGTCACGAACGTGACTTTCGTCGGGTCTCGGTCAAGAAAACCTCTAAACACAACCGTACGGATTGCTGGGAAGCCACCATCATCATCGTCTTGATCGTTCGTCGATGCATTTGCTCGCGTCGTCGCGACTTGGATATATTTTGCATTTGGAAGCGACTTGTTTGCGTCCAACGCTTTCTTCAAAGCAGCGCGCCACACCTGCGAGGTACACTTCGTCGCCGCAGTTGAAGCGCTCAAAGCTGCGTTATGCGCCATATCCGTTGATGTGGACTGCCCTCGTTCCTTTCGTTGATACTTTATGTATACTACTCGGACTCGGTGCGTCGGCGCGTGTTCTTTTTCTCTCGTCTTTTTGGCACCCGGTCTCTTTATTCTGTTTTTCTCGCGCGTGCTAAAACATGATAGCCGGCCGGCTACGATATATGTGCTTTCACACAAAAAAAGAAACAACTCTTCATTGCACGAGACGTTTATTTATCTTCTCGAAACAACGTCGTTCTCCCTCACACGAAGGGCGGTCGGCGCATCCATCTCCACGCAAACAACAGAGCTCGCGAGCAGTGACGAAAAAGAGTAGTTCACGCGCGTTCATCATGTGCATCGCAGCGACGACGGCACCAACGGCGAGGCGTCGAACATCGCTGTTATACGAGCAACACAAATCGAGAGCGAAATTTAGGTGGAACGTTGTCAAGTTTCTGTTCGCTCTACTCGCAATTTGGTACGTCAAGTGGACGACAGGGAGGGTATTTGAAGGAACAGACAGATCGTACGGAGGAGCGAGCGATGTCGCATCGTCTTCGCACCGGAGAAAAAACCATCCAGTATCTCTCCTAAAAGCAAACTCAGATTATACAAGCACTAGTGATGATTACTCGAATACGCAAGCAGAATACGACGACTCGACTAGCGAAGACCAGCAACAACAACATAGAACACAAAATCAACAGAAAAGCTCGGGCGTCCCGGACGCATTACCTGTTACACGAACTATTCCGAGACCTATATGCGGCGCGCACAATCAACCTTGCGCGCATGGAACGTGCAACGACGACGAAACTATGTGCACGTGCTCAAAGATATACGTAGGCGATTTGTGCGATAGTCCAATCAAATTGTCCGGAAAGAAACTTGGAGGCTCGCTATTGCAAAGCTGGAACTTGCCTTACTCCGGCCCAATCATCATGTCGAAGTATAACTTGGGCAAGCACATGAACACGAGAAAAACGGGCGTTTTGCAATTGGATTTACCAAACGAAGTTCCTAGATTTTTAGGCCCGATTGGCCCGCCTTTGCTTAAAATATTACCAAGCGATGATATATTTCGAGGAAATAGGCTCTTCTTTCCAACTTGCGCGGTAATTGGCAACTCTGGCTCTATGAAATCGCGCGTAAATAGAAACCGCGCGGCAGAGATTGATGCTCATACCGTCGTCATACGATTCAACGACGCAAAGACAGACTCGAATTTTGGCGATATTGTTGGAAGGAAAACGTCAATCCGTGTTGTAAATGCAAAGCATTTTGGGTTTCGCGAGACGGATGATGAGTTCGTCGTGCAACAAATGCGTTCTCCGCAAGCGTTCCGGTCGTTCATGGGCGAACACAGAAGGAATCCTGGAACCCCTTTGTATGCTTTGCATCCCGATTTCGCGTCGTACGTAATAAAATCGTTCCCAAAGATTCAAACGAGTGTTGGTTTTCAAGGAATTTTGATGGCAATGATGTCTTGTGGAACAGTAAACGTGTACGGTTTTTCTCTCGGACCGAATGAAGGCTTTTCGCAATCGTATTATAGACCAGATTCGGACGAAGACCTTGACGCCGACGATGACAGCAGTAGAAATGCAGAAGTTCAAATGCTTCGTAAACGGGAGCAAACGGAATGGAAGGCTTTGAGCGCGATGAACGGGGCGGGGCTGATTACATTCCGCGATAAATGCGTAGAGAATTGTCACGTGAGTCGATCGCGCTGCGGTCAATGCATGAAAAAACAAGAAAAGGTGATCACCGGTGAAGTGGACGATGACGACGACGACGTCGAGAATAGTAGTAGCAATGATGATGTAGAAGCGGAAGAAGAAGGAGCGTAAATCGATCGATGTAATTTTCAAATTTGCATAATGATTATACTATTTCCACGGTTTTAAAATCGGAAGCAATATTACTAGAAGCACAATCATCATCAGTATTGTGAATACACACGCCCACTTGCGCGTGTTTTTTTGGTACTCACGAGCACTCACCAACGCTACTTGGCCTTGCTTCACGTACTCGGTCGACTTTGACACTTGTTCCTGAATGTCATCTATCATTTCTCCTTGCGCATCTACAAGAACGCTCATGTCTAAAAAGATCTGATGTAAATCTAACAGCTTCCGCTCTAACTCGCGCACAGCTTTGTGACGCTCTTGAATCTCTTCAACGGTATCGAGTATCAAACCTCTGCCTTGATCTAAAATCGCTTGTTTAAACATTTGCTCATCGGCGCCGTTTTCAATCATCGATTCGAGTTTCTCTTCCTCTATTTGTTCACCAGTCAACGCAAAGAATCGCCTCTCGATGACTTCTTTGTGTTCCGTGCGTAACTTCTCTCGAAGGACTTGAAACTCGGCCATCTGTTCCTTCAATTTCGTTTTCAAAGCATTCGAAACAGTTTCTCTGGTTTGTTTCTCGCTCCCATCCGCGCTTATCTTTTTCTCTCGCAGCAACCTTTTCAAATCTTCGTCCATGTTTTGCACGCGGAGTTTCGCTTCCCGCGCTAACGTTTTCGCCTTCTCCGAGCATCTGTTCATTTCGTCCTTTATTTGTGCCATCTCTGAAGATTTTAACGCGGACTTTCCGCGTTCGTGGAGTTGATGCAAGTTCACAAGCTGTTTTCGTATATCCGCAAGAAGGCCCTTAATCAATGTTGCATCCTTCAGGAAAAGTTCCATCGTCGTTGGAGACGATGTCGTCGATGTCTCTGATGAAACACCCCTTTCAACATCAACAAAATTTTCTTCGTTGCCTTTTGCTAAAAAACGATTCGTTTGTTTGTTGTTCGTTTGTTGAGCTCTGTCATCGGATCCTGACTTTTTAATCTCTCCGAGCAAATCGTTCATGATTATTTTCGCAAACGTGCGAAGAACTTCTATAGGGATTGATTTGTTCTTGTTACAAGTTTTGTTGTGGAGCGCAAAGTTTTTGAAAGAAGCAGCAGAAGAAAAAGCATCAAATAAGTACACCACAAATCACACCTGAATTCAAAAATATCAAATTTCGAACAAGTACCAATGAAACGATGAAAGAACGTAAATGAGCTCCTGTGCAGTGTGTTTCGACATCGCGTCGGGTAAATGTGTCGCATTATCCGAGTGCGGCCACGTATTTCATCCTTCGTGCATAACTAAATGGTTTGATATAAAAAAGAAAAGCAGTCGTGATGGATTCTGCATTCCAACAGCACCTTGCGTCGTTTGCAGAGTTGCCTTTGACATAAGCGCGGCGATTCCGGTATATTTAGATGTTCCGTCATCTGCACTTAAAGCAACTGGGACGACAACGACGAGGGTCGATACTCTTGCAAAAAAGAGGAAGAAGAAGAAGACGAAATTCGAGAAGAAGGAAAGAACGAGAAGAAGAGCTGAAGAAGATGCTTTTGAGGATGTTGTCGTATTGGTTAGCGATACGAGTGATGGAGAAGAGAGTGACGATGACATCAGTGCTGAAGATGTCGATGAGGAGCAACGCGAGTTAGAAAACGAAAACGCAGAACTTCGTCGGCTTTTATTTGAAGAGAAGCGAAAAACGCGCGAAGCGGAAGATGCCGTTGTTTTGAATAGGTGTAACAGCGACGCATTCGCGCAGAGTAAGCTTCAACTAGAATCACTGCACGCGGAGTATATGCAAGTACAAGAAGAGAGTCGAGTTGCAAAGGCGCGTGAAAAAATCGCGATGGACAAGGCGAAAGCTTTTGAATCGCGGGTCACGAAAGCCGAGTCAGACGTAAAAACGCTTCGAAGCGAAATCGCGGCGTTGAAGCACCAAAGAAAGGTAGAGATGGACGTCTTTTCGGATAACGATGCGCTGAACAGTAGTCGCTTTTTTGAAGAGGAGCAAATTGCTCGATTAATGGATCAGAAGGATAAACGAATGGCGCTCGAATCGCTGGTTCGTTCTCTACGGATGAAAACGAAATGTTTCGTGGCGCTTCAAGACGAATACAACAAAGTTGTTAAAAGGGCGAGGTTTGCTGAAAAATCACTTCGAGATTTAGAAATGAAATACGCGAAGCGTAAAGCGAGAGAAAAGCAATCGAAAGAGGAGTTGCGAATTTTTATGTTGCAAAGCGAAGTAGCAGAGAACACCTCGAAGAGAAAACTTGATATAAAAGAGAACATTGACATTGTTGTTGGCGATAACGACGTCGATAATAACGACGACGACGACGACGACGACGATGATGATGACCTCCTGATTATCGAAGACAATGGGGAGAGCAAGAGCGTTTTTCGCGATGCTTCGAATAGCAAAGGGAGAAAAGCAACGCTAACGCGCGCGAGCGGAAACGTAAAGGGTAGCTTTAAAAGAAAGAACAATGATAACGGAGGTTCTTTTATTCGAAACGGCGACGACGGCCGAGGCGGAAGAGCGACGATTTTGAAAACATCAACTGGGGAGCTGTATGAGCGGAAGCCCAACAACAAAGCACGTCCAGCAAGTCGAGGTGAAATGATGTTGCAGAAGAATCTCTCCACTTTCGTGCAAAAGCGACATCAGGTTAAACAGAACAGCAGTACATAGCTTAGATTGCTCTAGTTTTTCTTCAGTTGCTTACTTTTTTCCGCAGAGGCTGTCACGGCTTCAATTACTGCGGAACGAAATCTGTTCTTTTCGAGTTGGCGCATGGCCGATATCGTCGTTCCTCCAGGTGAACACACTCTATCCTTTAACTCTCCAGGATGTACTTGCGTTTCGAGGCAAAGCTTTCCTGCGCCGATTACGGTCTGACAGGCGAGTTTCATCGCAACATTTCGAGAGAGACCATTCAAAACGGCCCCATCTGCCAAAGCTTCGATGAACGCAAACACGTACGCTGGCCCAGAGCCGGAAACACCGACGACGGCGTGCATCTGGCTTTCTTCTACGATGACCGATAAGCCAAGATTTGAAAATAACGATGAAACCATCTTCACCGTGGCGAAACTCGCCGTCTTGCCTCCACTGCACGCGATCGCACCTTCTCTTACAAAACACGGCGTGTTGGGCATCACTCTGACTACCGAAGGTGTCGGAAGTAGGTCGTTGTTGTTATCATTCGTATCATTTTTGTTGTCATTGCTTTCATTGAACCCAGAATCGTAAAAAACTTCTTCGCCTTCGAGTTGTGCCGCCGCTATGATCTTATCGCTCTGGTATTCGTAGTCGTCGTCATCGTCGTCGCCGTCATTTCCACCGTCGTCGTCATTGTTGTCGTAAGATGTATTGCTATTGCTATCTCTATCTTTCTTTCGTCCGCCAAGGTTAAACAGACCTCGAGACTTTGTGCTTCCGTTGCTCCCATCGCTTCGGCTTCCGTGTTCCCTCGATTTCGTATTGGTTCCAATATTTAAATGTTTTTCAATGTCAGATGTTTTAATGCCCGCGGCAACGGAGACGAACACGTGCCATGGTTTTACCCTCGGTTTGATCTCATCCAATATGCTCAACATTTTATTCGGTTTGACGCACAAGAATATAATATCGGACTCGTCCAACACAGCCGACGCGTTTGAGACGATATTCTCGATGCCCAACTCTTCTTTAAACAGAGACGCACGACCATTACTTGTTTGATTCTTTCCTCCATAGCACGCGATGAATTCGCTCTTTACGACTTTGGCGTCCAAAAAGCCTCTCGCCATCGCTTCGGCCATAGCGCCACACCCGATGAACCCAAAACGCAGCGGTTTTTGGTTTTGGAGGACGCGAGCCGACTTGTTCGCATCTCTTTCTATGAAAGAACGATGGCTGTCACTTGCTCCACTACCACCATCACCACCACCACCAGCAGCATTAGATGTCATGTTTATAACTGCGGCGTGCCGTTGTCGTCCTCCTTTCACACGCGTCGTTCCTCTTCCGCACGCGTTATTTCTTCTCTGAGAGTTCGTTAGAATTAGGTAGGAGGAGGTTTGTAGAGCACGTTTTCCGCTCAACAGCCTCTGGCTGCTTGGATGGAGAGAAGACGTTAAAAACGGCGATGCGACGCATTTGATAGACGAGGGAGCGATGGGTATCATTCGTGCAAAGCTCGTATTAAGGAATTGCGGCGCGTTAAGTAGTGTCGCTGATGGTGATTGGATACAAAAGAAGTTTTGAATAATGAATAAAAATGTGCATCAGGTTTTCGTTTTCCTGTTTTGCTTTTCGTAGAGCGAGAAAATAAAAAGTTCTCCAAAACAACAACAAACACAAGAAAGAGGAGAAGGGACGGGAAATCTTCTTCTCCGCGCAGAGGAGAGCCTTTTTTTATCTCGTTTCGCCTTCTCGCATGCGCGTCCTTCTCGACCGGATTTAATAATATTCGCTAAAAACGGAGGAAGAAGAAGAAGAAGAAGAAGAAGAATGAATGTGCTCGTTTCCGGTGGGTCCGGGTACCTCGGGCAGTTTCTCATCGAGCGTCTGTTGACGTTGAAGGAAATAAACGCGGTGCACTACACGTGTTCGTCGGAAAGTTCAAAACTCCCGGATAATATACACGAGCAACACAAGCTAAGATTAGTTTGCCACGCGTGTGACTTTGAAACTGGTGCAGGCGTGGAAGAATGCGTCGAGAAAGCGTCCAAGGGAGAGTATCTCGAAGGCGATAAAAACTTAAAACTTGTCGTCAACTGCACGGCGCTTTCGCAACCGAAACAGTGCGAAGAAAACGAGGAAAGAGCACGTAAAATAAATGCCCCGACGTATTTATGTGAAGCTCTCGTGAAGAAATATGGAAAGGGAAGTGAGAAGAGAGTTCCTTTACTCGTCCACATGAGCACAGATCAAGTGTTCTGCGGTTCGTACTCGAACACTCGAGAAGACGATGCGCGAGAAAAGGCGTTTGAACCGATAAATGCATACGGTCGTTCAAAAAAGTATGCGGAAACGTACTTACTCGAAAACTATGACCAAAACGCGCTCATTATATTACGCTCTTCGGTAATCACGGGACCTCAGCCGCCTTATCGACGCGTCGAACGGCCTTTGTTTCTAGATTTCATCGCGAGAACTTGTCCTCCAAACACGCGTAGTCAAAGCCGAGAAGGAGAAGAGAATGAAGAAGTAAAAGATGAAAACGCGGTGGAGTTTTGGACGGATGAATATAGAAATCCAGTATCTCGTATTGATTTGACCGAGGCTATCGTGTACTGCTTTGAAATTTTCGTAGGGTTACGCCGAAAACGCGATGTTTCTACCTTTTTGTTCGAGGAAGGAGGGGGTGGGTCGAAAAGTGCTCCCATTTATCACGCCGGAGGACCGGAACGTTTGAGTCGTTACGACATGGTCACCGTATTTTGCAACACCATGAGAGCGAGCAAGAAACGCGCTAAACCTGCAGAAAAGAGTAAAACCACGTCTTCTAGCGCGGCTGCCGCGGTTAAAACTCCGGCTGATATTAGCATGGACAGCACAAAATTTATGACAGTTTTACGTAACGGCGTCAAACTGAAATCCTTCCAGGAACAGGTTTTAGATTCGACGACGGTGTATTTAAGCGCAGTTCTAGGAAAGTCGCGATGAACTGAATTAACGGGTGATTCACCGGAGAAAAGCTATGGCGCGTTGTAATTATGTATGTTTGAGAATATGTTGTACCACTGGTAACCTTCACATTTAGAAAAAAAAACTTGTTCGCTAAAAACTTAAAGCTCATCTTTCGGCGCTTCCTCTTCTTCCGCCGCTGGAGCCTCTTCAGGCAAAGGCTCTTCGGCTTCGGCAACTTCTTCTTCTTCGTCGGGGAACTCGATTTCATCCAAGAGCGGTGCATCTTTTTCAATGCCCATCTTGTCCTTGAGCAAATCAAAGACGCGAGACGCCATGGATTTGGTGTCGTCGATGACAAATCCAGATTCGATGAGCGCAGTTTCAAACATGACAACGGCCAAGTTCTTGGAGGATTCATCCTCGGCATCAGCGTCGTACTTTTCCTTGAGGGCACCAACCAACGGGTGCTTGTAGTTGATTTCCAAGGTCTTCTTCCCCTTCATGTACTGCGCTCTTGAGTCGTCCGATAACGCTTGCGCTCTCATGATACGCTCCATGTTGGCAGACCAGCCGTACTTGCTGGTGACAACGACGCATGGCGTCGTGGATAATCTGTTTGAGATCTTCACGTTCTCAATCGAATCCGGGTATGAAGTCAAAAGAGCTTCTTTCCACCATTTCGTGAACGGCTTGAAGTGCTCCTTCGTCTTTTTGAACTGCTTCTTCTCGTCTTCATCCGCGTCCCCAAATTTCATGTCTTCCTTGGAAGCGTTGGAAAATTTGAACTCATCGAATTCCGTCAAGTTTTGCATCGTGTACTCGTCAATCGGATCGGTGAAGTAAATAACTTCAAATCCTTTCAATAAGAGCTTTTCGAGAAACGGCGATTTCTCCAAGGCCTCTTGGGATTCGCCGGCGACGTAATAAATGCTCTTTTGTCCTTCCTTCATTCTCTCGACATACTGTTCCAAAGAGACCAATTTGTCTGGAGATTGAGAGGTGTAAAAGCGGAGCAACTTTGCCAATCGCGTTCTGTTCGAGGCATCTTCGATGATGCCCAATTTGATGGCTTTGCCGAACGATTTCCAAAACTTTTCGTACTTTTCATTCGCGACAACCTTGGCCTCTTCGTCTTCGCTTTCGTTATCGTCATCCTCGGAGTCGTTGCCTTCTTCGGCGAGTTTGCGAATCATGTCCAACGCTTTTCTCACGAGCTTTTTCTTGATTGTTTTCAAAGAAGTGTGTTGTTGCAAAGTTTCTCGAGAAACATTCAACGGAAGCGTATCGGAATCAACAATCCCTTTAATGAAAGAGAGATACTTCGGTAAAAGCTCATCGAATTCATCAGAGATGAATACTCTTCTCACGTACAGCTTCAGCGCGGAAGCTTTTCCATAGTAGTTGTCGTACATATCCGACGGAGCGTTTTCCGGAATGAAGAGAATAGCTTTAAACTCAACATCGCCTTCGGCTTTGAAATGGGAGTACGTCAACGGATCGCTCTTGTCTTTCGACAAAGCCTTGTAAAACTTAGAATATTCTTCCGGTTCGATTTCGGAGGAAGATCTGAGCCAGATAGCTTTCGAGTCGTTGAGTAAGACCCAGTCCCAGACGGTTTTCGTCACCGTTTTCGTTTTGGGTTTGTCGTCGTCCTCGTCTTCCTCGTCGTCGTCCTCGTCGTCGTCCTCATCCTCATCCTCATCGTCGTCCTCATCCTCATCCTTCTCTTCGTCGGACTTTTCTTCATCGTCGTCTTCGACCGGAACTTCTTCGGTCTCTTCCTTAGACTCCCACATGTAAATCGGGAAGTTGATAAATTCAGAGTATTTTTCGACCAAGTCCTTCAACTTGCTCTCTTCCAAATACTCTTGCGCTTCCTCTTTGAGGTAAATCTTAATCTCCGTGCCTCTACCGAGCGCCTCACCTTCGGTATCTTCAGAAATGGCAAAGTTACCGTCGGCTTTAGATTGCCAGATCCATTGCGTATCGTCGCTGTTCGACTTGGTGCGCACTTCCACAAAGTCAGCGACCAAGTACACAGAGTAGAAACCGACGCCAAACTGACCGATGAGAGACATGTCGCCGCCCTTTTGCATTTGCTCGAGGAATGCAGACGTACCAGATTTAGCAATAGTACCCAAGTTGTCCTTGATTTCTTGCTTGGACATCCCAACCCCTTTATCGCGGATGGAAATAAGCTTTTGGTCTTTGTCGATTTTGATGCGAATATCGAGCTGAGCGGCGTCTCCTTCGCCCAATTGCGACGCATCGGTCAAGGACAAGAAACGAATCTTGTCCAAAGCATCGGATCCGTTCGAGATCAATTCTCTCAAGAAGATGTCTTTGTTCGAGTACAAAGAGTTGATGATGATGTCCATCAAGCGCGAAACCTCGGCTTGAAACTCGTTGACTTCAGCACCCGCCTTGAAAGTCGGAAGTTGGAACTCTTCCGATGACGACGATGCCGCTGCCTCATCGGCCGCCGCTGCTTCTACGAATAACGAAGAAGAGGAAGCAGAGAGCGCGTTATTATCGTTCCCAAAGTCTGCGGTTGAAGTGAAAAAAAAGAGACACACAAATGCAGGTTAGTCGACGACTTTTCGCGAAGAAGATGACCGTGCACGCGATACGATACACACTAATCCACTTAAATGTTTTCTGATCGAAACACGAGCCGCTGATGGGTGGGAGAAGAAACAAATTTCCGACACGAAACCCACGCGGCCGCGAGAGAATACGTCTGTGAGAAAATAAAACTACGACAGCTCTTACGCACTCGAAGGGACAGAGAAACCGGCAAATAAGCCGATGAGTAACCCCAACAGAAGGAATTTCGTAAACTTCATCGTTCTCACCCGCGCGCGAGATACACAGAACGAGCAGAAAGAAAGAAAGAAAGAAAGAAACTTCTTCTTCGTGCGCGTTTCGAAAATGAGGCGGTGAAAACGGAAGGTGGGAAGTTTTTTTTTTCGAGAGAAAGAAGGCGTCACCCTCAGCCAATCAGATTTTTGGAAATCGATCTCTTTCGGTAAACTCGTGTAAAAACAGCAGCAGCAGCAGCAGAAGAGATGATGTGTAAACGCGCGAAAAAACAAACAAAAAAAACACGTTATTATTCAACAACTTCGACGCTTCTTCCTTTCCTCCTCCTCCTCCTCCTCCTCCTGCTTTATATCTTCTTCTTCTTCTAAACTTCGCCATTTTACAAACACCTCATCCGTTCTGAATCTTTGCGTACACGTCGTCTGTTCTAAAGGAACGCCTACGCTTCCGTTCGCTAAATATTCAATCAAGCCGGTGTACGCGATCATGGCGCCGTTGTCGATGCAATATCGTTCGTCCGTTGCATATAATTTTCCTCCCCGCTCTTTAGCCATGGTATCCATCATCTCCTGGAGACGAAGATTACACCCGACGCCTCCCACAATTAGCACGTCGTTTGCATCGCAATGCGCCATGGCTCTTTCCGTGACTTCGATCAACATCGCAAACACAGTTTCCTGAAACGACATCGCCAAGTCGGCTTTCGTGACCGTATCATCACTACTACTATTATTATTTTTATTACTTTTCATCGCGGCTACTTTTTCTTCCGCGTTGGTTAGAATTCCACCAACGTTTATGTCCATACCTTTACAATTGTACGGAAATTCAACGAAAGTTTTACCTTGTTTTGCGAGTTGTTCGATGTTGTATCCTGGCGCCGGGTCGTTCGAAAGCTCCAAACACCTCGCGAATCTATCCAATGCGTTTCCTACAGCTATGTCTATTGTTTCTCCGAAAATTCTGTACCTGTTATCGTTATACGCTATGACTTGCGTGTTTCCGCCGCTCGCGTATAAAACGACTGGATTTCTAGCTTTAGTTACTAATCTTCCCATTTCGATGTGCGCTATGCAGTGGTTCACCGTTTGTATTGGTTTCTTCCAAATTTGACTGAGCGTTCGAACGACTAACGCGACGACGATGAGGCACGCCCCCATCCCGGGTCCTTTGGTGAAACAAATGACATCAATTTCCTCGCCCAAATCTTTCAATTTCGAGCACTTCTTTGAAGAGCGACGATATTCGTTGTTGTTGTTGTTGTTATCGTCATCGAACGCTTCTCTTAAAGCGTCTTCGGTTAAATCTAAGAGCACTTTTTTGTGGTGGTTGGCGGTTTCGCGCGGAAGAAAACCGCTGCCTGTTGGCGCGCAATACGTGCGCCGCTTGTTGCTCAAAATCGTTCCATCGCTGGTCACGATGCCGACGCCTATTTTATTCGCCGACCCTTCAAATCCAATGGCGATCGTTCCCTTCTTCTTCTTCTTCTCCTTCTTCGCGGACGACAACATCTCAGCTGAATCAGAGTGAAGTTGTCACGTTGAGCTTTTTTGAGAGAGAGAGTTTGTTTTTTTTTACAACACATCTTAACAATTTTACACACGCGCGCGTAGTTTCGGAAACAGAGAGAGAGAAAGAGAAAGAGAGAGAGAGAGAGAGAGAAGAGAGTAAAAAAGAAAGACACATGAGGTCGTTTGCTGCATCTTTTTCGTTATCATCATCATCATCATCGTTGTCGTCGATAAAGAAGAAGAAGACGAAAACAAACAACAACGCGGTTGGAGTGAGAGCATCGTCAAAAAAAAATGAAGGATTTCTTCCTGGTACCATGCTAAGCGCGGAGCAAATACTCGAAGTGCCCATCGATAGAAGAGCATTCAAACCAACCAGCGAAGAGTGTCCTTTCTGTGTCAACGCTATTGTGAAAGAAAATGGAAGCAAATGCATAGGTGTCTGTCGTAACCCTCAGAACGTTCCTGGCCCTTTGTTTTTTCCACACCAAATGCAAACGTGCAGAGATGCGGTTCAAGTTCAGCTAGAATCGATGAAAGACAAGAATAATCCTAGAACCGATCACGGCGTGCAAGTTATGTGGGAGTTCAGCGTAGAATCGGGAAACATGGACCGCTCGAGATATTTTGGTTTCTCGTCGGACATGTATCACTTTGATCATTTTCTGGGCAAGTGCTTGGTAAACTTTGACGCCTTCGTATTCAACACCAAACACGAGATACTAGACGAGACTTTAATGAATGACGGCCGAACACTAGTCAGAGTCATCGTCACAGACAAAGTTGGCCGCGATAGTTTTTGGGCTTTTATCATGGTAAAGCGGACTTTTAGTAAGTATGAAGGATGCTGGCAAAGCTTGAGAATTTTGCCGTGCGATGAGAAATGGGATTGCAAATATTTAAACGTGCATACAGGCGAGCCTAAGATGCCCGGGATTTGAATTTCCTTTTCAGCCCAGCCCGGCTTTTGAAATGCGCGCGTAGGTTCATTTTAGTTCTGCAATAGGTAACATAGATATGTATATTTATAATACAAACAACGCAAACGACTAGTTGACGGCGGCGGTTTTGACACCTCGGGTACCGTCTACCTTTATTTTAATATCGGCAGACGCGACGGAGGAAGCGTTGTTGTTGTTGTTGTTGTTGTTGTTGATTTTTTTTACACTCTTTCCCGAAGTCACGCCGAGAATAATTTCCTTCAGCTCGTCACCGGTCAAGCTTTCGCGGTCCAGGAGCGATTTCGCAATCGCGTGCAGCTCCTTCTCGTGCGTTCGTAAAAGCGTCTTGGCACGCACATACGCGCTTTCGAGCATTTCTTTCACCTCTTCCTCTATCTTTTGTCTCGTCTCAGAGGATAAACCGCCTTGATTATACTCTTGACTTGCTAAACCAATAGTTTGAGAAAAACCGTACTTCGTGATCATCTCTCTCGCCAATCGCGTCGCTTGTTGCAAGTCTGAAGAGGCACCGGTGGTAATTTCATCCTTCCCAAAGATCAATTCTTCCGCGACTCGTCCGCCCATGGTGACGTCGAGCATCGCCAACAACTGTTTTCGAGTGAGATTCAACTCGTCTTTATCTGGAAGTTGCATTACCATACCTAAAGCGTGGCCTCTCGGAACAATGGTTGCTTTATGCACGGGTCTCGCACCTTGCGTTCTCAAGGCGACTAAAGCGTGACCACCTTCGTGGTAAGCGGTAAGCTTTCTATTTTCTTCCGTAATGACTGCGGATTTGCGCTCCGCGCCCATGAGAATACGATCTTTTGCGTGGTCGAGATGGCTATTTTTCACTTCCGTCTCGTCATCTAAAGCTGCCTTCAACGCCGCAATGTTCACAAGGTTTGCTAAATCAGCTCCAGAAAAACCCGGCGTTCCTCTCGCAACGATTTCAAAGTCTACATCCTTCGCGAGCTTTACATTTTTCGAGTGCACTTGTAAAATTTGTTTGCGACCTTCGACGTCCGGGTTCGGCACCGCGACAGTTCTATCGAAACGTCCGGGTCGAACGAGCGCTTTATCCAACGCCTCGGGCGTGTTTGTCGCAGCAAGCACGACAATACCTTGAACATCGGACGAATTAAATCCATCCATTTCCGTTAAGAGTTGGTTTAAAGTCATGCGAGTGTTTTGTGCATCTTTCGGAGAACGCTGTGAACCAACGGCGTCGATTTCGTCGATGAAAACAATACACGGTGCTTGTTTCTTTGCCGCTTTGAATAGTTCTCGCACGCGTCGAGCGCCGACGCCAACGAACATCTCTTCGAATTCGGAACCAGAAACGTAAAAGAACGGCACGTCTGCTTCGCCTGCGACGGCTTTAGCGAGCAAAGTCTTGCCTGTCCCCGGCGGTCCGACCAAAAGCAAACCTTTCGGAAGCTTCCCTCCCAAGCGGGTAAATTTCTTCGGATCTCTCAAATAGTGTACAATTTCTTTCAGCTCATTCTTTGCCTCGTCTACGCCTTTCACGTCCGAGAACGTGGTCTTTTTTCTCCTTCGTATTTTACCTCCTTTACCGTCGCTCTCTTCGACATACTCGTCCTGGTTTTGAGGTTTTGGTTGATCTGAGTTTCCCAGAAGCGATCTTCCAACCGGTCCTCCTTTATCTTCGATGAGTGCTCCTACTCCAGACAAGACGACAAAAGCTAGACCTAACGTGCGAATTGTTCGCCAAACTTGCGCTGGAAACGTTGGTTCCAAATGCTGCACGAATATTGGCGACTTTGGCGTCCCTAGCACTTCACCGCCAGAGGATGACGATCCTCGCAACGCGTTTGTCGCGGCGGCTCCCGCGGTGGCACCCAAAGAAGTATTTCCTCCTCCTGCATTATTTGCAGCAGCTGTCGCGTCATTGATAGCTTTTGAAAATCCTTGTAAAGTTGGGAAATGCCACCCTCCACTCCCACTAGCGCCGTAATTGTTCTTTGCCATCATCGAGGCGTTTGAGGCTGCTGCGCCGGCGTTGGCGGCGAAGCCACCAACACCGCCCGCTCCTCCAAAAGCAGACGCTGCTGCCGAGTGTTGCTGCATCATTTGCCCCCGCTGCAGAGTTTCCAGCATCGCTGACTCGTTCAATCGATTCGTCGCTACTAGTGCCTTGAGATATTCACTCAGATTCTTCTCGTTTTGTTGGTTGACTTGGTTCGTTTCGAACAACTCAATCACTTTGTTGCTTTTATTCTGCTTGTTCAAAAGTTTGAGCTGCTGAAACTCAAGAGAGGAGGAGGAGGAAGAAGAAGAAGAAGAAGAAGACGAAGAAAAAGAAGACGAGGAGGACCCAAAGAATCTCTTGCTGATGTTGTTGATGTTGTTTTTGTTGTTTTTCTTGTGGCTGATGCTGCTATTCGAGACTGACTCGGAAAGACTCTTCGTCACCTTCTTGGTCGTCGTCGTCGTCGTCTTTTGTCGCAAAAAAATCGTGCACGCATCTCGCGCGAGTTTCGCGGAACCATTCCTTCTAGAAAGAGACATGTCGCGGCGTTCTCGTTCTTCTTCTCGTTCTTCTCGTTCTTCTCCCCAGCGAGACGAGCTCGAATGGTTACTCTTGTATTTAACAGAAGTCAGAGAGCGTGCGCGCGCACACACAGAATTAAAGTAAAATTATGGAGGATAGAGAAAGGCAAAAGGCAACCTCTCTCTCTTCTGTTTTTTCGATTTTCTTCCTGCGTGCGTGAGAGAGGAAGGAGAGAGAGAGAGAGAAGGAGAAGAGAGAGAGAGAGTTATTTTTTCAGCTTCACAACACAAAAGAGAGAGAAGAGGGAGCCAAACGTTCGACGACACCGACGACGGAGATTGATATTGCTTACGGGGATATTTCATCGACGAATTGTTGCCGCGATGCCCTCTCGAAACGGTGGTAGTGCGCGCACGCCACCCGGCGGGTCCACGTCTTCGTCGTTAAAAACGAAGAAACAATTGCAGCAACAAGAGAGACGAAAACGTTTTCCCGCCGCCGCCGCTGCCGGGTTGACGCTCGACCCGCTCCTCGTGCCTCGCTTACAAGCGTACGCGGAGGGTAATACGACTCTTCTCAGAGACGTTGACGGTGCGGTTGAACATTTATGTCGAAGCTTTCGAGAGTACAAAAGGAAACCGAAAGGAGTGTTTCGGAAAACTGTAGAACGGGCGATTGGCGTTGTCAATGCGCACGAAGAGAGAAGTAATAATAATAACAATAATAATAAAAGCAACAAAAGGAAAAATGTGCGAGAAGAAGGAGATGATGATGACGAAGACGAAGACGAAGACG